>Ga0164292_10000933_pt1 | contig 23280 bp, 47 predicted proteins | sample GEODES117metaG_FD_111486 | JGI IMG/M metagenome (GOLD analysis project Ga0164292, IMG submission 111486) | Eutrophic lake water microbial communities from Lake Mendota, Wisconsin, USA - GEODES117 metaG | ecosystem: Environmental > Aquatic > Freshwater > Lake | place: USA: Lake Mendota...
CAATAAATATATCTGAAAACAAAAAACCCCACTATGTCGTGGGGTTTTAATATGTTTTATTGTGATAAAATTATCAGATGGCAACCATTCTACCGTCAAGTCTAATTTTATATTGCTCTCCGTTTTGGTCTGTTATCATAATACTATCCATATACTTTTTTACTGTACCACAAGCTATAGATCTAATCGGAGGTGATTTTAAAGTAATTTCTTCACCAACAGGGTTTTCGTTATCGTCCATAAACTCAATTCTATTTCCATAATAACACGCCCATGTTGCACCTTGTGGAACTACAATTTGTTCATTTAATAATCTGCTCTCACTTATAACTCTCTTAACTAATCTTGTTAAGTCTCTTTCTGTTAATCTTACTACTTTTCTCATAATTTTTTTATTTATTAATAAATATCACACATAATAAAAAAAACCCACTAAATGGTGGGGTTTTAATTTTTAATTCTTAGTTAGTGTTTCTTCTTATATAATTCATGTGTTGGAATCGGAGTTCCAACAGGATAAGGGAACCCCAACTTAGCTGCAGTAACCGAGGTCTGTCCATTCTTTACTGGAACGGCTTTACGTAATGGAATTGCTGCTTCATTAAGTGGACCATATACTTTGGCCAACACAATACCCGAAGATGTTGTATCAAAGATGGTACCTGGCATCGCAAACATATTACTCTCACTTGTACTTGGTGAATCCAAGTTAATAACAAATGATCTATTAATAGGTGTCATATATTCCCACTCCTCAGTTGTAGGGTTAAACTGTGGAACAACGGTTGTAGAATCGTAATACCAAAATAAAGACCATACAGAATTATTGGTTCCATCAGGAGTTTGGAAATTGTTCTCCACATTAAATGTTCCCCACGTACCGCTAACACCTCTCATTGCCAAATTGGAAATTGATGGTCCCTCTAATACAGGACAAATGGCACAACCTTCATCATACTCAACACCTTGGACGATAATTTTTCTTCCTGTAGGTACCGCGGACGATGCTCCACAAAATGCAAATGATCCCTGATGAATCTGTAACACCTTCTCATCACTAACCTCTTCCGAGGTGTCAGGTTTTGTAACGCAACCAACCAACATGGAGGTGGCGACAATAAATAATAATAATAATTTTTTCATAAGTTTTTTATTTTAAATATAGTAATATAATTGAAAAAGAAAACCCCACAATTTCGTGGGGTTTAATATATTTTAAAAACTTGGTAACCTTTGTGCCGTTTTATTTGGTTGAACCACATTTTGTAATGGTTTATTACCCTGTGGTTGAACCACGTTTTGTACGGGTTGGTTATTCTGTGGTTGTCCCGGAGTTGTTTTACAATAAGTTGATTCAATCCAATTAGTTGTCTCAGTATCTAATGTATATTTTTCACCTGATTTACAATATATGTTTTCACACATAATTCCCCCTCCTCCACAAATGTAGGTCTTACTATGAAAATACTTATCACCATCTATTTGATAACTAATATTAAAAGAAGGTGCATTGTTTTCCCTTTCAAGTTCAATGTTTTTAAACTTTAGTAGATTTATATATTTAGTTACCTTACTACGATCGTTATTGTAAATAGGTACCTTTTTAATGACGGTTTCTTCGGTGATCAAAGATGCATCTCTTCTATTCTCAAGAAGAATATTAGATTCTCTAATATGTCTGATTTTACTGTAACTTCTATTCATATTAATAATTCTTATATAAGTATTTCTTGCCGTTATATACGGTGATCTCCAAATCATCTTTCTTATTAATCTCAGGTCCAAGACAATCCATGATCTTATATTCACCCGCAGTGTCCTGTGGTTCAGATGAGAAATAATACAACTGTTTATCTCCAACCTTGGTTCCCATCATTAACTTACCCTTAGACTCAGGGGTTAACTCGGTCTCATCACCACCACAACTTACCCACAAAAGTTGTGGTTCGTTAATCGCCTCGGTCATCAATGATCTGTTTCTTCTACTCTCAAGAAGAATATTAGATTCTCTAATGTGTCTAATCTTACTGTAACTTGTATTCATAATATTTTATTTTATTGATTTATAATTTTTACCCTTATATTGTAAAGACATTAATTCCTCACCAGATATTTTCTTTATTTCACGTTTAACATAATCATCAACAAACTTAGCAGATTTACTCAAACTATGTTTAGGTTTTTTACCATCACGTAAAAATTCGTAATACACCTTAAGCTCCCTAACCGCCTCCATATCTTTCGGACCCTTATAAACACCACTATTAGATAGGTTAATCAAGTACCCAAGTAATATACTATAAGTGTCCTTATCTGAAACTTGTTCATTAAGAATTAATTTTCTATACTGTGATTCAGTTATAATAATTTTCATATTAATAAATACCCCAATATATACAAAATTTTTCCAGAAATTTTTTTTTAGATAAGAGGATAAAATTAGTCATCACACTCATTAATCCAAAAATCATAATGAGACATTATCATTCTACCAAACTTCCTCTCAATAAAATTATATATGTATTCAACACCCTCATCACTTAGATTAAACAAAGGTTCATACGAATTGATAAACGTATGTGTTGCCCCATAAACTATGGCGTAAAGAAATTCACTCCCACGACCAATATAACTACAGGGGTCGTCGTAATCAAAACCCTCATCAACAATCTCACCAAGGTGTTTCATTGTATAAGGATCATTAACCCTCCTGACAAACCATACCAATTTATTATCCATATAACAATAAATATACAACAAAATAAAAAACCCCATTTAGAAATGGGGTTTAACAAACTCGGGCCCAACAAGCCAATATTTCAGGAAGGGCCCTTTTTAAAGTTAGTTATTTAGATAAAAAATCAATTAACATATTCTTCTGTTTATCAGATATGGTAAGTCCTCCCATAGTCTTAGTCGGAGTGTAACTTAAAGTTAATTTACCCCCTTTACGGTGGAACCTTACATTATCGGTTAAATACATTTCATTTTCATTACCATCACCAAATCTTTTTTGTTTTGGTGAATCACCCATATCATCCTCATCATAATCTTCTTCTTCACCAGAAATAGCATAATTCAATTCATCCAAAACAACGTCTACAGGAATCTCTTCATCATCCTGATTATAGAATACACCATCGGAATAACTAACAAGAGGTGTCCCCTCCTCAACCTCATCATTATAGGCATTCATAATATCTTCAGGGGATGCAGAACTACCAAGTACATACTTAGCCCCACTATATTCCCCTGAAATACGAATCATATCTTTTTTCTCATTTATTAATCGTTTAACAATACGAGTCAAATCAGACTCAGTCAATCTTATAACTTTTTTCATAATTTTAATTTAATAATAAATATATCAATAAATAAAAAACCCCCATAATAATACGGGGGTAGTTTAAAAAAATTTATAGGTATTTGTGATATCTATGATCCAATCTCCTAAGGATAAACCCTTTTAAACTTTTTGGTATATCCCCAAAAGGTATAGAATAATATTCTTTTACATCGTTAGGTATTTCCTCGGACTCACCATATGAAATCAATCCGTGTTGAAACTCATCTGTATATAGTTGAATCAATATTTCCTTAGTATCAAAATGTATCTCAACAACATAAGCCTCATCACTACCGTTATATAATTCAATCCCCAATTCATTAACCACTCCATCAGGTACTTTAAGCCAAAGAGGTTCCGTCTCAGTTAAAGATTCCATCAATACACCCCTAACTATTTTTCTTAACTTATTACCCATTATATACAACCTCTTGTTCTCTCTTTATAGAAGTTCCTAATCTTATCACCATGTTCATCCATTAACATATTAATAAATCTCTCATAACCAATGTCGTCATGTATAAAATCAATCGTATCATAAATATGATAGTTGGGATGTTCATATTGTTCACCAATCTCATAAACAATACCCTCAACAAATCTTCTTAACGTGGGATAATTAACACAGAAGTCAACACCCTCATAAAAACCAACATCGTCAATCATATACTCCGCCTCATACATAATATCTCTTATCCTTCTAAGATAAGATAATTTCTTATTTTGATTCTCAGTAATAATAATCTTCATAACAATAAATATATTAACATTTACGTTCGTAGTATAATTCGGTTAACTCAACATAAAACATTTTCTTTAGTTCAGACATAATCCCATCATAATCAAAAGTGTTAATCAAATAATATACAGGATGAAGTTCACCCATCATTATTAATACAAATTTTCTTTCATAATCAACAAAAGAAGTAAACTTACAAGGATTAACATAACTAACCGCCTCATCAAAACTATCCTTGACCAAATCGTATCTTCGTAGTAACCATATTTTATTATATTGTGACTCAGTAATAATAATCTTCATAGTAATAAATATACAAGAAATAAAAAACCCCACTAAATGGTGGGGTTGAATTATTCATTTAAATGGTGGGGATTGACAACCCGAAGGGAAAAATTTTTATAAATTATCCAAAATTGATCCTGATATTTCAGAACTTATAAAATCAAAATCAATATTCTTTCTACCCATATTCATTAAGTCAGTGATATTTTCATTGTAAACATCCTCATGAATATCAGCCAATTCTCCATACTTTTCTCTAAATTCATTTTGGTATTTTTTTAAAATACTATCAAAATCAATATTGTTTAAAATATTATTAAACATTTCTTGAAGCTCCGCATCCATTTCAAAATATAGGTCAGAAGCATATTGATCTGCTTGTTTAAAATTTTCATAATAAAATTCATCTTCATCTGACTCTTCATCTGACTCTTTAACTAATCGTTTAATAATTTTAGTTAAGTCAGATTCTGTTAATTTAATAATCTTTTTCATAACAATAAATATAACCACCCGTTAATTAGTTCGGGGTAGTTCCAATTTTTTCCCAAAAATTTTTCCAGAATTTTTTTTACGAATATTTCATTTACGCCATTGAACCCCCTTTCTACCTGTCAAAAAGTCATATATGGGGGGGATACGGAGGGGGGGAGGGGTACCTATGTCAGATCCCCCATGAGGGAGGGGGTGTGCCAAACTATAAGGGGATCCCTACAAGTTATTAACAATATGGTTGTTGATAAGTTTACTTATGAGAAGTTATTAACATGACAACCCGTCAGTCATCAAATTGTGGTATGTTACTATCTTTGGCTATGTTGATACTGTCTATGTTAATGGTTCTTGGTTTGTGTAATGAATCCAATGCCCAACTGGGGATCTGATTTTCGGGGGTATTACTATATCGGTTCACCCTCATGTTAACAGGTAGTTGACTATATGCCATAGTGATGAACTTCTCCATCTGTTTATTAAACCTCCATCCTGTGATGTCTTCGTACTTTTCATCAAAGAAGTGTACAACGAATGACATATCATCACTATCATCCATATAGAACTTCCATAGTCTTGGGTTATTAATAAACTTTTCTCCTATAGGTATGTTAAAGTACTTACTGAGTGTCAATGGATCTATTGTTAACTTGATCCCCAACATACTCTCGTAACTATTGAAGGGGTGTTTCTTTGATAGTGTGAGTGATACCACGAATGGATATTCTGATTGGACTATACTCTCCAAGATCTTTAATCCCTGTTCTTGTTTTCTTGTTAACATATTCATATAAATATTAGGTTATGTCAAAAATTATCCGTACCTTTGTTATGTTGGTGGTTAAGTCCGAAACGGGCTGGGGGAAAGATAATCCCCTTGGAGTGTAGACTCCAACCTGCCTTATAAAAAAAAATAAGGAATATGGTTTTTTTACATAATGCTCTTGTCCCCCATGTGGAATTTACTTATACTTACATTATGAGAAATAGTATAGAAGTATTTGTTGTGTTGGGGTCACTCCTGTTCGGGATGGCGTTAATTAATTGGGTACATAATTTTACCCCCTCGTTTATTTATAGAGATGAAACTGAAATAGTGATTGAAGATGATATTGCTTAAGATCTTCCTATGGATGATTGTCGTAACCTTGACACTCATAACCTCACTATCAGTATGTGTCTTCATCATGACCAAGTTCCCCAAGTCTAAAGTGGGGAATTGGATCCGTAATCATATCATTACAGATGAAGACCTTGAACCCCCAATCTAACGTTGATCATTAAGGTAGTTCTCTACCTCACTTAATGAATGATCACGGATTAGTTTATTTATAGATGAAAGATCCTCACTACTCAGTGGGGATTTTTTGTGTATGTACTCTATCACATCCCCCATGTCAGTTGAAGTCAATACCAAAAAGTTTTGAACAATTGGTTTCTTTAGTCCCTTTGTAGTCACCTGTTCATAAACACACGTGCCAGAAAAGTTATGGTGACAATATGTCAGGGTTATGGTACCACCACTTTTGTTAATAACTTTGTTGAAAACTTCTAATATCTCTGTCATAGGGGGGAATTGTTAATAAATAAATATGTTAATTTTCTTGTTTTTGTCAAAATGTCAGTCGTGCTTTGAATACCACACAATGCTTTTCCCACTTTTCCCCACTTGTAGTATAGTAAATGGTTCCCACCTTTTACCACCACTATTGGTCCTGTTGCTATGGTGAGAGTGAAAAAATCCCCTCTGTAGATACCTACAGGACCACTTTTTTAGGTATATGAAAAGTCCAGCGAAAACTACATAGTTATAGTTCATTGAGCGTGTGTAGACATTTATGTCGTTAGTAGATCACTTATAGATAACTAATAGATCATTAAAAGATAACTTCAACGACCACTTTAGTGGACCTTTCAACCTTTGACCCCTTAAAAATAGACAACTAATATAGGAAGTAAATGAGTGGTAATTAGTGGGTGATCTTTTATATCATTCTCATCAGGTTTAACCTGACCTTAGTGATATGATTCATACCCTTTCATCTACCAACTAATAACACACCATAACAATTACCTTCATCAAGACCATTGGTCTTCCATACAATTACACATAATGTGTTACGCAAAATGTGTAATGGATTTGTCTACTTATAAATGGGGTCATTAGTTTATGTGGGGGAAATTTATACCCGATAGGGACAGAATTATACCCGATAAGGTATAATCATAAAAACATTATACCCGATAGGGTGTAAATAGAAAATATAAGGTTGTGAACTTATATACGTATTTATCCGTATATATACGAATCCATATACGAATGGTTTACACTAACCTGTTTACTGTAAACAACATCATAGATAAACGGATATATTCCGATTAACCTATTATATAATGTAAACTTTCTATACCTGAGAACCTCATCATGTAAACGAAATGTACATTACAGTAATCCCCATTACGATAAAGGATATGTGGTAAAATATAGGACAGATCCTTAATAGAAATGTAAACGGTAAATAACTTACATTTTACCGTATGGTCTGAATATGACGGTAAAAGAGTATAGGATAAAATTAGGAATGAAATCCGTAGTGAGTTTACGAACGGTAGGATGGAATGAGTAAATTGATCATATACTCTTTATACTTTCCTTAGTTTTAATAATTTACTTATATCCATAGTAACATTCTTTGGTACGTGTGTTGGTGATAATGTTTCTTTCACATCTACTTTTGTTTTCTTCGCCAAATCATATATTGTTTTCTCTTCCGTTCCCACATTATATATTCCTTTCACATCAGAATTAATTAATCCCACAACCAATGATGATATTACGTCAGTGTAGTCGGCATTTGTTTTTACATCTGTCCACGCATGGTCATAAGTAAATGGATTATCTTTGTGTGATAATCTACAGATAAGATAATTGTTTGACATTAACTCTATATGTGAATCACCTAATAGTTTAGTATATGAATACCAATTATTATCGTGTACAGGAACGTCGGTTTCTTTTGCTAATTCTACTGAGTTTGCGTATACATAGTCCGTTGATATATGTACTAACTTTGATCCCGTCTCATTACAATACGTTACAAGTTGTGATACAAATTTATAGTTAACATTCCATTGTTCTTCTTTTACGTTGGAGTAGGTGTTTGTGTTTGCAATACAGTTTACAATTACGTCATATCCGTTCATCTTATGAACCCATTCATCAAAATTATTTACATCTATGTTATCCTTACCTCTTGATAAACTATCCCACCTTGTTTGGTAGGTTATCTCCCTTCCTAATTTTCCTTGTCCTAAAACTAATACTTTTAACATATTCTAAATATAATAAAAAATCCCCCATTTTTAAATGGAGGATTAGTTATTTTTTTATTTGTGTAATATATTATTCTTTAATATATTTTCTACCGTTCTTGATATAAAAAGAATTACTTGGGTGAGTCGTTATATCTTTAATTTCTCTTCCAAGTAAATCATAGTAATTGTTATCCATTAATGACGAATTTTGAGTTTGTTCAGTAAGTGATAACGAATTACAATCGTTAAGATTAGTTCCTAAACGAACGTAAGACGAATTATTTTGATCAGTGAATGTAACAATGTTTCCATCGCAACTAAATACCATAAGACTAACCAAGATATTTCCAAAATTGTAATCTATAGTAATCGTATTATTAGTCACGGAATAATTTTCTGTCCCTGGAATGTGATTACCATCTCCAGCCTCAAAGGTGTTGTATAAGGAATCACAATTTCCTGCTATACAATAATAAGTAAATCGTTCACCATTTTCAAAAATATACATCGTATTGTCAAAGTTTGGCATTTTCCATTTACCTTCAATTGTGTTGTTTTGTGAGAATGTGTTGGTTGTGATCAATAGTAGTAGAGCTCCTAATAGTAATTTTTTCATAGTTTTTGTTTTTTTATAAGTATACACATTATAATAATGTTTGTAAATAAAAAATCCCCCACTTTACAATGGAGGATCTTAATTATTTTATGTGGAATGTATTATTTTATAATTCTTGTTGTATAGAATTTACCACCATCATCTGTAAGAGTAATAACATATGTACCACTACTTAATGTATCAGAGTTAAACTGAATGTTCTTAGTGAAATACTTTTGTTGATATACACATTTACCGTCAATTGACATGATCCTTAGTTGACCACTGTTTGAAGGAGTATTGATGTTTACAACACCCGATACAGGGTTTGGCCATACTTTAATGTTGTTGGTTAATTCTGTTACACCCACAGTATATTCAGGAACAATATGTAATGTGTAGTCCGTTACTAAACTACCAGGTGACCAAAAACCTAATGTGTCAATTGTAAATGTTAGACATGAATCAACAACACAACCGTCTAAAGAACTTGCCGCTAAACATACGTTATATGTTCCTGTCGAGATATAGTTCACTGTTGGATAAGGTAAATCAGATGATTGTCCGTTTCCGAAGTTCCATGTCCATGAAGTTGCGTTAACTGTTTGACATACAATAAAAATTCCATTTGGTTCTGTAACTAAAGAGTCAGCAACAAAGTACATACCAATTGATGGAGTTGCCTCAATTAATCCATCACAGTTGTTATCAATACCATCATAACATAGTTCGGTTGCTCCTGGATAGACAGTTGGATCAAATGGATTACAATCAATATTATCCATGAACCCATCAAAATCTGAGTCTTGGTTTTGAAGTACTATTGTAAATGTCTGAACCCCTTGTCCAGGACCAAGATATATTGTTTCATTTATACAAGACTCACCTAAACATGGTGAAGTATAAATCACACAGATACTAACATTTAGACTATCAATTGCAGGTACAACCGCCACATAACTTCCTGTAGGTTGTTGTGCGAAAGTAATGGATCCTTGAACCCCACCTCCATAATAGTTTCCGAACAATGTATATGGACATCCGCCAAGGTTAATTACATCAACGTTAAACGACGTTAATACTTGTGATGATACACTCAGTCCAATGAATGTGAAAAGAGTTAAAAAGAGTAATTTAATTTGTTTCATTTTTGTTTTTTTTTATTTGTTTTATTTTAAAGGTATTAAATTGTAAATCCAAGCAAAGTCATTGTATTCAATAGCAAGAAAATCTTCCCCCGATTCATTTTCTATTAAATAAAGTCTACAACGTTGTCCTGCCGTGTCATATGCGTACCAATATACTGCCGATCCTTCTACTTCCACATCTTCAGAATCCGAATAGATTGTATAGTGTTGACGTTGTGTCGAGTTAATAGTTATCACTGTTGGTTCAATCATAACCAATATGGACTCAATTACCTTAGGTCCTGACCAATCAAAATCTCCTGTTAATGTGTTTTTAACCCCCACATTTAATGTGGTTGCTCTTGCGTATGCGGCATCTTGAGTATACCCCACTAATAATAATAGAGATAGTAAAAGTGTCGTTATTATTTTTTTCATAGTTTTGTTTTTTGTGTAAAGGTAAGCAATTTTACCTTACTTGTCAATAAAGACTATGGGATTAAATTATGAATGGATATCCGTAGTGAGTTTACGAACGGTAGGATGGAATGAGTAAGTTGATCCTATAATCTTTAATAACTTTGTTTTGATATACAAATAATATTAACTATATTTGTTTATTATGGAAGATAAAGTTTGTCGTAAATGTGAATTATTACAACCACGAGAAAATTACTATAAGAACATCAGATCAAAAGACGGATTAACCATTGATTGTAAATCATGTGTGAAAAGTTATGTGAAAGAAAACAAGACCGATGAGTCCATTAAAATGAGTCAACTTAAAAAGAGGGCTAAGAAAAGAAATATGGACTTAGAAGATATCATTAAAGAAGATAACATTATTGAAGAATCTAAAAGATTAGGTATGAAATATTGTTATAGTTGTTTAAGAATTTTAGATAAGTCTTGTTTCGGTAAACATAAAATATCTTCTGATGGTTTAAATACTGCCTGTAAAGAATGTAGGGTTAAGGTAACTCGCGATTATTATATAAATAATGTGGAGACTATCACCAAACAAAAATCTATATACACCAAAAACAATTTGGGACGCATTGTTAAACGTCAATCTAAATACACTAAAAAAAGGATGGCTGAGGATCCCATGTTTCGTTTGACCGTTAACCTAAGAAAGAGAATTAAAAACTATATGAAAAGTATCGGGATTAGTCCTAAACTATCTAAAGAAACTCAGGAAATGGTTGGTTGTTCACCACAATCACTAAGAGAATATATTGAAAGTAAATTTGTTGGTGGAATGTCGTGGGACAACTATGGTGTTAACGGATGGCACTTGGATCACATAATCCCATTGGCTTCCGCAAAAACCAAAGAAGAAATAATTAAACTTAATCACCACACTAACTTACAACCCTTATGGTCCATTGAAAATCTTAAAAAAGGTTCTAAGATTATTTGATCAGGGAAACCAATCTTAATAACTTTCTTCTTAAATGCTCACCCCTGACTTTAAACCTTTTATCTAAATCAGTTAAGAACTTATCTAATGATTTGTTTGGTCTCTTCCCTTCTTATTCTTGTTATGGATTCTTGTAAATTCAACCTGCCCCTTACATATTTAACAAGTGGCCTTTCATATTTCAAATAAGATTCCCAATAATCCGCATCAGGACCAAACTCATATATGTCTGGGAACTTTCTTGATTTAATAAATTCTCTTGTACCATCGTAGATTGCAGTATCCAAACTCTCACCATAATCAATCAATTCTTTAACATCATTGACCAACCACTCAAGGTCCTCTTGAGTAAGCCTTCTTCGGATATATATTGGTAAATCAGTTTCTTCCTTTAATACTTTCCTTATGTGTTCCTGTAATCTCATCTAATTAATACATTATACATTGATGTAATCCTTTCTTGATAGTGTTTGGTTAACTGTTTGGCTAAACCATCAATTATCTCTTCAGACATTTCTCCACCATAAAAATACTGTCTTACACTTAATGAAGTTAAAAGATCCATTATAACCATTCTTGAGAACTCTTCTTCTGTTAATAAACCTGGATCTGACTTAAAACTTTTTATAAATATTTTTGACACATAATGTAATGATGACCCAAATTCCTCATCCATCTTTTCTAAAATCCTTGAAGGTATTCTACGTAACATCATTCTTATGTAGTTAGTCTCCTCCTTTAATACTTTCCTTATTTGTTCCTGTAGATTCATTTTTTTAAACCTTTATATAGATCCCTTATTATATCATCAAAATAATCGGAAACCTCCGTAACAAATTCTATTTCTTCTTGTTCAGGTAAATCTTCCCATCCCAATTCATATGTATTATACATAATTGCTTCCACCGCCCGTAAAGTTAACTCATATTTAAATTGTTTGTAACTTTTTGTTTCAAAAAACACTTGTCGTGAGTTAGTTGGAAGTAACAATTTAACCACATCTAAATTAATTCTTCTATGAAAGAACTTTGATTCATTAATGGTACCCATCATTGATTGTATTCTTGATATTTGCTCGTGTAGGTTCATTGTAATATTATTTGATATTTCATATCGGAAACATATGGAATCATAGATTTGTCCCCTTGTTTTATAAATTTTAATCTATGTTTATGTTCATTAAAAGGTTCTAACTTCGGGGCTTCATCTATTTCACCCATAACATATTTATGTGCTTGTGGATAGTTAATGGCATATATTTCTTTACCCTTTGAATACACAATTCTAATGTCTTTTTCATTTCCTCCCCATAGTTCTAACTCTTGGGTGTATTTTGGTATATCATTTTTTTTAATAAACCAGCAATGTATTCCTTCATATGGTAATTTATTTACTGTACCTTTATTATCAAACTTTTCAGTTCTAATAAAAACATAGTCATCATTGTTTTCACTAATAACCCCCATCATTGATTGTATTCTTGATATTTGTTCTTGTAGATTCATTTGTCCCTTAATATTCTTTTAACTATTGGGTTATTTAAAAACTCTTCCATATCTTTCTTAACTCTTCCTGTATTACAAAAAGTGTTATTGAAAAAGTATTCTGGTATTTCATTTGTTTCTTCATCAAATATTTCTGTCCTATACATTTCAGGGACAAGGTACCTTTGTCTTTCTTCCCACTCTTCCAATCTTTTCCACGCTTCATCCATTGTTGTTAACCCATTTGAATCCAATAACATATTATCAATTTTAATATAAGCATGAACCAAATAATCCTGAACTATCGTTTCATCCAACTCATCTATCTCTTGAGCCAGTAACAAATAATAATTAACCTTCTTCTTTGGGAACATCTTTCTAATCTTCCCAATAACATTATAAACAAAGTAATGACAATATCCATATTGATAATCATAGTTCCCCTTATTCCATTTGGACTCAAGGGTCTCTCTCAATACTTTTCTTATTTGTTCTTGTAGGTTCATATTATGACATACTTCTAACTATTTGATTATATTTGTGAACGGCTAATGCTGTTTTTTGTATATTATCCCAATTCCCTTTCCATCCCATTAATTTTTCTTCAGGTAATTCTTCCCATTCATACCACGCATTTGTATTTTCAGGTGTGACGATTGATATTAAATCAGGGTTCCATTCACCTCCTGTTTGAGCACCTTCAGGTGTATGAACTAGTTTAAATGAATTACCATAGTTCTCGTCCCAATCAATGTAGTATTTTTCACCAAATTTATTTAATATAGGTTGTTCAGCTTCTTCTTTGATAACCCCCATCATTGATTGTATTCTTGATATTTGTTCTTGTAGGTTCATATTAGTCTCCACAATTAATGTGAAAGTATTCTTTTATTTTTTCTCCGTATTTGTCTTTAATATAATTTTCAATATCATTATATATTTCATTCCATAATTTTCCATTATCATCCAAATTTGAAAAATGATTAAAATACATAAAGTCAATCACCGATTGTATTATACGATCCAATAAGTCTTCACCAGTTATATGTCTACATATATTATCAGGCATATAAACCTCTTTCATTAATCTATAAAATTCATTATCAATTACCCCCAATCTTCTTCTGAGATAAATGTTTATCTTTGTTTCCTCTTTGAGTATCCTTCTTATTGTCTCTTGTAGGTTCATTACTTTCTTTTTTTTAAACAATTATCCACATAGTAATTTCTTATCTCATCACCATATTTAGAGTTTACATATTTAACCATATCATCGTATATATTAGGCCAATCTTCTCCCATATTACTAAAATAATTAAAATACATAGAGTCAATAGATCCCCCGATTATATTTTCAAGTAAGTCTTCTTCATCATTATATTGATGACATATTGTATCAGGAGCATAAAAACCTTTACCCAATCTAGATTCAACTTCATAATCCAACATTTCTATTCTTCTCCTAAGAGAGTTGGATAGTTTTCTTTCTTCTTTTAATAGTCTCTTTAATGAATTATTTTGACTCTCTGTGATAATAATTTTCATATTATATAAATATATGTATAAATAAAAAATCCTCCATGTTAGTGGAGGATCTTTATATTGTCAGGACAGGATTCGAACCTGTAACGTCTCAAACAAATTATGAGCTCTTGAGGTCAACGTCCCTAGCATCTACCGTTCCGCCACCTGACTATTTTGATTTAAATTTTCTACATTATATATGGTTGCCACATATTTAGCACCTTTCTTACTCCAACGTTTTCAACTTTTAATATTGTAATATCTCCACTTTCAATTAACATTTCATCTTCATTACCACCTTTCCACTTTTTGAATACAGGATTATCTACTCGTATGTGATATAAATATCCTTCTTCACCACCTTTCAGTGCCCTATATTCATTTTTACCAGTCTTTTCGTTCCAATTCATATGAACAGCAAACGAAGCAGCTCTATGGTTAGATGTTGATAAAAAAAGAGGAAATCTGAAATCTTGTATTAATGTTTTGCTTCCGTGATAACCTTTAATAAACGTATCTTTTTCTTCGTTTATGAACTCTTCAAATATTTCATTTAATTTCATAATATTATTTATTATAAATATACTATTTTTATTTTGTAGTCAGGACAGGATTCGAACCTGCAATCTTCCTTGTTAGGAGCTCTGCCAATTGAGTTACCTGACTATTTTACTATCAGCTCTTCGGCATTCTACTCCCCGCAACACGGAATTGTATCTTACTTAGCCCATCGTCAGCGGTATGGGTACCGAAGTTCACTAATAGTTTGAGGTTGAGAACCTCTGTGTTGTAAAGTAGATTAAATTCTTTCTCTCAACTCCTATTCCTTTCTCAAGGGAACAACACAATATTTTATTCTCAAACATTTGGTGTGAAACGTTCTGCCGCCTCCTTGTAGATAGACATCTGAGTCATCATCAAGTGGGTATAAACATTATCACCAACTATCTCGTGAACCATTTTACATTTCTCTCTAACAACTCCTTCTGTACGGACAAAACCTTGTGGTCCATCTTCTTTCATTTCTCTAACCGCTTGAGCCAATTCCAAGTCAGTCATATCAGAGAATACTTTTGTTACTTCGTTTTCCATAGTTTGTTATTTTGATTTGACAAATCTACAACAAAAATACTCTCAAACAAAATTTATTTTATGTTCATTTATTCACCCTCATGTAATTTCTTATTTTTTTGTTCAGCCCAAAGGTCAACTAAAAGGAACAATCCCCACCACTTAACATCAACATATTCTTCAATTTTAGTTCCTGTAAATGCTGAAATCAACAATAGTACAAAAAGGTAAAGAGCAACGATTAAGGGAAGTATTCCTATTATTTTTTTGAAAGTTTTCATAATATATATTTTTTAGTTATTTAGTTTAATTCATCAAATATTTTATAGGTAAAATCTGAATATCTTTTACCGAATGTTGCATATACTAATTATTTTAATCTTCTAAATCTAATAACCAAGTCATTTTATCCAACCAAAAACTAATAGTTGGAAATGCAATAGTAATTATTGCTAACATCCATCCCCATAGTTGCCATCCTATTTCTGTATCACTTTCATTAGTATATACACCCCAAATACCAATACCCATGATTGTATTTGTTACAATGAATGCTAAAATTCTTTTTAATATCTTTTTCATATTTTTCTATTGTTTTAATTTTCAATATGATTGTAAATCAATTTCATTACCCAAGCATTTTCAAGTTCATTTATACCACATACATGACACGCTTCTTCTTCAAGATTGTAATACATAACATTACCGTCTTTATCTTTCATGAAATCCATATTTCTAAGATCTATGATTACGTATTGTCCTTTCATTCTATTTCTTTTTAAATCGTTTCTCTTGTATCTTCTCTTTTACTAACCCCACGATCAGTAGTACCAATAAGGTTACGCTTACTATAAGGGTCATCCAATGTATCTCTATTCTATCCATTACCTTTTTTTATTTTTTCTGAATATATTACGTTCGTATTCTAAATCCCAAATCCATCTTGTTCTACAAGTCCATACCCACAATCTAACTCTCCACCGATGTCTTAGTTTAACCTTCCATGGAAGTTTCTCCATTTCTTTGAGTAATCTGTCAACAGTTTTAGTTCTCATGTTTCTCTGTGATTTTAATTAACTTAGTTAGACAAGATAATTCAGCCTCTTCGTAGGTGGGGTGAGAACTCATCATTAAACCATTCTTCAACAGGTTATAACCCAACTCAAGTTTCTTGTCATCAATGGGTTTAATCACTATGCACAACCCACTCTCTCTAAACCATCTAAATGCTTGTTGGTATAGTGGTGTATTACATTCACCATCAAAATCCATAGAATCATATAATAACACTTTTTCACCTTTCATATCTTTGTAATAAGCAAAGCAAGGTTCATCAAATCCAAGTGTTTTGAGTTTCATTGCCAACTCATAGGGTACAAATTCTTTATTCATATGACAAATATATTGCAATGTTCTTGTCAATCCAAATTTTATTTAGTGATTGATGTCTTATCTCGTTTATGGTATCTGGTCTATATGTTGTATCAGGATTCATTATTATGGTCCCAAAGTTGTACACCGTCGTATCTTTCTTCTGTGTCACCATAATTGGTACCAGTTCCCCGTATTGATCCACCCAATATAAATCTTGTGATACCTTTGGTGAACATCCAATTAGTAGTAATACTATTATTATGTAATTACATATAATCTTCATCATCGTTATTATCTATTCTAATATAATTTTCATAATCCTTACAATAACATTCAAAACATCTGTATATATCTTTTTCCGTATCAGAGTTGTTATATGTCAAGATAACAAAAACTTCTTCAGATCCGCAATTCATACATTTGTTTTTTGGTTCTACCATATGTTACAATGTTTTATTCCAACTTATCAATTCCATTATCTGTCTTGTTAGATGTCCTGCCGTTTTTGTTCCGTCAATACTCCATCCGATAATTAAATGTTCAATCTCAGAATATAAAATATTTTCTCTTACCGATGTGGGTAAACTATCTTTAGTTTTTTCTAATACTTCATTAGCCTTTTTTAGTGATTCAGGGAATAAAACGTCCTGACGGTACTTTGGTATTGACACCACCTCATCGTACCACTGAAACCCATCTAAATCAGTTTCTTTCATTGAAAATAGAAGACTTTGGTACTCCATACCTGTTTCATAATAATTACTTATAAACCATTGGATCCTTTCATCATATGTTAATTCTTTTTCCATAACAAAAATATACAAAAAATCCCCCATATAATCAATGGGGGATGAACCTACTTTACCTTATGAATTTTTTTCACATTCCTCTTTCACCTGAATAAAGATATCAGTTAATTCACGTTTCTTATAGTCAAGAATATAATCAGGAACATTCTTTTTTACCATCATATAAACATCATCATCAAACTTCGTTCTTGCCACCCATATAACATCATCTATTATAGCTTCAATAAACTCACCTGACGTTCTATAATCACATGGGTACACCTCCTCCAATACCGCTCTAATTAAAAGATCCAATTCATTTATTCTTCTCTTAAACTCATTTGAAAACTTTCTTTCTTCTGTGACATTTTCTGTGACATTATCTATGACATCTTCTGTGTCATCTTCCATATCTTCATTCTCAATAACATGACAATCTAAAGATATTTTTGGTTTTGTACTAAAAAATACTGGGTGACCCACATCCCTAACATCAAAGGGAAAAAGCCTTTTAAACTTATCTAACATAATTTGTTTATACCAACTATCTATATGTGAAACATTATCATCAAAATAATGTTTTAAATGCACATCAATAATTTTACCACCTGATCTTCCAGTTCTTTCTTCTATAAACAACACTTCTACACCTTCCACATTTTCAGAATAAATAAAATCCTTAACTAACTTAGCCTGATCGTTAATGTCATCAATATCAATTTCCAATATTTTCGCTAACCTTTTAAATCCACCAACAGTTTTTGACGCTCGTTGAATACCGTCAGTCTTAATTAGATCAGTTAAACTATCTTTTAATGTTTCTTCATTTAATATTTTTCTTATACGTTCTTTTAGTTTCATATCGTATTAACCTTAATCATATTATAAAATATATCAGCAATTTCATCAAAACTACTAACATTTTTTGATCTAATTGTGTCCTTTGTTTGTGAGATTAATCTTTCAAAATGGTTCAATGGAATATCTTTATACATTGATAAAGTTTTTCTATTTGGAACATTTATAAAACCTAACTTAACAAATTCTCTTACTTTTCTATTGGCGAATTCATCCGCAATAATTTCAATTTTTTTCATTGCAATTGCAGCTTCTTTAACATCTGTTTCATCCAAATAAAATTCATACATCTTTTCATCACCATATTTTTTATATTGGTACTGATGAGCAATCTCATGGAATATTATAAATAAAAAATCAGGTAATTGTTGTTTAAAAATTACCTCATTAAATAAAACACCATTATGTACGGCTAACCCTAAAGCCGGATATTTAAACGTCGCAACTTCAATTTTTTTACAGTTTGAATTCTTTATAAATGATTCAATATTATCAATAAAACCTTCAGTTTCAGGATATGTTTCCATTACTTGTATTAAGAATTGTTCAATACCTTGAGTTTCTTCCTTTAATATTTTTTTTATGGTTTCTTGCAGTATATTAGTTACCATTATAATACCTCCCTTCTAAATCTATTTCCCTCACCTCAAGACCTGAGTTATCCTCAAACCATCTTTTAAATATAGGAACCCATTTATCATTAAATAAATTATTTAAGTCATTTATAACCCAATTACATATAAATAATACATATAAATTATCATAACCATCCCATTCACCAAGATAAGCATATCCTTCTAAATCATCTATTTCAAAGTGATATGATCCATATACTCTAACCTCCTCATCATAAAAATCAAATAACTCAGGACCCCAATTATAATCAGGGTAATAGTTTTCAGTAAGGTATTGATATATAAATCCATTAAGATCTTCTTCATTAAGATTTAGTATCTTTATTAACCTATTCATTCCACCAACGGCCTTTGACGTTTTTTTAATACCATCAGTATTGATCATATCAAACAAACTATCTTGTATTGATTCTTCGTTTAATACTTTTCTTATAGATTCTTTTAAATTCATATTTAGTATTTAAAAATATTCACAATTTTAACTTTTTTATCATCAATTATAGTGATTTCATCTTCGTTTGGGTGTAGGGAAAATGTTAATATGGTTTCATGGTAATCAATATTATTAGTTGGGGTTTTTATTTCTATAACCCATAAATCATCTTTTTGTAATTTTTTGTTTTCTTTTTTTGCATTGTAATATAAATAATCTATCATTTGTTCGTGAAAATAATCCAACTCCCCAACAAAATGATGACCAATTTTTTTAGTATTTATATCTGTTTTTGATTTACTATAAACAAGTCTATATAATTTGATTTCAGATTTTTTACTTATCCTTTTTAATGTTTTTATTTTATCATTTAATAAATCTTCTGGTTCCACCCACGATATCCCTGTGTCTTTTGAAGAAATATTATCTAATAAATCTTCATAATTATGATCAAAAACCTTTTTGTTGGTTTCTTCCCTTAATATTCTTTTTATGGATTCTTGTAAGTTCATATATTAATCTTCCAAATCTTTCATTTCAGGATTATTTATATTAACTAACGCATCTTTATGTTGTAAAATATCTTTTTTGGTTAATTTCCTTCCCATTCTTTTTTCAAAACAACTTTTACATAAAGTTAATTTATCATTACCATGTTTATCCCATATATCATCATTAACCATATACATAGTGTAATCTTTTTCACCACAATCGGCACAAGTAAATCTTTCTTCTTCAGATTTTAAAAAATCTTCATCATCATCATTATTTTTAGGTGATTTAAACCAATCTAAAAAAGATTCGTCAACCCCCATCATTTCTCTAATTCTTTGTATGTTTTCTTGTAAGTTCATTTTGATTTAATTACTTTTGTATCTTTTATTTAACCCATTTTGAATTTTTTAATTCTGAGATAGGGTAAAATCCGTCGGCATATTTGTCGTAACCACTTCCAAAAAATTTACCTCTATCAATTTTGTCTTGCCAATTATTAAATTGTGTGGTATACTTCCATAATTCATCTTTATCTGTCATATAACCATTATTTTTAAGATAAGCACCAACCATTCCTCCAGTTCTATCCGCACCGTGAGCACAGTGAATTAATGTATCACCTTGGTTTAAAATGTCACTAGTTTGTTGTATTGATGAAGTATAACCTTTACCTAATTTAAATCCACTATGAGCATTAATAAAATGGTAAGTACAATCATTTTCCTCACATATTTTTTTTTCAGTTTCTCCAAGTGTTTTAGAATGGGAACTTATATGTCTAGAATCAGAATCTGTATCTCCGTTCATTCTCACTATATTTTTTATACCATATTTTTTAATTACTGAAGGTAATACATCTGCAGTTATTTGAGCTGATCTCCAATTATTTGTCCCTCCAGGTATTTTATGAAATTTAAATTCTTTTAAATCACTAACATCCACATCATCCACATACTCTTGTGCCATTTCAGTTTTTTTTGATTCAAACTCTTCTGGTGGTATTTCTTCTTTGTAAGATTCATGTGCTGCCTTTGTAATTGGACCATATATTCCGTCAATACCATCTTTACTGTCACCAAATTTCCCAATATAATATCCTTTATTGATTAATTCTTTTTGGATTTCAATTACTTTTGGATCATATTTGTAAGAAATATCCATATCAATATCTTTTATCTCAGTTTCTTCTGTGATAAGTCCCATCATTTCTCTAATTCTTTGTATGTTCTCTTGTAAGTTCATAGTAATAAATATATCACTAATTGAAAATCAACCTATACTAATTCCATTTTAAACCATTCAGGGATCTCTCTATTTTTCCACACGGCAATCTTTGATTTTTCCCCTATGTAATAATTTCTATATGATTCTACCACACTTGGAACTTTGTATTCATCTGGCATTGCTCTTGCAGGTTCGGTGAACCCTTTATCCACAATGTTTGGTTTGTTTACAATACACCACTCTATTACATCCTGAGACTTATGTCTCTTACCGTAACGATATGTATATTCTTTACATAACTCTAATCCCAAGTCACATAGGTATAAATAATTGGATAGAGATTCTCTTGACCATATTGCACATGGATGATTTTTGTGGGATAACTTGTACGGTACTTGGTCGGTTACTTGGTCGGTCATATGATGAACACCACACAATAGTTGTGCAGTCTCAAGGATCATCTTAACTACGTGCTTATCACAATGATATTGAGCACACTTTCTTGTGTCTGTATCTAATAGAAAAATATTCATATAACAAATATACGAATTTAATTTTTACTCACAAAAGTTTTTTAAACTATAATAAGATTACATTCAATTACTTGAAGAATGGTCCCAATGCCATGGTTCACTTGATAAGGGTTTGAAGTTGAATCTTGACGCATTATCAACTAACCATGTATGAACTTTACTACCTCTCCTACAATGTTTAACGTCTATTGCACTACCTTTACCATGATTTGATGTGCCAGGTTTTGCGGCTCTATTACCTTTCCCTGATTTATATTTTATCCATGCACACCACTGAGTAAAACCTTTACCACAACCTTCTTCTCTACTACCTAAAGGTCTATAACCTTGAGAAACTTTAATTTCAATCTTACCATCAGTTTCATCGTATGCCGTTTTAACCATATCATTATAGTCTTTAGCAGCTAAAGGATTTAATTTGTTTTTTGTTTGATTACCATCAGGATCCAACAAATTAACTAATTGTCCATCAGGTATATTACCGTTACTACTTTTTTCACTATCTAATTCAATATCATAATATTCATCATCAACACTATCAATACCATTTTCTTTTTCCAATTTATCTTTTTCCTCATCACTCAAACTCTTAATTTCTTCAACATCAGTTGTCCCAAATTTATCTTGAATGAATGATTTAATATCTTGACTAACATTTGAACTTTGTAACATATCAATAGTATCATCAATAAAACCTTCATTTAAATTATATAATCCCCTAATTTGTTTTCTTTCGTTTTCAGAAATAAGAAATCTTTTTGACATAATAGTGTTTTATTATAAATATATCATTAATTTTAATTTATGGAAACGTTTTTAATACTTAGTTGGACTGTTATTGTTGTTATGACAACATTTTACCTAATCAAAAAAATTGATGGTAATAATTAAAAGACGTTTATTATTTTCCAATTACCATCAAAATCTTCCACAATACAGGTTGAGTTTTCACAGAAATCACCTGAATTCATATAGTCATTCTCTATCTTAGGTTGGTGAATATGCCCACACACCGCAACATCATATCCCTTCTGTTTTGTTAGACCTTTTGCGTTTTCCTCAAAATCAGATACAAAGTTAATTGCACCTTTTACTGATTGTTTTATTGTATTTGCTAATGAATGATATGGTAATTTAAACCACTTTCTTATTTTGTTGTATATTGTATTAAACTTAATCACAATATCATATGACCATCCACCAATTACCGCCAACCATCTTGCCTCCATTATAACGAAATCTAATACATCCCCGTGAAAACAAAAATACTTTCTATCATCTATCCCTGTATGTATATACTTCCTTACAATCCTAATGTTGTTTAATTTAAATGGAATGAAATCTTTTAAAAAGTCATCATGGTTTCCCCTTATATAAATTACCTTTGTATTCTTCTCAGACATCTTCATGAACTTTCTGAATATCTTGGTACAATCCTTTGTCCATTTACCATTACCTTTGAGAGCCCAACCATCTATTATATCACCGTTCAATATTAGTTTTTCGGTTGTGTTATTATCCAAGAAACTTATTATCTTA
>Ga0164292_10000934_pt1 | contig 23270 bp, 18 predicted proteins | sample GEODES117metaG_FD_111486 | JGI IMG/M metagenome (GOLD analysis project Ga0164292, IMG submission 111486) | Eutrophic lake water microbial communities from Lake Mendota, Wisconsin, USA - GEODES117 metaG | ecosystem: Environmental > Aquatic > Freshwater > Lake | place: USA: Lake Mendota...
GCGGCGATCGTTCACTGCGCCCCGTCTTCGGCCCCGTCTTCGGCCCCGTCGTCGGCCCCGTCTTCGGCCCCGTCGTCGGCCCCGTCGTCGGCCCGTCCGCCGGGACGCGCACGCAGCACCGCGTCGTAGAGTTCACGCCGCGACGGGGCCCCCGGGTGCGCCTCGATGACCGCCGCGCAAGCATCCTTGACCCGCATTCCGTCATCGACCAATGCAGCGACCTCGGCTAGCAGCGAGTCCACGTCGGCTTCCGGGGTCGCACCGGCCAACACCACGGTGATCTCGCCGAGGATCCCCTCGGCCGCCCAGTCCGCCAACTCCCCCAGCGTGCCGCGCCGGATCTCCTCGTGGGTCTTGGTCAACTCCCGGCACACCACGGCGCGCCGTTGCGGGCCGAGTTGGGCCGCGGCGTCGGCGAGGCAGTCGGCCAGTCGGCGCGGGGACTCGAAGAACACCGCGGTGCGGGGTTCGACGGCCAGCACGGCCAGCCAACTGCGCCGAGCCGACTGCTTGCGTGGCGCGAACCCCTCGAAGCAGAACCGGTCGGACGGCAATCCGGACACCGCCAGCGCGGTGGTCACCGCCGAAGGGCCCGGCAGGCAGGAGACCATCAGGCCCGCCTCGATACAGGCGGAGACCAGGCGGTAACCCGGGTCGTTGATCAGCGGCATCCCGGCGTCGCTGACAACCAGAACCGTCGCACCCGCGGCGATATCGGCCACCAGAGCCGGCACCCGGGTCATCTCGTTCTGGTCGAACAGGCTGATCACCCGTCCACTGATCGTCACTTCCAGCGACTTGGCCAAGCCACGGACCCGGCGGGTGTCTTCGGCGGCGATGACGTCGGCGTTGGTGAGCGCGTCGATCAGTCGGTGTGACGCGTCGGCCGGCTGGCCGAGCGGGGTGGCCCCCAGGAGCAGACGGCCGGGATCAGATCCCGAGTCGCTGCGCTCCTGCCCGCTGGTCGACACCCCCACAGCCTACGATTGTCCGAGTGACCATCACCGCTGACGACCTCGAGGCGCCACAGCGCCGGGTCCCGGTAGTCAGCCCCGGCCCGCTGGTTCCGGTGCCCGATTTCGGCCCGACCGACCGGCTGCGGGGCTGGGCCGCGACCGTGGTGGTCGGTGCGCTGGCAGCGCTCACCCGGTTCATGAACCTCGGCTCGCCCACCGACGCCGGGACGCCGATTTTCGACGAGAAGCATTACGCACCGCAGGCCTGGCAGCTACTGCACAACTACGGCGTGGAGGACAACCCGGGCTTCGGCCTGGTCGTCCACCCCCCGCTGGGCAAGCAACTGCTCGCCCTCGGCGAGGCCATCTTCGGATACACCGGCTTGGGGTGGCGCCTGACCGCCGCGGTGTTCGGGGTGATCCTGGCGGTGCTGGTGACGCGCATCGCGCGTCGAATCAGCCGTTCGAGCGTGGTGGGCGCCATGGCGGGCCTGCTGATCGTGGCCGACGGGGTCAGCTTCGTCGCCTCCCGCACCGCACTGCTCGACATCTTCATGACGGTGTTCGCAGTCGGTGCGTTCGGGGCACTGATCGTCGACCGCGACGAGGTCCGTGCACGGATGTACACCGCCTTTATGCAGGGCCGGACCGCTGAAACCCCCTGGGGGCCCAGGCTGGGTGTGCGGTGGTGGCGCTTCGGCGCCGGGATTTTGCTGGGGTTGGCCTTCGCGACGAAGTGGTCGGGGCTGTACTACATCGCCTTTTTCGGGGTGATGACGCTGGCGATGGACGTGGCGGCTCGGCACGCCTACCGGGTGCCGCGGCCGTGGGCCGGGATGCTGCGGCGCGACGCCGGACCGGCCGCCTACGCCTTGGGCGTCATCCCGTTCGGGCTCTACCTGCTGGCGTACGCGCCGTGGTTCGCCTCGGAAACCGCGGTCAACCGGCACGAAGTGGGCCAGTCGATCGGTGAGCGGCAGTGGTGGCAGCCGCCGGATGCCATCCGGTCACTGTGGCACTACACCTACAAGGCGTTCCACTTCCACTCCACATTGACCAATTCGGCGGGCAACCACCATCCCTGGGAGTCCAAGCCATGGACCTGGCCCATGTCGCTACGTCCGGTGCTGTACGCCATCGACAATCAGGACGTCCCGGGCTGCGGTGCGTCGTCGTGCGTCAAGGCGGTGCTCCTGGTCGGCACACCCGTGATGTGGTTCGTGGCAGTGCCGGTGATCGGGTACGCGGTGTGGCGGGCGTTCGTGCGGCGCGACTGGCGCTACGGCGTGGTGCTGGTGGGCTACGCGGCGGGCTTGCTGCCCTGGATGGCCAACATGGACCGGCAGATGTATTTCTTCTATGCCGTTCCGCTGGCCCCGTTCCTGATGATGGCGATCGCCCTGATCCTGGGCGACATCGTCCTCAAGCCCACCCGAAGCGCCGAACGGCGGACCCTGGGCCTGCTGGTGGCCAGCATGTACATGGCGCTGGCGATCACCAACTTCGCCTGGCTTTTTCCGGTGCTCACCGGCATCCCGGTCTCCCAGTCGACCTGGAACATGCAGATGTGGCTGCCCAGCTGGCGCTGACCCCGCGCCGGCGATTCCAGCGCCGGCCGGACGCCCCGCCGCTGTAAACCGTTGTGCTAGTTCAGTAGCGGATCCCGCGCCGCCGGGCATGACATGCACCGCGGTCCGCCCCGGCCGGTCCCCAATTCGGCCGCAGCAATCGGCAACACTTCGATCCCGGCATCAGCCAGCCGGGCGTTGGTCTCGGTGTTGCGTTCGTAGGCCACCACCACCCCCGGCGCGAGCGCCAGGGTGTTGTTGCCGTCGTCCCACTGCTCACGTTCGGCGGTCACCGGGTCCAGACCGGTGTCGATGACCCGCAACTTCGCGATGCCCATCGCCGCCGCGGCGGCGGCCAGGAAGGGCTGCTCGTCACCGATCCGCACCCCCGACTGGCCCCGGGTGATGGTGAACGCCGACAGTGAGTGCCGCACGGCGGGATACATCACCACGGCGTCCACGTCGACCATGGTGCACACCGTGTCCAGGTGCATCGTCGCGCGCTCCTGGGCGATCGGAACGGCAAGCACGCTGTGCGCCAGGTCGTCGTCGAAAAGGCTGCGGGCCAACGCCTCCACACCCGCGGCGGTGGTGCGCTCCCCCACCCCGACCGCCACCACCCCGGGTGCCAGCAGCAGCACGTCACCACCCTCGACCGGCGCGGTGTGGGATTCGTAGGCCCGCCGCACCCCGAGGAAACGCGGATGGTGGGCGTAAATGAGGTCGGTCAGCGAGGTCTCCCGCATCCGCGCCGGCAAGGCCAGCGAGGTGATCGCGAAACGATCGCCGATCCAGAACGACGAATCGCGGGTGAACATCAGATTGGGCAGCGGGTCTATTACGAAGTCACCTCCGTGATGCATCCGGCGGACCAGGGAGGTGTCCCCGTGTGCGTCGAACGGCAGTTCGGTGAATGTCATCCCGGCGATCAGTCGATGCCCGAGTTCGGCGGGCTGAATACCGCGCAGATAGACCGAAAGTTCCTGCGCCAGATGCGGACCGAGCCGGCGGCTGTCCACGGCGGCGGCGATGCCCTGCATACGGGCCGCCCCGCTCTCCAGTGCCTCGGTAAGTAATTCGGCCAGCAGAAGTACCTCGACCCCGCGGGAACGCAGCAGGGACGCGAAGGCGTCGTGCTCCTCCTGGGCGCGAGCCACCCACGGCAGCCCGTCAAAGAGCAGGGCGTCATTGTTGCGGGGGGTGAGTCGCTTCAACTCCGCACCGGGCCGATGCAGGATAACGGTGCGCAGGGTCCCCACTTCGGAGTCAGCACCAAGACCGATCTCAGACACGCCCTAAACCGTATCCCCCCGCAGCGTCGTGCCCCGACCCACTGCAACTAATCGAGCACATGTGCGATCTCCTGGGCCGGTGTCCATGGGGAACTACCGGATGGCGTTGACGCCGGCGATCAGCAGGTCCCGGGCACGCTGGGTGTTCACCGGCACCGTCGGTTTATTCGGCAGCACAAGCGGATTGGCCGCGACGATGACCTGGTAGTCCCCGAAATGCGCGGAGTAGTTGAACACCTCCCCCGTGCGTGGCTTGCCATCGACGGCGGTCTGCACCACGCGGTGCACCCCGATGGTGGTGGCGCCGTCGATCTTGGGCACCTCCACCGCCTCGACAGTGCCGCGCACCGCGCCGCCGTCGAAAGCGACCTTGCGGCAATCAGCCCCTGGTTCGGCGACCGGCACCGGCTCGTTGGTCTGCACCGCGATGACGATGAACCGATTGCCCTCGCCCTCAGCCGACACCGCGGCCATGTTGCCCTCCGTGCCGGTGGGCACCAGTTGACCGGTGGCGAACTCCGCGCATCCGGCCGGCGTGAACTTCAGCCCGTCCGGAAGTTTCTGGCCGGTAAGGAACTTCGGGTCGATGCCGGTCGGAGGAACCTCGGTGACCGAGAACTGCGGGCCGAAGCTGGACTTCACCTCGACGATCCGGCTGATGTCGGCGGCCGGCCCCGACGCCGCGCAACCGGCGATCGTTACGGTGCAGCCCACCAGGGTGCTCACCTTGTGCGTCAACATCGGCGTCAATGTACCCGCAACGCCGTCACGGCCGCGGCAAGCAGACCGTCGGCGAAGGACGAACCCAGAGGCGGATGCGTGGACCCCGGATCGGTGACGACAATGACGTGGGCGTCGAGGTAGGCGATCGCCGTCGCGGCGTCGGCGAGGGTGGTGCCAAAGCCCCACAGGGACGCTGCGCTGACCGGGCCGTACAGATCACCGATCTCATAGTCGGCGGGCAGGGCGGAGCGAACCGCCGACCACAGGCGGCCGCCGTCACCACCGCAGCCAGCAGCGCGGTCGCCATCGGCACCCGGCGCACGGTCAGCGGTTGAGCCGCCAGATGTCGGTGGACATCACCGTCGCGAAGCTGCACCACAGCGGGTAGGGCGCCATCGCCGCCCCGAGTTTGACGTCGGCGTCGGCGGCGCGGCGGGCCAGGTCCGCGCTGCTGACCGCCAGCGCGGCAGCCGCCACCGCCGCCGGGCCCAACTTGCGCCGGCCGAAGAACACCCAACTCCAGCCGGCGTTGAGCACAAGATTGGCGCCCAGTGCGGCGATGTAGCCACGGGCCTTGGCGTGTTCACCGTCGGCGCGGAACCGCTCGATCGCCGCTGCCGAGGAGGCGGCGATGTCGACGTACAGGGTTGTCCAGGCGATCGGGAAGACCGCATTGGGCGGCACGTAACCCGGTTTGCGGATGTCGGTGTACCAGCTCTGGACTCCCCGCCGGCTGGCCACGCTGCCGGCCGCGGCTGCCGCGGCAGTGGCAAGTCCCGTTCCAACCACTGCAATGCCCATGACGCCAAACTACCGGCTGCGCGATACTCAGCCGCCGGAGGCGCGCACCACTTCCCTTGTCATGGCTCGGATTTCCTCCGCCAATTCCGGCTTGATGCGCAGTTCCTCGATGCCGGGGACCTCGAAGGTCGTGGTCACCACACCGGGCTCGTCGCGCTCCCACTCGGGGCCGAATCGCTCAAGGATGCCCCGCATCCCGTTGTTCTCGGCCAGCATCCGTGCGGTGAACCGCTGCACCCCACCGACGCGGGCGGCGACGATGACCGCGTCCATCAGGAAGCCTCCGATACCGCGGCCCTGATAGTCGTCGGCGACGATGAACGCGATCTCGGCCAACGCCGGATCTTCGACGTCCCGAACGAACCGCACGTCGGCGACCACCGGTCCGTCGGCGCCGTCGACGAGGACCCAGACGAAGTGGTCGATGTAGTCCACCTGGAAGAGGTAGTCCATCAACGAGGGACTGGGTGCGCTGGTGGACATGAATCGGCGGTAGAGGGTCTCGCTGGAGAACTCCACCGTCGGGCTGTTCGACCGCTCGCTGTCGCCGGGGAGCACCGGGCGCAGCAGCAACTCGGTGTCGTCCTTGAGCCGCACCGGGATCGGGGTGATGAACGCGGCCAGGCGCTGACGGACGAAACGCAGCAGACCCTCGCTGACCCCGGGGAGATCCAGCATGGCGGCGAAGGCCTTGTCGTCACCGATGAACCCGGTCAGCGGCGCGGTGGCGGTGACGGTGGCGGTGCGCGGACGGTCCCGCAGCAGAGCGATCTCGCCGACGATAACCCCTGCCGAAGCTTCGTCGACGATGACCGAGCCGTCGTCGTTGGTGTGGCTGATAGCCGCCGACCCGGTATGGATCAGGATGAAGAAAGCGGCCTCCTCCCCCTGGCGCATGAGCACCTGGCCGCCGTCGGCGCGCACCGGACGGAGTCGCTGCGCCATCGGCTGGAGTTGCTCGGGCGAGCATTCATCGAACAAGCCCATCTCGGCCAGTCCGTCGACGCGCAGGGCGACCAGTTCAGGGGTTTCGGCCAGCACCGCGGCGAAACTCTCCAGGGTGGGGCCGGCTGGACTGCTTTTGTCGGCCGTCATCGTCTGATCACCAGACCTAGTAAGCCAGAAGGTTGACGATTCCGCCGAAAACCCTGGGCATCGCATTGGCCGCGGGCACGATCGCCGCGCGCACCGGAGCGACGCCGCTGGCCGAAAGCAGGCCCGCGGTCAGCAGTCGGTAGCGGCGCGACATCGCCCGCCATTGCCGGTCGTAGTCGTCCGGGGTGTCGGCCAGGACGCATTTGACGACAAGCTCAGCGCCCCCGAAGGCGATTCCCAGGCCTTCACCGGTGAGAGCGTCGACGTAGCCGGCCGCATCGCCGACCAGCATCACCCGGCCCGAAGCCCGGTTCCGCACCCGCTGCCGCAGTGGGCCGGCAGCGCGATCGGACCCGTGCGCAACACCCTCGAGACGCTCAACCAGTGCCGGGAATTCCAGCAGATGGTCACCGAACTTGCCCTGGCGCGACGTCAGGATCGCCACACCCACGGTGTCGTCGGCCACCGGGGTCACGTACGCCTCGGTGTCGTGCGCCCAGTACACCTCGACGGTGTCACTCCACGGCGCGATCTGATAATGCCGTCGGATGCCCCACCTACGGCGACTGGGGGCCGGCCGGTTCAGGCCCAGCGAGCGCCGGATCGGGGAGTGCAACCCGTCGGCGGCCGCCAGGTAGCGGGCCTGCAGCTCCCCGCACCGCACTGAGGTCGCGTCCTGGCTGATGTCACCGATCTCGCCCTGGACGATGCGCACCCCCGCAGCGGTGGCGGTGTCGAGCAGTGCCTCGTAAAGCACAGTGCGCCGCACGCCCAGACCGGTTCCGGACTTGAAGTGCGCCTCCACGCGACGGTGGGAGTCCAGGTAGGTGATGCCGCGGAAGGGCTTGCCGCGCAATGGAACCCCGATGCCCTGAAGTTGCTTGACGGTGTGCGGCATGAGCCCTTCGCCGCAGGCCTTGTCGATGGGACCGGGACGGCGGTCGACGACGACGGTGTCCAGTCCGGCGCGGGCGGCGTGGATCGCCGTGGCCAGTCCGGCCGGCCCGCCGCCGGCGACGAGCAGATCGATCATGCCAACCTCGCCAATGCCGAGTTCTCGATGCTGATGCGCTTACGAAGCAGTAGGGCATTGAGAACGGTGAATGTCAGCGCCGTGATCCACGCTCCGTGCACCAGGGGCAGCGCGATGCCTTCGGCCACCACCGCCACGTAATTCGGGTGGGGCATCAGCCGGTACGGCCCACCACTGACCCGCTCGGCGCCGGGTATGACGACCACCCGGGTGTTCCACTGCCGGCCCAGGCTGGTGATGCACCACCAGCGCAGGCCCTGGGCAGCGATCACGACCGCCAGCATGGGCCAGCCCAGCGCAGGGATGAAGGGCCGGTTGAGCGCGAATACCTCGACCAGGCAACCCACCAGCAGTCCGGTGTGCAAGACCACCATGATCGGGTAGTGCGACAGCCCGACCTCCACGCCACCGCGGGCCCGGCTCCACGCCAGGTTGCGTTGGGCCACCACCAACTCGGCCAGCCGCTCGAGGCCGACGAGGGCAATCAGTAGGACGTACCAGTTGACCATCGGGGCGTCAATTCCACTGCATCAGAACGAGTTCCAAGCAGAACCCGGGACCCATCGCCATCAGCATGCCGGGCCCGGCCGCCGGGCGCTTGGCGATGGTGTCACGCAGAACGTGCAGCACCGAGGATGACGAGAGATTGCCGACGTCGGCCAGCGAGCGCCAGGTCAATTCCAGGGCGTCGTCTGCCAGCCCGAGACTGGAGACGATCGCCTCGATGACCTTCGGACCACCGGGGTGGCTCACCCAAGTGCGGATGCCGTCGGCGGTGAGGTCATGGGGGGCAAGGAAATTGGCGACGTCGCCGGGCAGGTACTTGCTGACCACCTCGGGCACGTCGGGGGAAAGCACCAGTTGCAGGCCGGTCGCTCCGACGTCCCAGCCCATGGTTCGCAACGAGCCCGGGTAGAGGTGGCTGCGGCTTTCCAGCACAGCCGGCCCGGTGGCACCCATCCGAGCGGCACGTCGCTCGCCCAGTGCGACCACCGCCGCCGCGCCGTCGCCGAACAACGCGGTGCCGACGAATCCGGCGATGGTGGGTTGGACCGCCGGGAAGGTCAGCGAACACAACTCGACCGACAGCAGGACGGCGACATCATCGGGGGCACCGCGCAGATAGTCGTTCAGCCGGGCGATCCCGGCCGCCCCGGCCACACAGCCCAGCCCGAACAGCGGCACCCGCCGGACGTCCGGACGCAGCCCCAGCCGTTGGGCCACCCGCGCCTCCAGCGACGGCACCATGATGCCGGTGACGGTGGTGGACACGATGACGTCGACGTCGCTGGCAGCCAGGCCCGCCTCCTCGAGAGCGGCGCTCAATGCAGCGCAGCCGAGTTCGACTGCGTTCTCGATGAAGATGTCGTTGGCTTCGCCGAAGTCAGTCAGTTGCGCGTACCGCTCCAGAGGTAGCACGAGATTGCGGTGGTCCACCTTGGCTGCGCGGTGCATATGGCGAACGATCTGCTCGTGGTCGGCCATGGCGGGAAGGGTCAGGAAGGCTTCGGCGATCTCATCCTGGGTGAAGCGGTTCTTGGGCAGGGCGCCCTGAACTCCGGCGATTACGCTCGCGGGTCCGGCCGTTACCGACCGGGTTTTGCTCGGCATAAGACAAGTATGCCCGGATCACGCTCGCCACGAACCCTCGCAAGCCTGAATGCGCAGTTCAGAGGCGCCGGTGTCACTGATCCGTCATAGCCGCGCGCACCCGGGACGAATCCCAGGACAGATCAATGCCTCCTGCGCGGCAGCGGCAACCAGTACGGGACGGCGCTGGCGTAACTGTCGAACGCCGGACCGTACATGCGACGGAAGCGGGCTTCTTTGAGTAGCGGTGCCAGCAGGCAGTACGCGGTGAGGGTGAGGGCGAGCACAAGCTGATCGGGCGTCCAGGTCGGAACGGTCCACAACGTCAACGTGAACGCGACGTAGATCGGTTGGCGGGTGAGCCGGAACAGACCCCGCACCGGCATCGGCGGGTAGACCGGCTTGCCTCCACGAAAAAGCGCCCACCAGCCGAGGCTGCCGGTCTGCACGCTCAGCCCGGCGTCGAGCATCGACTTGCCCAGCAGCAACCACGACAGGGCGTAAAGCAGGCTCAGGCCCACCAATGCCGCCCCGTCGGCCTGCCACCAGATGGTGCCGGTCGGTGACCAGAAGGCGAACAGCGCGAAGATCTGCAACGCGGCGATGGTGACGTAGGTGGTGGTCGACAGTGTGCCTCCCGCGCCCAGCGGTGCCAGTCGGCTCAGCAGCCGTCTGCCGCGGTTGGTCAGCAGCAGGGAGTGACCGATCGGGAACTGCGCCAGCAGCGCAGCATTGGCAAGCCAGTTCCATGGCGACGCAACGGTTCCCAGCGACCGGCTCATGCCGAAGTACATCGCGGCCATCATGGTCGCCACTCCAGCAGCAAACGACAGATGGCAGGCGGCCCCGTAGATCACCGCGAGGAACCTGCGGGCCCCGGGCGCCGGATGGTCACTGGGCAACGTCTGCACCGGCCCTCCCGTCGTATCGTGGGCCTCCGTCTGTCCTGGGCGTAGCGTAACTCTCATGGGCCTTGGCAAGCGTTTCCCGATGCTGCGCTGGTCGGTGTTACGGACCGGTCTAGCCATCCGCAGGTTCAACACCACTGGTCAAACGGGCGACGGTCGGGAAGCCGCGGCGGCCGACTTCGTGGAGGCCCATGCCCGTCCCGGTGATATCGACGACGTGTTGGCGACGTTGGACCGTTACGCCTACGACAAGTCGTTCCTGGTCAACGTCGGTGACGAGAAGGGAGCACTGCTCGATTCCGCGGTACGTCGGGCCAACCCACGACTGGCGTTGGAGTTGGGCACCTACTGCGGGTACGGCGCGCTGCGGATTGCCCGCGCTGCACCGTTGGCGCGCGTGGTCTCGGTGGAGTTGGCTGCCGCCAACGCCGCAGTTGCACGGCGGATTTGGGCCCACGCCGCAGTAGCCGACCGCATCACCTGCGTGGTGGGAACCATCAGTGACGGGGGACGCACCGTAGCCGCGCTGGAAGCCGAGCACGGACTGCACCCAGGCGCCCTTGACTTCCTCTTCATCGATCACGATAAGAACGCTTACCTGGCCGACCTGTCCGCGATCTGCGAGCGCGACTGGCTGCACCCGGGTTCGATCGCGATGGCGGACAACGTCGGCTTCCCGGGCTCTCCCAAGTACCGGGCCCACATGCGCGAGCAGCAGGGCAAGCGCTGGCAGACCGTCGAGCATCGCACCCACGTCGAATATCAGACGCTGATTCCGGATCTGGTGCTGGAGTCGGAGTACCTGGGCTGACCTTCCCGTCGGCCCCCGTCCGGCGCCGGCCCGGTGGCTCAGGTTGCCGTGCCCGCCTCACTGATACCGAAACGGCGGTGCAGCCTGACCAGTGGCGCGGGAGCCCACCAGTTCCAGCGGCCCATCACCCGCATGAAGGCCGGCACCAGCACCATCCGCACCAACGTCGCGTCCACCAGCACCGCCAGCGTCAATCCCACCCCGAAAAGTCGCATGATCGCCACCTGGGCGGCGATCAGTGCGGCGAAGGAGATCGCCATGATCAGGGCGGCTGCGGTGATGACCCGGCCGGTGCGGGCCAGGCCCAGTGCGACGCTCTCGTCGTTGTCGCCGGTCTTCAGCCAGTACTCCCGAATACGGGAGACCAGGAACACCTCGTAGTCCATGGACAGCCCGAAGGCCACACAGAACAGCAGCACCGGCATGTTGGCCACCAGCGTTCCGGTTGCGGTGGTCCCCAGCGCGCCGAGGTTGCCGTCCTGGAAGATCCAGACCGCGGCACCGAACGCGGCGGACAGCGACAGCATGTTCAAGATCAGCGCCTTGATCGGGAGCACGACGCTGCCGGTCAGCAGAAACAGCAAAACCAGCATGATCACCGCGATCAGACCGAGCACCAACGGCAGGCGCGAGGTGATGGCGTCGACACTGTCGCGGTTGGTCTGGGCCAACCCGCCGAACTCCACGGTCCGGCCGTCCGGGGCCGCTACCGCGTGAAGACGGGTCAGTTGGTTCTCGGAGGCCGGGGAGAACAACGGCACCGAACTACCGACGGTGAGCAGAGTGCTGCCTTCGGCCTCGCCGGTCGCGGCCAGTGGCGGGCCGGCCAATCGGCCGTTGACAAAGGTGCCACCTGGCGCGGACACCGAGTTGACGTCGGGAACCCTGGATAACTCAGTGGCGTAGCGATCGAGTTCGGCGCGGTCCAGGCCGGCCGAGTCGGTGATGATGATGGGCACCTGGGAGTCGGAGTCGACCTTGAAGTCCGACCGCAGCAAGTCACCGACCTGGTGCGCAGACGCCGACTTGGGTAGCACCCGGTCGTCGGGGAAGCCGGGCTTCACCCCGAAGAACGGGGCGCCCAGGAAGGCCAGGAGCGCTACCCCCGCCAAGCCGATGGGCACAGCGCGACGCATCACGAATTGTGTTGAGCGGTACCAGAACTGTTCGGTGATGGGCACCGGTTGCGGCTCCGGCCGGCCGAGCAGCTTGCGCAGCCCACGACGCACGTCCAGTGCGTTGAGGCGGTCTCCGAGCAGCATGATGGCCGCAGGGGTGACGATGACGGCGGCCAGCGCTGCGAAGGACACCGTGGCCACTCCGGCGTAGGCGAAGGACCGCAGGAAGTTCATCGGGAACAGCACCATTACCGCCATCGACAACGCGACGGTGACGGCCGAGAACAACACCGTGCGCCCAGCGGTCGCCATGGTGGTGACGACGGCGTCCACGCGGCTGGCGCCGCCGGCCAACTCGTCGCGGTAGCGGCTGACGATCAACAGCGTGTAGTCGATGGCCAACGCCAAACCCATTGCGGTGGTGAGGTTCAGGGCGAAGATGGACACGTCGGTGAAGAAGGTGACCGCCCGCAGAACGGCCAGCGAACCCAGGATGGCCAGCACACCGACCGCAATCGGCAGCGCCGCGGCGAACACTCCGCCGAACACCCAGATGAGCACCAGGAAACTCAGCGGGATGACGATCGCCTCGAGCAGCAACAGGTCCCGCTTGGACTGTTCGGTGACCTGCAGGTTGACCATGGCGGTGCCGCCGGCGCGCACCAGGACACCGTCGGTTTCACCCGCGAGGGCGTCGGTGAGTTCTTTGGTGCGTGCCTGCTGCGCGCTCTCGGCGCCGACCACGCCGGTCACGATCAGACCGGACTTCCCATCGGTGCTGACCAGGGCCGCGGCGGCCGGGCCGGGGGACGTCCACGCCGATTGAATCTTGGCGACGTAGCCCGACCTGCTGAGCGTGTCGACCGCCGCCGTCGCCACCGCCCGGGCCTGCGGGCTGTCGTAACGGTCCGGTGCGGTGACCACCAGCACCAGGGGCACATCGCCCCGACCGAATTTCTCGCTGAGCATCTGGGTTGCCCGCGACGACTCCGCAGTCGGATCCTGGAATCCACTTGGGGAGAGCTTGTCCGCCACCGGGATGCCGAAGGCCCCGAGCAGCACAGCCAGCAGTGCGGCCGCGATGATGACGCGTCGCGGCACGGCCACGGCTGATCGGGCGATGCGTTCCAGCACTGTAAGTCCTTCAATTCAGAGTCGATCTACCACCGGGCGGCAGCGGTACAACGCTAGGCCGTCACCTGTTCAGCCGCTGCTCTCCCACTCAACCACGCCCCGTGCACCGTTGAATGCAACGTCGGATGCTGGGCCTCACCAGCCAGCCACAGCCGATCATCGACCGGCTCGGCGAGCGTCACGCGGTCCTGTTCGCCGGAACCGACCGCGGTGAACGAGTAGGAACCCCGGCTGAATACGTCGGTCGACCAGCGTGAGGCCTGGGCGGCCAGCGGCGGCCGGAACCGGCCCGGGTAGATCCCGGCCAGCACCTCCGAGGCGAGATCACTCTGGCTCCCGACGGTCATCTCCCCGACCGCCGCCGCAGCCACTCCGCCGTTGAGCGCCATCAGTGCCGGGGCCCCGGTCACCCGGGCCAGGTTGTACCAGCCGGAGAACGGCTCGCCGAGCCGGCCTGAGACCTGGATCTGGTCGACGTCATCCCAGAAGGCGGTGTCGAAGCGCAGCACCAGTTTTTCGAACCGGCCGAAACCCAGCCGTTCAATCGCGCTGGTGTGCGCAGCGGGTAGCGGCGGGTCGAATTCGATTGCGCTGCTTTTCAACACACCGAGCGGGACGGTGACGATCACCTTCGCCGCCCGCCACCGGCCGCTCGCGGTGTCCACTGCGACGTGGTCCGGTGCGCGTAGCGATAACGCCGTCACCGCGGTATTCAGTTGTACCGGCAGACCCTCGGCGAGTCGGTCGGCGAGTTGGCCGTACCCGCCGGGGAATACCCGCTGGGCGCCGCCGAAGACGTCCTCTTCGTCCAGCACGCTCAACGCCAACTCCTCCGGAGTCGCGCTGTAATCGCCGGCGTAGTCGGTCAGGGCAGCTGCCACGGTGGGGGTTCGGGCGAGGTTCCTCAACGGCCGGGGCAGCGAGTCGATCGCCGCGCGCAGCGATAGCCGATCGGCTCCGTCCGTGGCTGCGGCGTCCTCCAGATGTCGCAGAACACGGGCGAGTTGCATGTCGATGCGATCGGCGTCGGCGAGTATCCCGTTGGGCGAGTAGTACTCCGCCGATCCGTCGCCGTCGAAGGAACCGACGTCGAAAACGGCGGTGTCGATGCCCAACCGGTTGGCCTCGTCGCAGATCGGGTTGCCCTCGGTGCCGTGGATCCACGAGGCGCCCAGATCGACCGGTAGATCGGGCCACTCGGTGGACGTCCAGATCCGGCCGCCGACCCGGTCCCGGGCTTCGAGCACCACGCAACTCAATCCGGCCTTGATGGCGGTGTCGGCTGCGGACAGGCCGGCGATTCCGGCGCCGATCACCGCGACATCCACCTCGCGGTCACCGGACGGCGGGACAAGGGAGAGTGCTCCGGCGAGCACCTCGCGTCGCCTCAGCATGGCTGAATACGCTACGCCTGAATGGGCTTCGCCCCGGCTAAAAGTTCACCCCCCAGTTACCCGAACCGCAGGTGAGCGCCCAGCGCCGGTGCCATACTCGCAGCCACACCAAGGGCCGGACTGCAACGGGGTCGGACTACAACGGGGAGAGCACCACATGAGCGAGGTCATCTATACGTCGGCTGACGGTTCGGCCCAGGAGGGTGAAGATGTCCGCACCGGGATGACGTCCACCTCACTGCGGAAGGCGATCGAAGACCATCTGCGCTACACCCTGGGCCGCCCCACTCAGTTACTGGAACCGCAGCACTACTACCACGCGCTCGCCCTGGCCGTGCGGGACCGGATGCAGAAGCGCTGGAGCGACACCACCCAGACCTACCTGGACCTTTCCCGCAAGGTTGCGGTCTACCTGTCCGCGGAGTTCCTGATGGGTCCGCATCTGGCCAACAACCTGCTCAACCTGGATCTTGAAGACGAGGCCCGGGCGGCGCTGGCCGAACTCGGCCAGGACTTCGACAGTGTGGTGGCCTGCGAGGAGGAACCGGGCCTGGGTAACGGGGGCCTGGGCCGGCTTGCAGCCTGCTATCTGGAGTCGCTGGCGACCCTGCAGCGGCCGGCGATCGGCTACGGAATTCGCTACGAGTTCGGCATCTTCGACCAGGAGATCCGCGACGGCTGGCAGGTGGAGCACACGGATAACTGGCTGGCGTCGGGCAACCCGTGGGAGATCGCCAAGCCTGAACTGAATTACCAGGTCGGTTGGGGCGGCCATACCGAGCACTACACCGACGCCGCGGGCCAATCGCAGGCCCGCTGGGTCCCCGAGCGGATCGTCAAGGGCGTCTACTACGGCACCCCGATTCAGGGCTATGGGGTGAACACCTGCAACACCCTGACGCTGTGGAGCGCCAACGCCGTCAACGCGCTGGCGCTGGAGGCGTTCAACTCCGGGGACTACTACCGGGCGGTCGAGGACCAGGTGGTTTCGGAGAATGTGACCAAGGTGCTCTATCCCAACGACGAACCTGAGGTCGGCAAACAGCTACGACTGCTACAGCAGTACTTCTTCGTGTCCTGCTCGCTGCAGGACATTCTGCACCTGCTGGAGGACTTCGCCGGCCTGACCGCCCATCACCTGCCTGACCGAGTTGCCGTCCAGCTCAACGACACTCACCCGTCGATCGCCGTTGCCGAGTTGATGCGGCTGCTGATCGACGAGCGGGGCTTCAGCTGGGAGGAGGCCTGGCAGATCACCGTGGCGACGCTGGCCTACACCAACCACACCCTGCTGCCCGAGGCGCTGGAAACCTGGCCGTTGCACATGTTCGAGCGGTTCCTGCCGCGGCACCTGGAAATCATCTACGAGATCAACCGCCGCTTCCTCGACGAGGTGCGGGCACGGTTCCCCGGCGATGACGCACGCATCCGTCGGATGTCGCTGATCGGGGAGGACGGCAACCGCAACATCCGGATGGCCCATCTGGCGACCGTCGGCAGCCACGCGATCAACGGTGTCGCTGCGATGCATTCCGAACTGGTCAAGACCACCATCCTCAAAGACTTCTACGAAATGTGGCCGGAGCGGTTCTTCAACAAGACCAACGGCGTCACGCCGCGCCGGTTCGTCGGCCTGTCCAACCCCGGTCTTCGCAAACTTCTCGACCAGACCATCGGCGAGGGCTGGATGGTGGATCTGCAGAAAATGCGTGGCCTGGAACGCTACGCCGATGACCCGGCGTTCCAGCAGCGCTGGGGCGCCGTCAAGCGGGAGAACAAGGCCAGGCTGGCCGACTACATCGAATCCAGGACCGGCATCGATCTCGACCCGGATTGGATGTTCGACGTCCAGGTGAAGCGCATACACGAGTACAAGCGTCAGCACCTCAATGCGCTGCACATCATCACGCTCTACAACCGGCTCAAGGCCAACCCGAACCTTCAGATCGCCCCCCGCGCTTTCATTTTCGGCGGCAAGGCGGCACCCGGCTACTTCATCGCCAAGCTGATCATCAAGCTCATCAACTCCGTCGCCGAGACGGTCAACAACGACCCCGCCGTCAACCGTCAGATGAAGGTCGCTTTCATCCCGAACTTCAACGTGCAGAACGGGCAGTTGATCTATCCGGGCGCGGACCTCTCCGAGCAGATCTCCACCGCGGGCAAAGAAGCGTCGGGTACCGGAAACATGAAGTTCATGATGAACGGGGCGTTGACCATCGGCACCCTCGACGGCGCCAACGTCGAGATGCGCGAGGAGGCCGGCGCGGAGAACTTCTTCCTGTTCGGCCTGACCGTGCAGGAAGTCGGGGACCTGCTGGCCAAGGGGTATCGTCCCCGCGCCTATGTCGCCGACAATCCCGAACTGGCGGCTGCCATCGCCGCGATCGCAGACGGTCACTTCTCCGGCGGTGACACCGAGGTGTTCGCCCCACTGGTGTCCAACCTCGTCGACCATGACCCGTTCCTGGTGATGGCCGATTATGCCGACTACATCCGCTGCCAGGCGGAGGTCGACCGCACCTGGCACAACCGGAATACCTGGGCGCGGATGTCGATCCTCAACAGCGCCCGCAGTGGGAAGTTCTCCTCAGACCGCTCGATCGCCGAGTACTGCGACGAGATCTGGAACGTCCAACCGGTGACTATCAAGGGTAAGTGACACCACACCAGTGATACAGCAAGGGGAAAGATGACCGTGACGACTCAAAGCTCCTGGCGCTCAGGCTCACACGGCGAGTTGAGCGATGAGGTGATCGGGCGGATCGACGGCTGGTTTCGGGCCGCGAACTATCTGTCGGTCGGACAGATCTACCTGCTCGACAACCCGTTGCTGCGCAAACCCCTGACCCGCGACGACGTCAAGCCGCGCTTGCTCGGGCACTGGGGTACCACCCCGGGCCTGAATTTCCTCTACGCCCACCTCAACCGGGCCATCAAGGACCGCAGCCAGTCGACCATCTACATCACCGGACCGGGCCACGGCGGTCCCGGCCTGGTGGCCAACGCCTACCTCGACGGCAGCTACACCGAGTACTACCCGGACATCACCCAGGACGCCGAGGGCCTGCGCCGGTTGTTCCGCCAGTTCTCCTTCCCCGGCGGCATCCCCTCCCACGTCGCTCCGGAGACACCCGGCTCCATCCATGAGGGCGGCGAACTCGGCTACGCGCTGTCGCATGCCTACGGCGCGGCCTTCGACAACCCCGACCTGCTGGTCGCCGCGGTGGTCGGCGACGGGGAGGCGGAGACCGGCGCGCTGGCCACCAGTTGGCACTCCAACAAGTTCATGCATCCGGCCAAAGACGGCGTCGTGCTGCCGATCCTTCACCTCAACGGCTACAAGATCGCCAATCCCACTGTGCTGGATCGCATTCCGCAGGACGAGCTGCGCAGCCTGATGGTGGGCTACGGCCACAATCCGTACTTCTTCGACGTGAAGGAGGACTCAGGAGACGTCGGGGAGCACATCGATGCCCACCGCCGGTTCGCCCGCTTGCTCGACGACGTACTCGACGAGATCGCCGCGATCAAGGCCAACGCCGCAGCCGGAGACGAGTCGCGGCCCCGCTGGCCGATGATCATCTTCCGGCACCCCAAGGGCTGGACCGGGCCGGCTTACATCGACGGAAAGAAGACCACCGGATCCTGGCGTGCCCATCAGGTTCCATTGGCCAGCGCGCGGGACACCCCGGAGCATCTGCAGGTGCTCGCCGACTGGCTGGGTTCCTATCGCGCCGATGAACTGTTCGACGAGAACGGCAGGCTGCACGAGTCCATCGCCGAACTCGCCCCGGCCGGCCCGCTGCGGATGAGCGACAACCCGCACGCCAACGGCGGACTGCTGCTCAAGGACCTTCGCCTGCCCGACTTCCGCGACTTTGGCGTCGATGTGCCTTCACCGGGTGGGTCATTCGCCGAGGCCACCCGGGTGCTGGGCCAGTGGCTGACCGACGTGGTGCGGCTCAACCCCGACAACTTCCGCATCTTCGGCCCCGACGAGACAGCCTCCAACCGGCTGCAGTCGGTTTTCGAGGTCACCGACAAGCAGTGGAACGCCGAGTTCTTCGGCCCCGAGGTCGACGACCACCTGGCCCGCGCCGGACGGGTCGTCGAGATGCTGTCCGAGCACCAGATGCAGGGCTGGCTCGAGGGTTATCTGCTGACCGGCCGGCACGGTCTGTTCAACTGCTACGAGGCGTTCATCCACATCATCGACTCGATGTTCAACCAGCACGCCAAGTGGCTCAAGGTGACCAATGAGATCCCGTGGCGCCGCCCGATCGCGAGCTTGAATTACCTTCTCTCCAGCCATGTCTGGCGCCAGGACCACAACGGGTTCAGCCACCAGGATCCGGGCTTCATCGACCATGTGGTCAACAAGAGCGCCGAGGTAGTCCGGGTCTACCTACCCCCGGACGCCAACACCCTGCTGTCCACCTACGACCACTGCCTGCGGTCGCGGCAGTACGTCAACGTGGTGGTCGCCGGAAAGCAACCGCATCCGAACTTCCTGACCATGGATGAGGCGGTCGCGCACTGCACCCGGGGGCTGGGCATTTGGGCCTGGGCCGGCACCGAGCAGCACGGCAGCGACCCCGATGTGGTGCTTGCCGCTGCCGGTGACGTCCCGACCCTGGAGGCACTGGCCGCCGCCGACCTGCTCCGTCAGCACATCCCGGACTTGAAAGTGCGCTTCGTCAACGTCGTCGACCTGATGCGTCTACAGGATGAGAGCGAACATCCCCACGGGATGTCCAACCGCGAGTTCGACACGGTCTTCACCGCCGACAAGCCGGTGATCTTCGCCTACCACGGCTATCCCTGGCTGATCCATCGCCTGGTCTACCGCCGCAGCAACGACGCCCGGATTCACGTCCGGGGCTATAAGGAGGAGGGCACCACCACCACGCCCTTCGACATGGTGATGCTCAACGACCTGGACCGCTATCACCTGGTGATCGACGTGATCGACCGGGTTGCGGGCCTGGGCTCGCGCTACGCCGGACTGCGCCAACAGATGCAGGACAAACGCATCCAGGCCAGGGAATACACCCGGGCGCACGGCGACGACATTCCTGAGGTGCGGGAATGGGTGTGGCCGGCGGCGCGAGGGGTGCAGACCGACGCCTCGATGGCCGCCACGCTGGCCACCGGCGGCGACAACGAATAGCGCGACACCCCCCGTTCGAGTGGCCTGGGCACCACGACGCGCCTAGGATTCATCCGTCGCCGGTATCAGAGTCGGCCGGCCCGGACGGCGAGGTGGATATGGCACATCCCCATCCTGAACCGCAGCCTGACGACGTTGTCGAGCCGGCGCCGGAACTGAGATTCCTCACCATCCACGGCTACCGGCGGGCCTACCGCATCGCGGGCTCCGGCCCGGCAATCCTGCTGATCCACGGCGTCGGTGATAACTCCGCAGCCTGGCAACCGGTGCACGCCAAGCTCGCCCGCCGGTTCACCGTGGTCGCACCCGACCTGCTGGGCCACGGCCAGTCCGACAAGCCTCGGGCGGACTACTCGGTGGCCGCCTATGCCAACGGCATGCGCGATCTGCTCAGCGTGCTGGGGATCAGCAAGGTGACCGTAGTGGGCCACTCGCTCGGCGGCGGGGTGGCCATGCAGTTCGCCTACCAGTTCCCGCATCTGGTGGACAGGCTGATCCTGGTCAGTTCCGGCGGCGTAACCAAGGAAGTCAACATCGCGCTGCGGCTGGCGGCGATGCCCGGTGGCGGAGAGGCGCTTGCCCTGCTACGACTTCCGCTGGTTATGCCAACTCTGCAAATGTTCGGAAATCTGCTGACAACCGTGGCCGGGTCGACCGGGATCGGGCGCGACATCCCCAACGCGCTTCGGATCCTCGCCGAGCTTCCCGAGCCGACCGCCTCGGCCGCCTTCACCCGGACCCTGCGCGCGGTGGTGGATTGGCGCGGACAAGTCGTCACCATGCTGGACCGTTGTTACTTGACGGAATACATTCCGGTGCAACTGGTTTGGGGCGACAAAGATGTCGTTATCCCGGTTTCCCATGCACACATGGTGCATGCCGCGATGCCCGGCTCGCGACTCGAGGTGTTCGCGAACTCTGGACATTTCCCGTATCACGACTACCCGGAGCGGTTCGTCGAACTCATCGAGGACTTCATCGATTCCACCCAACCGGCCCAGTACGATCAAGAAACACTGAGCGAACTGCTGCGTATCGGCAGCACCGAATATGCGGTCTCGGAGTCTGAAGAGATCGGCGCGCGGATCTTGGTGCTCGACGCTCTGGAAAGCGACGAGCGAAGCGCAACCTAGGAAAGCAGCCCCGTCGGCCCCCCGGTGGTGAGAGGGTGAGTTCACCTTTCGTTAACCATGCGGAAAGAGGGAGTCAGGCGTGCTTGAGGTGTGCGAAGTCGGCAACAAGGTCAGCAAGGACGACTACGAGGCGGCTATCCCAGAGCTACGTCTCGGACTGATCAACGCCCAGTACGACCTGCGCAGCGCCGACTTCCCGGTCATCATCTGGATCGCCGGCGACGACAGGCTGGCGGCCAACGAACTTGTGAATCGGCTCAACGAGTGGATGGACTCCCGATTCGCCGACACCCGGGTATTCGCCGATCCCACCGAGGAGGAGCTGCAGCGACCCCAGCTGTGGCGGCTGTGGCGGTCGCTGCCGCCCAAGGGTCGGGCCGCGTTCTTTGTCGGCGGTCTGATGCGCGCGGCGATCCAACGTGCCCACGGTGAGATCGACGAGCCGCACTTCTCCATCTGGCTGCGCCATATCGCCAACATGCAGAACGAATTGGTGGTCGACGGCGCGCTGATCCTGAAGTTCTTCCTGCACACTCCGGCCAAGGAGCAGAAGAAGAAACTGAAGAAGGCCGCCAAGGATCCGCACGCCGGCTGGCAGGTGGACAAGCGCGACTGGTCGGCACTGGACAGCCTCGGACCAGTGCTACCCATCGCCGAGCGGATTCTGCGCGAAACAAGTGGGCCCGGAGCACCGTGGACGATCGTCGAGTCCACCGACTCGCGGTACCGCGACCTGACTGTCGCGAAGACGATCCTGTCCGCCATGACCGCCCGACTCGGCGAAGCGGAGTCGCACCGCGGACCGGCGCTGGCCGCGTCGGTATTCGGCGACTACGACGCGGCGGCAAACGTCCTCTCCGGGGTGGACCTGGATCAGACGATCACTAAAGCGGAATACCGCGAGCAGTTGGCCAAGGAGCAGGCCAAACTCAAGAAGCAGTCCATGGAGGCCCGCAAGCGTGGGATCGGCACGGTGCTGGCCTTCGAGGGCTGGGACGCCGCCGGCAAGGGCGGGGTGATCCGTCGCATCACCGGGGCGCTGGAAGCGGGCGACTACCGGGTCATCCCGGTGGCTTCGCCCACTGAGGAAGAGCGCAAGTACCACTACCTGTGGCGGTTCTGGCGTGATCTGCCGCCGGCGGGCAAGTTCGTCATCTTCGACCGCACCTGGTACGGCCGGGTGCTGGTGGAACGAGTGGAGGGGTTCGCCCATCCCGCGGAGTGGCAACGGGCTTTCGACGAGATCAATGACTTCGAGGCGCAGATGGTCGAGCACGGGAACTACGTGGCCAAGTTCTGGCTACACGTATCTCCCGAGGAGCAACTCTCCCGCTTCAAGGCACGTGAGGACACCGAATACAAGAAGCACAAGATCACCGAAGAGGACTACCGCAACCGGGAACGCTGGGACGACTACGTCCAGGCCGTCGACCAGATGGTGTTGCGCACCACCACCGACCGGGCGCGCTGGCATGTGATTCCCGCCAACAACAAGCAGTTCGCCCGAATTTCGACGCTCAAGGCCATCAACAACGGACTCGCCCGCGCACTGCAGAAGAAGTAACCGTCCCCCGCACCGCCTCCGGGCGAAAGTCGCCCGCGGTCAGCCCGCGTAACCACCGCCGGTGGTGGTGATGTGCACGTGGTCGAAGTGACCGTAACCCGATCCACTGGGCCCGGCGGGCGTGTAGTACACGCCGCGCCAGATCACGTCCTGCAGACCGAACCGGTCGGCATTGCGCATGGCGTAGTCCAGGATCGCATCGCCGAGGGCGATTCCCTCAGCGCTGCCGGGATTGGGAATCATCACGTCGATCGCCAGGCCCCGCGGATGCCACGGCTTGGCGTCCGGGCGCACCCCGATCATCGAGGTGATCTGCGGGAAGTCGGCGCTGATGCTGCGGGCCGCCAGGAGTGTCTTGACCTGCAAACCTTGTTCGGGGGCGTCGCCGGGCGGCAGCATCGCGGGGTTGTCCACGCGTGCGGCCGGGACCACGACGGGTGCATCGGCGGGCAGTTCAGCTGGGAGGCCAGTGGTCAGGTCGGCCGGTGCTGCGCCACGCACCACGCTCCCCGAGGACGCCGACAGATGCGTGACCGGGCCGCTGGGTTGCTCGGCAGGCCCAGGATCGGCGCCGATGGCCGGGGCGGTCACCAAAGAAGCCGAAACAATGAGCGCTGCAGCGAGACCCGATAACCCATTCCGCACATCACATGACCTATTCGAAAGCATCACGAAAACATAACGGAGAGATATCGACGAAGGACGCATTGGGGGCTCACTATCGCCGTCGAATACGTCACATTTTCACTGGAACGGGTTTGACCTGGGATTTTCCGGATTCTTTTCGGCGCGGCCAGCGACATGCCGACGCATCATTGCCCCAAGTTCCCGGAATTGCCCAAAGTCCCCGGCGAGGCGACCCCGCACTGCGTGTGCGGCGAGTTCGCCGCTGTGGTGGAGCTAAGGGGAATCGAACCCCTGACCTACTCGATGCGAACGAGTCGCGCTACCAACTGCGCCATAGCCCCGTAGTGGGA
>Ga0164292_10000935_pt1 | contig 23261 bp, 22 predicted proteins | sample GEODES117metaG_FD_111486 | JGI IMG/M metagenome (GOLD analysis project Ga0164292, IMG submission 111486) | Eutrophic lake water microbial communities from Lake Mendota, Wisconsin, USA - GEODES117 metaG | ecosystem: Environmental > Aquatic > Freshwater > Lake | place: USA: Lake Mendota...
GGGATTGCACAAAGTCGATATACCTCTATATTTCGTTCATCTACTGGGAGATCATCGTGTGAATAGGCACGAATAGCACGTCCAATTGCCTGTTCGGCAGTGGCGTTGTTCCATCTAGGAGTGATCATAAACATCTTTCTAACGTGGAAGAAGCTCACACCCTCTCCGACTATATGAGAGCCTATAATGACTTGAATATATTCTCCGTGAAGGTTATTTTCTTTATCATTAAAGACTTTATTAGCGAGAACGTCGATATGATTTGCATCCATTGATATATTTGTAAACAGGGCAAATCGTTTTGCAGGCGAACCATAGTCTATTGCATTCTTTGTTGTGAGAGAAGGTTTGTCTGCGTTGTTATAACCAAAAAGCTTAAGAATAGCACCAAACAGAATCGCTCCTCCACCATTAACAGCACTACTGTATACAAACATCTTTTGACGAGGATTTTCAATGATAGATTTGATGGTGTAATAGAACTTGACACTAAGTTTCTTGATTTGTTTCAACATATTACTATGATCCGACCCTTTTTCTTTTATAAACTTTTCTAATTCATCAGATACTTTAAAAGAAAAGGATTCATCTTCATTCTTTCTATCTTTAGAAGATTCATCGATTGTAAGATAACGTTTAGACGCCTCAATTCCATATGTACCATCTGGGAAAACAAAGGCACTGGCCTGTCTCGAATTCTGCCAAAGTCCGCTATTTTCATCGTCTTCTAAATCAGCCTGTTCTTCGTTTATTTCTTGGTCATTTTGAGTTTCGGTATCTGTATTATAAGCGACAGCATAGCCTTCATTTTGAATCTTTTCCATATCAATATCAACTACGTTTGTGTACTCGAGCTCAGGAGGTATTGGTTCGCCTACATAAGTGATTTGAACATTAGAAGTCATACTGCGCAAATAACTCACCATTCCGTAAAAATAGTCTTTCTTCAAAATATCAACATTGACAATTGTATCATCTTTGACAAACGTCTTATTAAAGTCACGTGGGTTGAGACGTTTGTTCTCAGGAAGGAGAAGGTTCAATAAATAGACAATTTCATTCGGATTATCTCTCATTGGTGTAGCTGTAAGTAAGAGGACTTTAATACCTTTACATAGATGAAGCATTTTGTAGATCATCTTATACACAGGAGCCCGTCTTACTTCGGCTTGGTCGCTCACAATTTCTTTACTCGACTTTGAGACACGAAGATTGTGAGCTTCATCTATCATTATCAGAGTGTTGTCAAACGCGTCTCTGATAGCCGCATCAGACATCTTAAAAAGATCGTTTGCCATCTCTGTAAAGGTTTGAATCAGAAACTTGGCTTTTACCTTTGCAACGACCTTGCTTCGTTGTGCTTTTAGCGTGAGTTTTTCACCTGTCTTTGGGTCAGTATCAGATACGTTATATTTTCCGGCAGAACATTGATTTGCAATTTCGTTGATAACATTCTTTTTGAGAGTTGGATTTCTGACCAAGATTATAGTTTTCTTTGGATTGTTGATGGCAGCAGATGCGTACTCAGATACAGTATTCATAAGACAGGTGTTATGAGTGATAAACCTGTTTGCGATATAAGAGTGGGTTTTCTCCACGTCTAAGTCATAGACATACCCTTTATAATTAATGTAATTGATGGAAACGATTTTATTGTACCCGAGTATTCCTTGTTCGATGCAAAGAACAGTTTCACCAACCTTGAGATCAGTAGTGTAGCACTTGACAGGGTGATAAAGCGCGTGTTTGAAGGTACATATAATTTCGTTGCCATTTTCAAGTGTATAGACTTTGAGCATACCTTCGAACTCTTCTCTATACATACGAGATATTTGCACATTGACCGTCTTTAACACATCTGTAGAGTAAGAGGGGATCAACACACTAGAAAAGACGTTGATCCACTCCCCATCTTCTTTATTTTTAGTGGTATAGATCATTTGGTCTTGAGAGTATTTATTCCACAAGTCTTCAATCTGGACTTCGCCTTCAACGGTCAACACGCGTGTTGAGGGGTGCACACATTTGCCTGTTCCAATGCCGTGAAAGACGATCATCTTATCATAAGGAGTGTTTGGAGACATAAATCGACCCATAAATTCTTGATGAAGGAGTGGTTTGCCTCTTACCGGACGTGGTTCGACGCGAGAAAGTTTAAGATCTGCGAATTCTTTCTTTTGAAGGATAGAGTCGTAGAACGAGAGTTCTTTATCATAGACTAGATTTGCAGAGGTGTCATTTACACCGACGTAATAAGAGATGAAATCTTCGAGTTGGAAGTTAATAGAATCTCGGTAGTCCATCTTTACAAAGTATTGCAGAATTTAAAATCTTATTTTTATAATGAAGATTATAAAATGAGTAGTCCTCGTATTGGGAATAATCGCTCTTCCGAGAATGCTAGGCAAAATCCAAATTATACTTATAAACCAAAGGTTAAAACCTTTAATCTTAGCAAGGGCGCTATCTCTTGTAAAAAGGGAAGTGTGTGTAACGTTGCTATGAGTAACTACTACGTTCGTAACGAATGTGCAGACTGGTTCGACTATCCCAAACAAAAGTCAAAAGATAGAATGCCTGATTGGAAACTCTTTGTGCTTGGGGCTGTACTGGCACTTGCTCTATTTTTAGTATATCAAGCAGTAAAGTCTATTTATGAATGGATGTCAGAACCAGATGAAATAAGACAAGATGTTAACTTTTCACGTCCATCTTCTCCTCAAAATTCAGAATTATCTGATAGTATATATTTTGGTCAAAATGAAGATGATCAAAATCAAACTGAAAATAGACGTTATGATGAAGCAAGACAAAAATCTCGAACTGCGATGGGACAGTTAGAGATAAAGAATCAGATACAAACTATACAGGGATTAATAGATAATGGACTGCAAATGAATCAAAATGACCTTGAATATTTAGACTTCTTGAAAAGTTTAGTTGGTGGAATCTTTTCTGTAAGAGACCCGAATGTAGAAAATTTTAGAACTAGAGTTCGTGAGGTTATCAATAATCCTAATTTCTTTTCTAACATTCAAGACTTCATACAAACGAATCACAATATCATACCAGATATGTATTTTGATTTCTTAGAATCATTCTTACAGCAACTTTATAACATTGTTAATAAAGATGAATTCACTTCTGACGAGTTATCAGAGTTCCTTGAAACATCGTTATCACAACAAGTAGGACAACTTTCTCAAACAGGAGTCTATAACATAGTAACCTCAATTTTAGGAGTTTTATTCGATGCAATCGGTCAGGAACAAGGTGACCCAGTGACTAACTTTATACAAACATTTTTACAAACTAGACTAACTCCTGAACGTAGTCCTATGCCAAGTTTATTATCATCTCGTCAAGAAGTACAACAATTAAATCTCTAAACTATTTTCTTTTAAGGACGGTAAGACCGTTTTCATCCTCAGTTTTTAAACAAAGTTTCCAATCCTTGTTTTTGATTAGAAACGTGCTAATAGCAGGTGACATTCCTTCTATAAGATCTTTAGAATCAATATTGTTTATGTTAGCCCTTGCATTGAGCTTTATATTATCAGCTTTGAGACGCATATAACCACTCAACTTTGCATCACGTTGTGTACCATAAATAACAATGTATTTTTTCGTCTTCTTACAAGCATTTAGAACAAGTAGAAGCTCACCATAAGAATAAATACTGTCGATAAAGACAAGGTCTTGTTCACAGTCAATATCGTGGAGAGAAGAGATCTGGATGAGAGTAAGTTTGACTTTACAATAGTCTGCATAAACTTTGGTAGCTACAATTTCATTTGTAAAATAATAGTTCACACGAGTGAACTCCTGTTCTATTCTATCAGATGTACATATGCCTTGAAAGATAGCATACGTAGACTGTTGAGCATTGTCTCCAATTTCTACGATAGTTTGACATTCTTTCACATAGTCTGCCAACAACCTAATTGGACCTTTACATCTATTCTCAAAAAGATTATTGAAACGGTCTTCGATTGACATAAAACCATCGTGATAAATATCCCACAAGACGTGCCACGTGTATTCAAAGAAACGAGCGACTCCATAATCGTGATAAGTAGTATCCATTACAAACTTGTAGAGAGACTTATAATATTCTTTTGTATATGTTCTTATTCTTTTGGCGTGAACCATAAATTGAGCTGATCCGTGATAACCAAACATCCAATCTCCGTGAGGGATGTGGTGTAGAGGAATGATCTCGTTTATATAATTAGAATAAAACTCAAGCAAAGGTACTTTCCATTGATCTACAGATGTCTCCATTGCCCAGAAAACAGAGTTGTCGTTGATATTGTAGAACTCTTTTCCCTCTTCAAATTTAGATATGGCTTCTTTGAATTTGTCTACAATGCTACCAGAGTGATGCCAAGCGAATTCATCGTCGTGAGTGAAGAAGTTCCAATCCGGTAAATTGTCGTAGAAATCGATTATGTATTTTAGATAGGAAGACACTTCATACCCTTTGTTTTTAGGAATAATGAATTTATCATTCTTATAGTCTACATCTGGTTCCGCTTTGTCATAAACGTAGACGTTAACCTTGTGAGTGGTTGCTGAAGACAGACGATTAGTCCATTCGGTATCTTTGTGATAACGGCTTACAATCACGTTAATAGTCGTCATAATTGTTTAAAAGAGAGTTTAAGATTTTAGATCATTATAAAATCTTAGATGTTTGTGAGTGCTAGAATACAGGGACGATTGGCAAATAACTTGTTTCAATATGTTGCTGCAAAAATAATGGGTAAAAAGTTAAACTTGTCATATATGTATAACAGTGTTCCACATAGTGGTATAGTTCTTAATGACTTTATATTCAAACAATTTTATGATGAATGTGACGGAAAGAAGCTTGGTCAATTTGATGGGCTTTATTTAGATGGATTCTTTCAATTTGATTATTTGATTCAAGAGCATATTGAATTTATAAAGTCTCTCTTTGTCACTAGTAACAGTGATCGAATTAACGACTCTTTGACGGTTAATGAGTTTGTAAATTTCATAGAAAACTATAAGTGTGACGTGATACAGAATGAGGACTTAGTCTTACATCTACGTTTAGATGATTATGTAGATCATCATTCATTGATAAGTCCTTTGTCTACTGTCAAGTTAATAAGACAATTGATGATTGATCATCAGTTTAAAAGACTTGTGATTGTGACCGATAAAATTAGACAGCCCTTTGAACTTAAGTATTTGAATGTGTTTAGTATATTCAAACCAGTCATTCTTAGCGGGACAATGATGGAAGATTTCACACGCTTGTATAAAGCTAAGAACGTGATCTTGTCAAACTCTACATTTGCTTGGATGTCTATGATCTTAAGTGAAAAGAGAACGCATTGGATTCCTCAAAATCTAGGAGGGTTTCAGGCGCAGGTATTTCATCGAGTAAACGATGAAAGTATTGTCTATCCTGTAAAACAAATGTCAAAAGAAGAATTCTCAATATAACTTAAAGAAAATAAATATTAGTCCAAGACTAATATGACTCAAAACTTTAAAACTTTAGACGATTGTCGTCTCTTTTTAAAACATAAAACACTCTTAGTTTCAATCATCACTAAGAACGTAGAACATACCATTACATCAGTACTTTCTAATGTAGAACGATACACATCTTTATTCAAAGACTATGTATGTGTTGTCGTCGACGGACATTCTTCAGACAACACATACAATTTATTAATGGATTGGAGAACAAAAGACTCTCTTAAACGTATCATCTTGAAACAGACCTCTCAAGGCAAGTCTCGCCCTTTGATGTTATCTGAAGCTAGAAATATGTGTATACGATTATTAGAACGGAAGTTCGATGCTGATACATATCTTCTCATTCTTGATGCAGACGAGATCAACGCAAAACCAGTTGACCTAGACGGTTTTCTCTCTTGTTGGATGTATGACAAATGGGATATGATGGGTGCAAATCAGACTGATGAGTACTATGATATATGGGCTCTTAGAAATGTCGAATGTCCTTACGACTGTTGGGATATGGTACGTCTCACGGGCGATGAACAGAAACACGTCAGAAATCATCAAAAGCCAAAACCAACCGATCATCCAGTGATTGAATGTTTATCTTGTTTTGGCGGGTCTGGCGTATACAACACAGATCAATTACTTGGGTTACAATATTATAGCTTTCTTCCAGGTAATAAAGAAGTATGTGAACACGTGACTCTTCATAAGCAACTGACTAATCGCGGAGGAAGATTGTTCATCAATCCTCGTTGGATTAATAAGTAATCGTCGATCTACAAACCAGTAGAGATTTGCTGGTGCCAGTATTGTAAACTCAATCGACTATAATCGTACTCTCCTTTATCAATCTTGTCTATAACCTCGTCGAATCGGGCATTGAGCCACTCTTCTGTCAGTTCAGACCAGTCATCTACCTCAATAATTGGTAGTCTATCATAGACTACATTCAAATCACATCTCCAAACGATAGGAATTCTTCCTAAGGCGAGAACTTCCCAAGTACGATGGGTATCAAGACCATTACCAGGAGGACATACTACGAATGCCTGTTCTTCACAACTTTTCCAAAAGTCGATACGTGATTGTTGAGGAAGCCATACAATGTTAGGATTGTCTTTTAATGCTCTATATACTGGTGTACGATACATACGTCTTCTGACAGGCTCGTCCATCGCAAGTTGAAAGTTAGCTACAGCCTTTTTTTCACAATTACGTAAAGGTCTAAACTCTTTCTTTACATATTTGAGATCTTGTTCTTGTTCTAGAGGAGTGATTCCGCTGTTTCCCCATTCGTGATTGTTGTGTTTAAAAGATAGAGTATGATAGTCTAATCCGATTGGTATGTGTTTGACTTTGGGGTGATGAGGAAGAATACAGTTCTGAGTAAACCAACGAGTGATAATATTACTTGTTATTAGTTTTTCAAAGAATAAGAAATCTGTTGGACTGATGTGATCTGAGTTTCCGGTCACTAACACAATAGGTGATGTGAATTTGTCTAATAAGTTCATAGCAAACTGGTCGACGTGATCAAACATTAGGTATATAGTTTCATTATGATTCGTAACTATGTTCAGATCTATTGTTACTGATCTGTCTGGATTCCACTTAGGAAATTGTCTACATAACTTGGCAATGCCTCTTGTAGAGACAAACTCACAAGCAGTCTCATCTTTTGAGTTCAAGTTCAAATATGAGAGTGCAATAGAGGTCTTATATTGTCTAAAGTCTGTGAAGTCTTCGTGATACAATTTCTCTTGTTTAGTTGGAAGACAGATGGTAAGATTATTGATAGGTTCATTCGAACCGATATCCATAACTTCAAAGTTGCTTACTACGGCCATAACGTAATAAGGTCTCAAGTGTTTATAGAATTGACTATTCTCTACAATAGGAATTACACCTAAGTAAACACACTCCCAAAACAGATGAGTATCAGGACCAATTCCACCTGGACAGAGCGCGTATTTGTGATGTTTTAGACAACGTAAATAATCTTCATACTCTCTTTCTTTGTCCCAAGTCAATCCTTTTTGAATACATATATTATACATTCTTTGTCTGATTGGATTATGTTTTTCGTTGATAAAACAATACACGCCTTCAGGTTTACGTGACCACGGTTCTTTACATACTTTCTTTAACACATCTTCACAATTGTTTGAAGGGAGACCAAGTGGTAGAAAATTAGCTTTATTTTCTTCAATAAGAAGATTTGTAGTATAGTATTTGACTAATTTTGGGTTAGCTAAATGCTTTTTAACTTCAACATTGTTTGGATACCACTCGTCAGGGCTATGAGCCAGAAGTGCGAATGGATTCTTAAATTTCGTTAATAACTCTGCAACTCGTTCTGTGTTTTGAAGATAGACAACTCCAGGGTTGTTAAAGTGATGTGGAATGTCTTTGATATGGATGTGTCTCGAGTCTAATGTTTGAAGAGAGTTTACGTTAACAATCATCTCACATTCATCTTGAAACTTCGAGCTAGTAATAAGCTTTCGATTAGATGGATGAATAAACGGCATACTTAAGAACTGTTTCAAGTATTTGGTATGGACGTGGATATTAAACAATGGTTTTTCCACACCTGATCTATCTATGATAACCCAATATCTTCTCAATTGTTCGTCTTGTCTCTCTCCAAATCGAAAGTCTTCAAAGCTAAAGTCAACCCACGGATTTTTTCCTTTCTTAATTGTATATCCATTATGACAACCGTCTAACCCCGCTACAAGCATACCTATTGAGTTACCGTCAAAGATGGTGTCAATAGTTGTAGGAAATAGTCCATTTGGAAAGAAGTGAGGAAGATAAAATATGTTCTCTGGATGAGCATCTACATATTTACCCAATAAGTCCATTTCATTATTAAAGTCTCCAGCAATCATATTGATCATTTCACGGTTGATATGACATAATGCTGTTGATGTTTTAAAGTAACAAAATGCAGCACATACTCTAGTCTTTGACTCTACAACAAATGCTACTTCTCTATCTTTGAACAATGGTAACAATGATATAGGGTCTCCATAGATCAAATTATCAAGTTCAAGATGAAATACATCTTCCTTATTATATTCCTTCATAAACGCCTCAATAAGATATAGACGAAGTAAAGAATAAAAGAACAAGTTCTCTCGATTTGTCAACCAATCTGTAGTTGAAAAACAGCTTCTCTTGAGAGCGATTAAGTCAAGGTTCTCGCTATCGAGTGTTATAGAGTCTATATACGTGATATCTCTCTTGGGCTGCTTCGCGGAGGGCAAGGCCTGATGAGCCCAAGCATAGTCAGATAGAATATCTTCTGCTTGTTTGATATTGTCTGTAATAAAGTAGATTGGAAGAGACGTCCAAGTCTTAATTTGTTGCACACATTCTCTAGCGTAAGTGGGTATTACACCCAAGTAAACCAATACGATCGACATTTTAAGTTATTCTATCTATTCTTAAATAAGTTTAAGTTGAGGTGTGAATCTATAAAAGATGTCTATTATTAATATTATCCTTAACGGATATCCTAAACGCGACAAGTCTACCTTTACAGAAGGTTGTTTTGTACTATTTGATGAAAAATGTTTTGATTGTATTCAGAGTATTAAACGCTATAGTCCCTCTTCTAAAATCATCTTTGCTCACGATTCATTAGCGTCAGAAGTGGGAAAAGACGATATCGGTTCGAGCGAACCTCATAGATGTGATATCGGTTCGAACAGAGGTGATATCGTCTCTCAACTTAAGTGTCTAGAACATATGATGGTTAACAATGATCTGTATGATGTAGTATTGGTTCAACCATCAACACGTATAATGTTTGATCTTCACCAAGCATTACCAGTCTTTCAACAAGTTGACAAGATCCTTGCACCCTGTGACCGAGAGTCTGAATTTTCTACAAGTTTAATCTATATACCGGATGTTCAACGTATTTACTTGTTAAATCAATATATTCATAATAAGAGTTACAATCAACCAGTTAATAATGTGTTAATGCAATTTTCTAAATCTCTACCTTTATTAGATAGATTACCTAGTGTAATGTCTGATTATCCATATCCAATCATTCCGGCAATGGGGATGCCTGTTTTCGACCCAAACAAGTATCTTATGTTGTCAGAAGCTTTAGGTGGTGTGTTTGATTGTGGAGCGTTTGGTCATTTCTTGTTTAGAAATGAAGATGATCTTGAAAGCGTCGTTCGTGCTCATCGATTAGAGATTCAAAAAGAAGATGATGGAGTTGAAATTGTGATTGGTAAACGACGATGGAAACTCCTTTCTCTCATAAAGTATGAAACTCCAAGTTGAAATAATAGTATAAGGAATTATAAATATTAGTCAAAGAAGATGTTTGTAGTCTTACGTCATACTGGATCATATTCTGATTACCGCTGTGAAGTTATTGGTGTCTTCACTTCTGAAGAAGAAGCTAATAATGGTATACACGACCTTTTGTTAGAACAAGTTGAAGAGCGTAAAAGAGAGATTCAAGAATCGATTGAATCTCGTACAAGAGCTCAAGAATTGAAACCATCAAAATACAATCTCAGAGCTCTTAATCACTACAAAAAAGAACAACAACTGTTAAACGAAGGTAAGTATGATTTCGCAGATGAAAAGAGCACCTTTGAAATACTCTGTAATTTAGAGGTTAACAAGTTTAGAAAGTTCAATAACAAAGACAATGACGATGGTTTTGAAGATATGGACACATCAATAAAACAAAAAGATTCAAGGAGAGATTTTATGATTATAGAGAACTCATTTTACTTTGAGTCAAACATTCATCAAAAAGAAGATCTTGAAGAGTTTGAATATGAATATGAAGATTCAGATGATGAAGATAAAAACAAAGAAAAAGATCCAACTAAAGTAGGCAGTATGACAGGTTCTACGAGCTTGTCTGATTTTGCAGCATCAATCGGATTCTGATCTTTTCTTTATTTTCTTTTTAAGTATAAATGGCTGGTCGATCTCAATCTAAAGGCAAAGTCCTCGGACTCACCCTCAAAAAAGGGTCTCTCTCAAAGTATGGTTATAAGGCACTTTCTCCTAAGCGTTCTCGTCAACGTTCTCTGAAGAAGGCTCTTAACAAGTATGGTTCATCTACTCTCATCAAGAAGTTAAATGTGTTAAGCATCTACAACAAAAACGTCAATCCAAAGCTCTCTAAGAGTGTTAAGTCGGATATGGCTTATGTAAGAAAATTATCTTATAAAAAGTAATTTATCATCATCTCTTTACTTCATAAAGTAAAGAACAACTTTATTTATTCAAATCAAAATAAGTCATAATTGAGTCTCTGTAATACTCTGTGAACTCTTGATCGTTCACTATACCTGCGTGGACATAATCTCTTTCTAACTCATCGTGCAACTCGCTGAAGTATCTGAACATATACTTCTGGACGGCTCCTCCTAATGTTTGTTCTAATAGGTCATCCATTACAGCGTCTCGTTTCTCTTCTTCCATTCCTTCAAAGTATTTCTTGAAACGATAGTGAATGACGGCCCTAATCTCATCTTTCACACTCATCTGGACAAAGTTGAGATCGATGCCTGACAAGATATTAGCCAATCTGATAAGATGACCTGTAGAACAAGTCTCACTCATATCGAGTAACTCATCGATCAATCTTTCATTTAACAACTTTTTATCGTTATGAATTTGAATGTAGTTATAGAGACGATGGAGAATGCTATACAAAGTCATTCCGTTCTTTCCATACAAACCGTTATCAAGCTTGATACGGTTCAATGCGATCACCACTTTATCAATACAAGAACAATAAGTAGTGCTTCTTGATTGAATATCAGCAATCATTTCATCTTTATCGATAGGTTGGTCAACAGTAGCGAGATGGTCGAGGAATTTTTCCATCTCAAAAGAGACTTGATGGACGTTTTGCTTGTTTTGGTACACATCCTTGCTTCCACCCAGCGTTTCAAGGAGCTTGGTAGCGAATTCGATGGCGTCTTTGTACATTTCTCCATAAATCTTGAGAGAAAGCAAAAAGTCCGCAGCATCAGCACGTTCATTGTCATCTATAGCTTTGTCTATACGTTCTACCAACATTTGAACCATTTTACAGTCGAGTTTTTCACGGTTCTTAAACATTTGACAAATGTAGATAGAATGTACGATAGTCTCGAGATCTGATGTGTAGAAAGATCTAGCGGTTTCAAAGAAGAAGTGATCGATGTTTATTTCAGGGTCTGAGTCTAAAAGATGATCATCTTCGTACAGGATCTTAAGCAATTTATATCTATAATTCTCTTTTAAGAATTTATTAGTAACGCATTCTCTTAAGATAGAAGTTATCTTAAGGGAACACTCATCTAAAATAATTTTGTCGATTTCAATATCTTTGACGTCGATAACGTTCTGTTTAGATTCGTAAGCATCGTCGCGTTCGCTTAATACATTAGGTTTATTAATGTTTTCTTTCGGCTTAGTAAAGAGTTTGAATGCTAGGCAGACTTGTTCAAAGATTAAAGCGAAAGAAACGTCCGACTCGATTTGCTGCTCCTGCGTATAATATACGACTGAGTACAATAGACGAACTAGATGTGGAAGATACTCCTTCTGAATCACCTTCGTCGTTTTGGTATCCAATTCGGGGTTGTCTGGGTCGCCTTTGTTTACGAATTTGATTTCTGAACTAAATAACAAAGTCTCGCAACACCTCATTCTGAGGGGGAAGTACAATTCACTTTCGTCAACTAACTCTTCAATGACTTTTTGAAGCATACTTGAGTGATTCTCAAGATAACTTACACACAGATTGTTGACAGCATCCATAACAAGCACTCTGTCTTTGGTAATTAGACGTTGAAGAAGGGCCCTTCTTTCCCCAGTAGATATAGTAGGATCGTAGAAGTGTTCTAAGAGACTCTTTTCATCTTTAGAAACTTCTTCAATATCTAGTCCAGAGAAAGAGGAATAGTCTTCTTCATTTCCTATAAAATCTATACTAGTGGTGTTTTCACCGACTGTTTCGTAGTCATCATCCATCTTTATACCTTTGTATAAAGAGTGTTTAAGATCCATTTATTTAAAACTAAAAAGATAGATAGTTTGATTGATCTCTCCAACTAATTCGTCTCTGATATTCAGCAGATCAGTATCTTTCGATGTGATTTTGGTGTTCTTATCGATGTCTTGAAGCCATTTGATACTTTCTTTTAAGAACTCGACAACACCCCCGTCAGAAAAGCTTTCTACAGAGATATTAAGTGCCTTAGACGATGATACTTTACCATACTTGCCTTGATACACTTCAAGAAGTTTATCGGTCAGAGAAGTGACCTTGTCGAAGAGTTCGTCAGAAGACTTATGACGAGCGTAACTTCCAGTTTGCCAGTGGTAGAGTTTGACAGATGTAGATAAAGTGAAGAGAAACTTGATTATGTCCATATTTCTAATCATAAACATTTTTTTAATCAGATTTTATTTATTCTTTAAAATGAGCATTCCCTCATCTGCACGTTTGTCTAAAACAAACCTATCACCTATAAAAACCGAAGACTCTAATGTTAAACCTACTCCATCGTCTGCGAGACCAACTGAACGTAATGTCGAACACAAAGAAACTATTAATGTCCGAGAACAAGCCCCTAAACTTACTTGGTCTTACCAGACAGAAGAGTTACTTGTAAGTTGGGCGGATATTGCATCTTGTTATAAATGGCTACACGACCAGTCTTTTAGAAAGTTTAGTAAACTGAACTATTATTATTCTATTCCAGTCATCATATTATCTACTCTTACAGGAACATTAAACTTTGGTTTACAGTCATTTGTCCCAGCAGATTATCTCAATTACGCTCAGGCAGGTATAGGGGCTGTAAACATCTTTACAGGGGTAATTACTACTCTTCAAAACTTTTTCAGATATGCTCAATTGAGTGAAAGTCATTATAACGCATCTGCTGGATGGAGTAAACTACAGAGAAACATAAGTATCGAGCTCAAGATCGAAAAAGAATATAGAAAAGATGCAACCACCTTCATTAAAGTGTGTAGAAATGATTATGATAGATTATTAGAACAGTCTCCGATTATTCCGGTTGATGTGATATCGATGTTTAAGCATAAGTTTAAATTTGACATTATGAACGACAAAGATGGGAAGAATGCGATGATCGTTCCTGATATTTGTGACCGTTTAAGTCATACTACAGTGTATAGAACAGCACAAGAAGACAAGGTTTTACCCGAGATAAAAGAAGTATTCTTTGATGCGATGTCTTCACGCTCTGGATTTAGACCTTCTGACTATGAGGATGGTAATGATTACAATACGCCTTCAATGAGAAAGAGTATCATAAAGAAGAAGTTGAACAAAGCCAAAGAAGGAGACAGTTATATTGAATCTTCTACAGAAGAAGACGAAATAATTGACGTATATGAAGTTCCCGACAAAACTACACGTAGTGTAAACGTTCCAAAGATCAACCTAGATATACTTTCAAAGCCTCCTCTTTCCAAACCTCCTTCATTTAATAAACCACGTTCTTCTTCAATCCAAACCGATAAACCCAAAATAGAACGCACGCCAGATAGTTCTTATTATAGCGATCTGATGAACAACAACATTCCTAACAATATAGAAAGCACTGATATAAAGAGACCTATCAGTATATCGAAAAGTTTTGGAAATGTGAATGATCTAATCCGACGATTTACAGTTTCAAACTCTAAAAAAGAACCTGTATTGAATATACGTCCTACTAATACAATTGAGTTAGTTGATCAAGTTGTAATAGAAATACAAGATCAACAAAAAGAAGAACAAGTTATAGTTGAAATAGAAGATATCCAAGATAATAGTCGTTTTGTTTTTAACGAAAAACAAAAGGAAGAGGTGAAAGAAGAGGTGAAAGAAGAGGTGAAAGAGGTGAAAGAAGAGGTGAAAGAGGTGAAAGAAGAGGTAAAGGAAGAGGTGAAAGAAGAGGTAAAGGAAGAGGTAAAGGAAGAGGTAAAGGAAGAGGTAAAGGAAGAGGTAAAAGAAGAGGTGAGACAGAATGAACAAATCATAGATGAAAACAATCCACAGATCTTAGAAGATTAAACGTCTAGATCAAGTTGATCTAAATCGATGTTCCACTCCTCTTGTCCATTTATGTCAATGAATGGGGATAAATTAATGTTGATTCGATGTTCATTGGTAGAGTGTTTTAGTTCGCACTTGGCCAATATTTTAAATACTTCGAGGTCTTTACAGTGTAAATAGTCTGTCAAGTTTTCTTGTAAACTTGTAGTTTGTAAGAGTGAATGTAACAAAGAAATATATGATTTAGTTATAATATGTTTTATAATCGTTTTAAGCCAATAACGAATAGCGTTCACATCTTTTTCTAGAATAAGAGAGAAGCAAGCAGTGATATTTTCTTCAGGTCGTTCTGATAATACAAGTGTAAGCAGGCCGGTTGACAAGGGGAGCGTTGTATATTGATTATTGTTGAGTATCAATGCAAGGTCTGTTATATTTGCATAAGAACAGGCCGAGAAGAAGCGTGACAAGAGCACAGCGTTCATTTTTGAATGATATATTGATGTCTTTATACTAAGTAAAGACATACTTTGTTCCCGATCAAAAGTCGGGACGCGAGGTTGCTTCGATGATCTCCTCCACCTCGTTAGCGATTCTGTTGACGGTGATATCCGAGAGTTTGACTTTCTTTCCAAAGTCAGAAGCAGATATTCCGAAGTTGATCTTTTTGAAATAATAGAACACAATTCCACAACTCACTGACTGGGGGTTGCTTCTGCTGAGCACACTGCTTTTATTTTCTACCTTTTTATAGAGGTCGATGATTGGGGCTAAATGTTCATTTCTCAAATCAAACTCATTTATGACCTTTGGAATGAAATGTTCTGCGGTTATATAGTTCTTTTCTTTTCGAGGACTTCTTAATGTAAAATACGTGATCCCCTTAGAGACGGTCTTGCGATCGATGTCAAACAACTCACTCAGTGTATCGGGTGTATGTGGCTTCTTGAGGTCTTTATAAGCTTCGAAGACGCAGGCGAACATAATGCCTTTTCTGAGAGTAGCACGTTTGATTTCACCTTTTGTAACTTGAAAATAATAATCATCTGCGATATTGATAACTTCTGTAGGTATGTTGAGCTTTTCAAGATCCTTTCTGATACCGCGTTCAGCTATTTTACGGTATTGGCAACGACTAGGATCACTGCTGTTTTTGTTGTCATTATCACCGTAGTAACGCCATTCTTGATCTTGGTCCATTTCCTCGTAGACGTGTGCTCCACAGTCTTGACATACTTGAATACCATTCTTACAGATAGTCTCAATGTGTTTACAGTCTGAGTCGTTGTACTCCTTTTCGTCCTCTTGTGTCACACCTGGGCGGAGATTTAAAGATAACGCGAAGTCGTTCGCGAAAATCTCCATATCGTCTTCTTCATCTCTTGTTTTGGGGTAAGAGTGAATCAACCGACTCTTGCTCGTCTTTTTTGATGCTTCTCGACCTATTCGACTCATTTCTTATATATTGGGTTAAAGCTAGTTATTTTTCACTTTATCTTTAAGTTAAATTTAAGCTTTTTATATTTAGACTTGTTTTAGAACGTAGTATGAAATGAAACCGGTGAAGAAGAGTGAGAATTCCATTACGTGGTTTTGATTCCATTTCTTACACACTTCAGGAAGACTTACTCCGAATAAAGGCTTGACTAGAACACTTGAGAGAAGGCCTACAATGACAATTACTAAACCAAGTACAATTGCATTGAAGATGTTTGGAGAATCTTTGAGAAAACTATTCATTTAAAGATAATTAAACAAAAATATAAATTAACTTCAACTTCACTGTTGTTGAAATGAACGAACCAATTATCATCCCTTTCCACGCAAACGATCTTCTTCGGTCTATAGAGGGACGTGTCGAGTTTTACAGTTATGCACAGTATGAACGAATGTGTCAACTGCTCAACGGCTTAATCGACTATTCTTCTTTAGGTTTTCCCACTTACTATCTAATCGGTCACAGTCAATTTATAACTGACGACAACCTATTCACTCAACAAGATTTAAACAGCATTGATGTGGGTATTGTGATACGAGGTAAGAATATTTATGAATATATAGAATCTATAAATCAAATTCTTACTGAAGTCTTAGATACTGTCGAAAACTGCGACATACCAAATATGGTTGACCTTATACAAGAATATATTCCCAGTAAAGGCTCGGCGTCATACTTTCTAGACATAAAGCAAGACCTCAATACACATAAGTTAACCGATGTTAAGATCGAAGACTTTAGATGGGGAGTTGAGATCAATGGTACTTACAAGTCGTCAGGAAAACCATTTACAAGATATCAATTCGATAATGATATTTTTTCTATCGACGAGATCAACATTTTGCTCAATATTAATAATGATGAAGAGAATATCGACTCTGTTTACCTTGTATTCAGAGACTACTACACTTTTAACAAAATCGAATGGCGTAGCAAAGACCCACTTGACATTACTGAATCAATATGTCAATTAAAATTAGAAAAGATAAGATTAAAACACGTCATAGAAAAACGCCATTTACTTGAGCAACTTGATGGATTTGTAGAGATGTTTGAATGATTAAAAATAATACTAATGTGTTATTTTATACTTTTACTTAAAGATACATTTTCTCAGTATTTCCATTGGTTTGGATTGATACTAGATGCTCGTGTTCTTTCAAGAACATATCAGTCTTCTCTAAGATATTCTTATAGTCTCTAAAGAAGAAATCTGTGAACGCACTCATCGGAATCTTCTTTCCTCTCACTCTTGGATACCATTTCTTAAACAAGTCTTCTCGTTCTTCAATACTAAGATGGTCGAGATAGGCATTAAACGCCATTTGGACCTCTTCTTTATCTGGATAATCAAACTTTATGATGAGATCGATACGTCCTTGTCTCAATAGAGCTGTATCAAGCTTATCCACGTGATTAGCAGTAAGAATAGTAATCAGACCAGAATCACTGTTTCTAATGCCATCAAGTTGGTTGATCAAGCTGCTGAAGCTGATGTTACAGCCGTTACTTTCTCTGTTTATAAAGAAAGAGTCAACATCTTCAAAGACGATAACCGAGTCTTTTTCAATATTCTTAACGAGAGATGTCATTCTGTTATCGGTAAGCTCTTTACTAAAGTTGAAGATGTACAAACGCTTCTTCAACTGTTTAGCAATCGCTTTTACTAAGCTCGTTTTACCAGAGCCTGGAACACCGTAAAACAAAAAGTTGAGTTTATGAGGCTTGCCAAAGCGTTTACAACGGTCAATTTCTTCTTGAAACGTTTTGACACGATCTAAGATAGTTTGTTTTATAGACGGCTTTATAAACACCATATCAAGGGTCTGAGAGTCTTTGATGGTGTTACGATCCCAATCATCGTCTAAAATAGAATAGACGTTGAAATTCTTCTCGAGAGCCTTTTCTTTCTCTTCAATTAAGTAATTGGCATAGTTCTTCATCATCTCTATCATATCACCCTTTGTTACAAACCTAATAACAAAGGAGTGAAAGCGCGCTGCACCAAAGTTCGCTCCAACAGTAGTATCGTCTAACCAAGAAATGCAAACAAAACTATTGCCCGAAGGAGCCAGAAGTTTACAAAACGAGTTTTGACTTGGTGTAATATAGTAAGGGTCGTGGTTAACAGCCTCTTCTACAAGTGTCATTGACTTTGGTAAATTTAAAGGAGTGTCATTTCTCCCTCTTATATGCATAAAAGAATTAAAAGGAATCTCAACAACTGCAGGATTATTTTCAATGTACTTATGAATATAAGCTAAAAACTCATTGTACTTGTAAGTAGTACCAATATTTTCCTGCCAATCCCAACTGAATGGATGAGAGGTTAAATAGTTCTTTTCAATCTTATCGAAATCACTGGTTACTAAGTTAAGGTTCATCTTGATGATAGATAAGTGCCTATTCTTCTATAAAATCAATTTTTTATTTATTAATACAAATGGGAGCATCTCCAATTATATAATTAACGTATAGAATGTTCCGCGAGACGTTATAATGTATGATTTAAAATACTATTTAAGTGCACTAGACTAATTAGTTAGAAAAGGGTTACCAGACAATATGAAGTACGAGCTTATTGACACTCTTGTTCCTTTCTATCACGATAAGGAGTGTACTGCTAAAGAGATTGCTTATTTGTTTTATCAACGCAACACTCAAGAACAGAACGAACGATTATTAAGCCTGTCGTGTGACGATGATATAAACCGTCACTTTAACAACAAAATTTACCTTCCATCTGATGTCGCAAGAGAGTTAATCGTAATAAAGAGCAGAGATAATAAACTCAATGTAGCATACCCAAAGTTAGTAGAAGAGTATAAAGACAGCTACAAAGATGCTTTAACAGATATTCAAAATGAGTTAAAAAACTTGATAGAGAATACTGTAAAATATGAAAGTTATGATGACCTTGAGTTTGATTATAATGTATTCGTTAGTTCAGATAAAAAAGTTAGAAATAAAACTTTAACATATAGTTAGATTATAAAAGATGTCTGTGAATCCTGATGATATTGTATACACTTGGAAAATCCATTTCTTCAATTGCTATCCAACGTTAGATAATTTTCAAGATGTGATCTTCCAGATCGCTGCTGACTACATTGGAACTTATAATCAAATCACTTCAAACCCTGATGAAGGTGAACCTACAATCAAAGAATATAAGTATAGTCGATTTATTAATGCTTCAGTTAATACCGACAATATAAGTGAGTTTACCCCTTTTGACCAGATTACTTATGATATGACTGTGTCTTGGATTCTGAGTGATCCATCTGTTAATATCCAGGAATTACAATCTAATTTGTACGAGATGATCAATAATACTGTATATCCACCACCACCAACAGTTGTAACTTTACCTCCTCCATTTTAAGAACTTAAATAAAAATGATTTCTACCCTTCAAATTCATATTTATTCAAACAATAAATATTAATAATATGACTGACTCTCTCCTTTATTCTGAACTCGTAAGCGAAGTGTTCGACAACCATTCTAACGTCTATATCTCAGGCGTGGGAGGTACCGGTAAATCGTTCCAGCTCAAGCTTCTCTATCAAGAGGCTGTCAAGCGAGGAATTAAGTGCGTTCTTCTCTCCACAACTGGTGTTTCGTCCTTCAATATAGGTGGAAGAACGGTTCATAGTTGGTCTGGGATCGTATTTCCATCCTACTCACTCGATCTTGAAGAGAATCAAGAAAGGTTTATTGCAAGTATAGATAAGAAGACAAGTTTGCCTCCTTACAAAGATAGATATACTGATGTAGAAATTGTCTTCATTGACGAAGTGAGTATGCTTGGTGCACTTTACTTCGAAACTCTAGACTACATCGCTCGTAAGAGAAGAGGGACAAAGGTCGGATCCAAGCTTGTTGACTCGCCATTGTCATTTGGCGGTATTCAACTTGTATTAACAGGTGATATGGCCCAGCTTCCACCAGTAAAAGACGGATTTATCTTCGAGAGTGAAGTATGGGATGATCTCAAGTTGAAAGACTTTGTCTTGATGAAAGCCTATCGTTTTGACTCGCAAGAATGGACAGACTTGTTAGCTAGAGCGAGACTTGGAGAGTTAACACAGAAAGATAAAAATATCCTCAAGTCTCGATTAGGAGAGGCTAGTTCTAAATGTATCAAATTTATGCCTCTTAACAGAGATGCAGATCGTCTAAACAAGAAATGCCTTGATGCCGTTGAAGGTAGTGCTACAATTCTTACTGCAGGTGATTCTGTAGAGGTTGTAAAAGGAAAGAATCGTATTGTTAAAAAGACTATCGCTCCTATTCCACAAGAGTTTGACAAGATCTTTATCGTTGATGGTGAACTCCATCTCAAGGTTAGTGCACGGGTGATGTTGCGTTTCAACTTAAACGTGGAAGAAGGGTTAACAAATGGAAGTTTAGGAGTAATAAAGAACATTGATTTAGACGAACAAATTATTTATGTTAAGTTTGATGATAACTCTGAGGTGGTTCCAATCGAGCCTATTGAGTTTGTCGATGAAGATTATGATGCAGATGGTTCTATCTTGATCAGAACAAGGGTTCAATACCCGTTGAGCTTGGCGTATGCTACATCGATTCATAAATCGCAAAGTTTGACCTTTAATGAGATTGAGATCGATATTGGCAGTAATATATTCTGTCCTGGACAGTCGTATGTAGCCCTGTCAAGATGTAGATCTTTGAGTGGACTTCGACTCACGATCTTTAACAGCAATAAAGTATATGCAGATCCAAAGGCTATTGCTTTCGAGAAAGAGCTTAACAAAAGAGCAACCAAAATATATTAAAACTGATTTCATAAATACAATATTTAGCTTTAATATAAGATGAAGAATCGTTGTAAGATTTGTAATAAGAAAGTAGGGTTTGATTATTATCTGTGTAAATGCAGTCCTAGTGATATGTTTTGTACCGTACATCGCTTTAGTTGGAACCACGGATGTATACACGACTATAAAGGAGATCAGCAGAAAAAGTTATCTTCAGAGTGCATAAAGGCCATTCCTAGCAAATTAGAGGCCGTATAAGTATGATTTTACACAAATGTGTAAAATAGTTAAGTTTAAAGAAGACGATAAGTAGTACAAATGGAACCTGATATTCACGTTCGAAACGTAATTCAAAAGTATTCTGAACGCAGTAAACTTGGGTTGTTAAAGTATGGAACAACTCTTGAACGAACAGATCTAACCCATCTACAATGGTTACAACATCTACAAGAGGAGTTGATGGATGCGACCCTCTATATTGAGCGACTTATGAAAGAAGTAATGAAAGAAATGAGACAATAAGTATGCCGATTTTATACAAATGTGTAAAATCAGATTTTAATAAGTGTATAACTATAAAAAGATGTCAGTGAATCCAGACGATATTGTATATAAATGGAAAGTTCAATTTTTCTCTTGTTACCCAACCTTTGACAATTATAAAAATGTTATCTTTCAGATACACGGTGCTTATATAGGTACATATACAAAAGTCACACCCGGCCCAGATGGTGGCGACCCAATAACTACAGAGTTTACCGCTAGATTTCCTGTAAACGTTAGTGTTAACACAGACGACATTACTGATTTTGTTCCTTTCGATCAAATAACATATGAAATGACTGCAGGTTGGATCGAGTCTAGTCCAAATGTAGATATGGCTCAGATAAAAGCCACTTGCTATCAAATCATTAATGACAGCGTATATCCACCCCCACCAAGCTTTGTAAACCTTCCTCCTCCATTTTAAAACATTCTATATATCGTGTAACCCAATTTCGTTTCTTATATAAAAAATGAAATTCTGACTTAAAGAACAATTCCTTTTAATTATAAAAGGAAGTTAAAGGTCAATGTCTGAAGAGAAGATTGTTATTCGCGATAAGGTCATTCTTCTTCCTGATGGGAAGTTGAAAGAATTCGACAATATTGGCATTTCTACCAAGACGGTGATCGCTCTCACCAACCTTCACATCGACTTGGACAAATACTTCTTATATGCTCCTATAACAGACTATACACCCGTCGAGAAAAAGCGCGGAAGAAAGAAACGTTACAGCGTACAGCCTACAGTACTCATACTTCCGTATGGAAGCATTATATCTGTTCAAAAGCGCAATGCAATGAGAGGCGCGATCCTCAAAAACAAACAAAAGAATAAATCGTTCTTTCTCCACTCTGTAACTACTGTCTTTATGCTCAACGACAATAAAATGATCAACGTCAAAGTATCGAGTAATGGCCGCTTTCAAATGACAGGGTGTAAGAATGACTCCCATTATGTAGAAACAATCATCATTCTTATGAAAACCCTCAAAGACATCGAGCAATATAGTGGTGAAAAGATATGGAACTTCACAGATGACAGTGACAAACTCAATGTTACGTTCAACACCGTAATGCAGAATATGGACTTCAATATCGGCTTCTATATCAAGAGAAATAAACTCGACTATTTTATCAACACAGGTACAGAGTTCCGTAGCATCTTTGAAGGGTCTATTTCAACAGGCGTCAATATCAAGATTCCTAGTGCTTCTGAATCTGAAGAAAAGCTCCTCAAAATAAGTTATGATCATAGTACTGATATCATTGAAAAAAGTCTAGTCCCATATTCAAACTACTATAATAGTCTTGAAGCAAAAGAAAAGAGAAAAGAAGAAAGAAAAGAGAAACACCACACCTTCTTGGTCTTCAGCAGCGGAAGCATCATAATGAGTTCTAGAGGGTCGGATATGAAGCGGGTGTTTGAAAGTTTGACCAAGACTTTAGTTGCTAATCGTAAAGAGTTCGAAGACATCGCCACTCCAGAAGAGTGTATAAAACAGCTAGCTTCCGATACGGAGTGTGAAGAAGTGTGTGAAGAAGTATGTTAATCAAAGTATCAAGTTATTATACTTAAGTATAATAACAATAAACAAATTTAAGGTTGAGGAATGATTTGCTGGTCTCTCAAATATTGAGGATTCTTTGGAAAAATTGTACTACATACGTATCCCCACGCAAAGTCCCATTTCTCATTAGGGATTGTAACAGGCTTTTCAGTCTTCTTTTGAGGATAGTAACCAGCAACATTGTTACGGATGTAGTTTTTGTCTTGTAATGGATACTCTCTCCACCAGTTGAAATGATAAGGGTAATATGCATTCTTTGCAATAGTCTTGGTTGGTTCAGTAGAATGAGCGGTATACGCA
>Ga0164292_10000936_pt1 | contig 23256 bp, 34 predicted proteins | sample GEODES117metaG_FD_111486 | JGI IMG/M metagenome (GOLD analysis project Ga0164292, IMG submission 111486) | Eutrophic lake water microbial communities from Lake Mendota, Wisconsin, USA - GEODES117 metaG | ecosystem: Environmental > Aquatic > Freshwater > Lake | place: USA: Lake Mendota...
ACAGAAAAAGTATTTGATAGGAGGAGAACTATTTGTTATTAATAACGGAAGCAATCCAGAAATAGAAAATGAATGTAAAAGATTAAATATACCCTATAGTAATTGTGATAATAAGAATTTATCAACAAGCGAATCCCACGGCAACGCACTAAACTACCTTGCTAAAAATATCATAAACTATACTGAGCCATATGTGATTATGGAGCATGATGTTTTTCTCTTTAAGGTTATTAATTTTGAACATTATGATATACTGGGATTAAAACAAACAGTTAATAACCATGACTACCTATGGCCAGGATTCATTGCTTGTAAAAACAATATAGATCTAAGAAATATAAACTTTAATCCAAATGCAGACTTCGCAGGAGATACTGGTTGTGGTACTTATAAAATTATCGAATCTAAACAATACAATATTAATTTTTTAAATCAAGTCCTTATAGGAGAAAATACCACAGGAGAATTGCAAACGTCCGCAGTTGTAACAAAAATAGGCGATATTGCATTTCATTACCTAAATGGATCATCTTGGATGAAAGAAAGTGAACCAATCAGAAATCAAAAAAATCAAATGATTATTAATTTATTAGAAGAACAAACCATCCTACAAACAAACCATAGACTATAATGTCTGGATCCTCCGCAGTATTTTCAAAATATCCTAATCCTGTTTTTATTGAAACTGGATCTCATACCGGAGATGGCATACAAGCCGCTATTGATGCTGGTTTTCAAACAATTATTTCAATAGAATTATCAGATCATTTTTATGATATGTGTAAAAACAGATTCCGAAAAAATCCAAATGTTCATATTATCAAAGGAGATTCTTTTAAAGTACTTCCAGATATTATAAAAAATATAGATAGTAGAATTACTTTTTGGTTAGATGGACACTATGCTTGTGGGAATACAGCAAAGGGAGAATATTGGGCCCCTTTAATGCAAGAGCTAGACGTTATACAGAATCATCATATCAAAATGCATACTATAATGATAGACGATATGAGGTGCTGGCAAGAACCAAATCCTGTTCATGGTTTTTACCTTCCTGATATAATAAATAAACTCTATGACATTCATGATCAGTATGAATTAGTTTATGAAAAAGGAGTAGAAAAAGACGATATTTTAGTTGCTCATATTCCTGACTATAAAATTATTAAAATAATACCTGATATTCCAAGAAAAACAATGATTGATAAATTTATGGATTTTATAAAATATTATTTATGAAATTTTTTTTAAAAGGATATTTACATCCTAAAAATTTGATAGGCCTTAAATTGATGATATTAGAAGGCATGGATGTGGATTTTCAATACAATACTGATATTCGATACGATTGGTTGATAGTTACAGACAAGTTCATAGTACCCAATTTTTTGAATTATTCTAATATTTTATTTGGGCCCCATTTAATGCCTCAACATATCAATACAAAAATACATTTTTTATCCAATATGTATTTTAATTGTTTATCTGAATGGAATAAAAACTTTCATCAAAATTTAAGACCCAATATAAAACATGTAGCCGTGCCATTTCCTGTGGATATAGAAAAATTTAAACCTAAATCAAAGACAGGCCGACCTGTAATATACATAAAACGCAGAGATCCAGATATTCTATATGAGATTATAGAAAAACTTGGAAATTATTTTATTGTATTTTCTTATGAACATAAATACCAAGAAAAAGACTTTCTTAGTTATATTGAAGAAGCCCCCTTTGCTATATGGTTAGGCTGTCATGAAAGTCAAGGATTTGCTTTTGAAGAGACCCTTAGCTGTAATACTCCTATATTCGTAATAGATACACAATCAATAATAGATAATACCGAGACTGGCGTGTGGGATCAATTACCGGAGTCCCACACCATAAAAGTCACAGCTGCTTCATATTTTGATAATACTTGTGGAATGATTACCTCTAAAAATCAATGGCAAAATGACATATCATTTTTTTTAAATAATATACAACATTATATACCAAGAGAATTTGTAATAAAAAACTTATCCCCAAAAGCCTGCCTTGAAAAATGGCACAACATAGAAAAGCAATAAATGTTTTCAATATTACTAGCAATATATAATGGGCAAAGCTTCGTCGAATCTTCGATTGATTCTGTATTGAGTCAGTCATTTAAAGATTTTGAACTTTTAATAGGATTTAATGGAACAACAGACTCTTCTAAAGAAATAGTATCAAAATATCAAGACTCAAGAATAAAGATTTTTGACTACGGAGAGGACAAAGGCAAAGCTAAAACCCTAAATAAACTTATCATAGAGTCTAAATATGACTGGATAGCTATACAAGACGACGATGATGTTTGGACTAAAGAAAAATTAAAAACACAACAAAAATATACTACGGACTATGATGTTATTGGTTCGTTTATAAACTATATTGATGCTCATGGAAATTTTTTAGGAACACCACAACTATCGACTAAAGACGAAGATATTAAAAGACTATCGTTCGGAGGAATAAATCAAATAGCTAACACAAGCGCCATATTCAAAAAATCTAAAGCTATTGAAATAGGGGGTTGGCGTTCTGATATTGACGGAATAGAAGATTATGATTTTTGGTTAAGATTAATGAAAAATAATAATAAATTCATCAATATTGATCAAACCCTAGTTCATCACAGACTCCATTCTAAAAGCAACTTTAACACCAAACAACATAGCCTTAGGACGATACTATGATATATAAAGAAATTATTTCTGACTACGGTAATTCTCTTTGTTTTGATATTGGAGCAAATATAGGGAATAGAACCAAAACCTTTTTAGATTTAGGATACTCTCAAATAATAGCAGTTGAACCACAAAATGACTGTTTTGCTATTTTAAATGATAGATTTAAGAGCTGTCCAGAAGTTACAATTATAAACAAAGCAGTATCTCATGAGCTAGGAATTAGCAAAATTTATATATCAACAGCAAACACCATAAGTTCAATGGATGACGAGTTTATCAAAACAGTAAAAGAAGATAGATTTCAAAATTATAATTGGGATAGAGAAGAAGAAATAAATACCATCACACTAGATAGTCTTATTTCTGAATATGGTAATCCTAATTTTATTAAAATAGATGTGGAGGGTTTTGAGCTAAATGTTTTAAAGGGACTATCAACCCCAGTAAAATGTATTAGTTTTGAATATACTCCAGAGCTTCACTATAAATCTATGATGTGTATTGATTATTTAGAGTCAATATCAACAAATTATCTCTATAATTTTTCTTTAGGAGAGTCGCTAGAGTTTTCATTTGTTAAATGGATAGATAAAACTACACTAGATTTTTGGCTTAAACAAAATGTATTAAATCAAAAAGATTCTAATAACAATTTATTATTTGGTGACATATATGCAAAACACACTATCTAATGAATTAATTCTATATACCGGAGGAACTTTTGACCTATTCCATTCTGGTCATGTTAACTTCCTAAAACACTGTAAAAAATTATCACATAAAGTTATTGTTTGCTTAAATACAGATGAGTTCATAGAACAATATAAAGGGAAAAAACCAATTATTCCATATCAAGATAGGCTTGAAGTTTTAACAGCGTGTCGGTATGTTGATGATGTTGTTCCCAATCTTGGAGGAAGCGATTCAAAGCCATCAATACTACTAGTAAAACCAGACATAATAGCCGTTGGAGATGACTGGGCAAAAAAAGACTATTACAAACAAATGAGCTTTACTCAACAATGGCTAGATGATAACCATATTACCTTGATATACATGCCATATAAACAAGGAATATCGTCAACCCTTCTAAAATCTAAAATATGAAAATTGCTATTTGTTATTCTGGCAATCTTAGAACTTTCTCTCATTGCGTTAAAAATCATGCAGAAATTATAAAAGAAGCAGATGTATACATCTCCACATGGGACACTATCAGGTTTTCTGATAAATATAATGATCCATGGCATATTCGAATAACTATTCCAGCACCTAAAATAATTACAGAAAGTTATATATTAAATAATACTCCATCAAATTTTACTATTAAAAATATCAAGATAGATAATGAAAAAAATTGTGTTATCAAAAACATAAAACAACACCAGTATCTGTCTTATCAATATTTTAAAATTTGGGATGCTTATCAATTAATTATTAATAGCCATAATAACTATGATTATATTATTAGGCTAAGACCAGACATAACAATAGACAGCATGGTGTATGTACCCAATAAGATAGTGTTTAATGAATATACTTGGTATAATTATACATATAATACGGCTAAAACCATAAATGAAATGATTTGGGTCTCTGATATGGATAGAATGCAAAAATCTGTTAATATCTATGATAATTTAACCATATTAGATAGTAAGCTAGACAAAGAACAAATTTTTGGAGAATCTATTTGTTTTGCAAATCTAGAACATGAAAATCTATTACAAGATTTATACATACATAATTTTAACTATAGAGTTATTAGATGAAATGTGACATAATTACATATTCTGGTAAAATTATAGACATATGTAATCCCACCATGGCAGATTTAGACATACTAGATATAGCATATGGATTATCCAATATCCCAAGATTTGCTGGACAGGTGCCATTCATTTCAGTAGCTAAACACAGCTTACACGTTAGTGATCTATCTCCACCAGAACTAAAACTAGCAGCTCTACTACACGATGCTTCTGAAGCATATATTGGAGATATGATTAGCCCAATTAAAAATCAAATGAAAGAGTATCTTAAATTAGAAGAACAAATCATGGAAGTTGTCTCTGCGAAATGGAATATTGATCCCAATCACGATACTATTAAATATTACGATAAAATGGTTCTAAATATAGAAAAACAATTATTGTTTTTTCAAAAAGATTTTCGACGAGAAGACCAGAAAGAGACATACGAAAGATTTTTAGATACCTTCAACTCTCTGGTATCAGATCTCTCTTGACACCTACGCTGGTACTCGGTACAATAAAACATTGGTGTGTCGTATTGTATCGCTTTAACTGGAGACTTAACATGATTGGTGTGCTCGGCTTGATTTTCTCTTTGACCGCGATAGTGTCTTTTTTAAACGCTCTGAACGATATACAACGAGTAAAAAAGAATCCAGCACTGGGAATAAAGTCTTCAAAAAATTTAATTTCTTTTTTATTTACGGACTATGAATAGACTAAACAAACAGAGAGTGTATTTAGCTGGTGCTATGGATAGAGTAGCTGATCGTGGAGCAACTTGGAGAGATAATATAACTCCATTCTTGGAGCAGCTTGGAATAGTAGTATTTAATCCAATAAACAAACCAGCAGATGTTGGTCTTGAAGATCAAGATTCTCATAACATAAAAACCAAACTAAAGGCCAAAAAAAGATACGACGAATTAGCAAGCATGATGAAAACTATCAGGTCTGTGGACTTGAGACTTGTAGACATCAGCGATTTTCTGATAGTGAATTTAGATCTAGACGTTCATCCTTGTGGAACGCTTGAAGAAATTTTCCTTGCTAACAGAGAAAAGAAACCTATCATAATTCATATGGTTCAAGGTAAGGAACATACTCCAGATTGGTTGTTTGGGACTATTCCTCACCAAATGATTTTTTCAACATGGGAAGAAATTAAGTCTTATTTAGTTCACATAAATTCTTCTGAGAACATAGAAGCTCATAAAAGATGGTATTTTTTCTCCATATGACTATTTTCAATGCCCAAATACTATGTGCAGTCTGGACAGATCAAATCTATTATAGATAGATCAAATCATAAAAGTGCCATCATAGCTATTTTAAAAATACATAAAGGTAAAGGACTGCTTACTGTTGAGAAAATATGTATAAGTGAAACAGGATGGACAGCCGACCTAACCTGTTACGATATTGACCCCTTTTTAAAAGAGACAATGTAAATATATGAATTCATTATTTTCGCCACAAGACAATATTGTTATCAACGACTCTAAAATTCATGGTAGAGGAGTTTTTGCGGTAAGAGACATTAAAGAAGGAGAACTTATAGAGAGATGTCCAATGCTCAAATTGGATTTCCCTTCTAAGTATCATTGCGATCTTAAAATACTAGACTATGCTTTTGCTAGGCCGTCGGAGGCTAATTGGCAAGATCATGGGTGGGATTTGTACCTTATGATGGGATACGGAATGATGTATAATCACCAAGATATTCCAAACTCCGCGATCTCTTTCAATTACGATAACCTTACCTGCGATATTACTGCTACTAAAGACATTAAAACAAATACGGAAATTTGTATTTCTTATGGCCCTATGTATTTTATAAACAAAAAGAAAATCTAAATAATGCAAAAAATCATAAATGAAATTAAATTAGATTTTGACGATGTGCTTATTAGACCTAAAAGATCTACATTATCCAGTAGGTCAGAGGTTAATCTGATAAGAGATTTTCATTTTAAGCACTCTCCAAGGAAAATATCTGCGATCCCAGTAATAGTAGCAAATATGGATACCACAGGGACATTTGCTATGTCAGACGTTGTATGTGAGCAATCAGCTATGGTAGCTCTACACAAACACTACAAACCTGAAGAACTCATCAAATTTTTTTCTTCTAATGACCCAAAAAGAGAATTAACATTCTATTCAACAGGAACTTCTAATTCTGATTTGGAAAAATTAAATACTGTATTTAGTAGTCTACAAAATCATGGTTATAAGCTACCCAATGTTTGTGTGGATGTTGCAAATGGCTATAGTGAAAAATTTGTCAAAACAGTTGCTCACATCAGAAAACTATATGAGACCATTATTATTATGGCTGGTAATGTTGTAACCCCAGAAATGGTCGAAGAGTTGATTTTGCACGGAAAAGTAGATATAGTCAAAGTAGGTATAGGTCCGGGGTCTGTATGTACTACCAGATTAAAAACGGGTGTCGGATATCCTCAAATTTCCTCTTGTATGGAGTGTGCTGATGCTGCTCACGGTCACGGAGGACATATCTGTGGGGATGGAGGATGTAAACACGTTGGAGATATTTGCAAGGTTTTTGGAACAAATGCGGATTTTGTGATGTGCGGGAATTTCTTTGCTGGTTGTGACGAGTGCGAAGGAGATTGGCAATACGAATATCAAGCAGGATTTGGCATAGCAAAAGCAGAACCATTTTGGCAACCATTTGATCCTGGTATCGGTGGACCAAAAAGAAAAACTAAGCTCAAATTTTATGGCATGAGCAGTAAAGAGGCCATGGAAAAACATAATAATGGAGTAGCAAATTATCGAACCAGCGAAGGAAGATGTGTTAGTGTTCCATACAAAGGACCGGTTAAAGACACCCTATTAGATATTTTCGGCGGCTTAAGAAGTGCGTGTACTTATATTGGCGCCTCCAAAATGAAAGACTTTGGCAAGAAAACAACATTCATAATGGTAAACAATACTCATACAAAAACATACGACAAATGAAAAAAATTAATCTATCTTGTCCCATCAATCAAACAGGTTATGGTATTTCCTCTTTCAATATTCTTAAGGAATTAAATAAAATATCTGAACTAAGTTATTTACCTATTGGCCAACCATCAGTAGGAAACCAAGAAGACTACAACATAGTTCAGTCTCTATTAAACAATCAAGATTTAGCAGATATCAATTCTCCATTTATCAAGATTTGGCATCAGTTCGATCTTGGTACTCGTTTTGGTCGTGGGAAATATTTTGGATTTCCATTTTTTGAATTAGATACTTTTAATACCAGAGAGAAACAACACCTATCAGTTCCAGACGTTGTTTTTGCAACGTCAGAATGGGCAAAGCAGGTTATTCTCGATAATGGAATCAATGTTAAAGTAGAAGTTGTTCCTCTTGGTGTTGATACAGAGATCTTTCAATACGATAAATATATGAGAACAACAAAAGATAAGTATATATTTCTAAATATCGGCAAATGGGAAGTTCGTAAAGGACACGATATTCTATTAGATCTTTTTCAACAAGCTTTTCCAGAAGAAAAAGATGTGGAACTATGGATACTTGCTTCAGAAACGACAAATGGATATTCAACACCGGAGCAAATTGAAGAATGGAAAAAGAAGTATAGTGGAGATGAAAGAATTAGACTATCTCCAGGAGCAGAATCTCATCAACAAATAGCACACATAATGTCTCAAGCTGATTGTGGAATTTTCCCCTCAAGAGCAGAGGGATGGAACTTGGAACTATTAGAAATGATGGCGATGAATAAGCCAACAATAGCAACAAATTACTCTGCCCACACAGAATTTTGCAATAAAGACAATTGCCATTTAATAGATATTGATGAAACAGAACTGGCGGTCGATGGAAAAGCCTTCTACGGGCAAGGAAATTGGGCTAAATTAGGACAAAATCAATTTGATCAAACTATTGAATACATGAGAAATATGTATAAAAATAAGATAACTACCAATCCCGAGGGATTAAAAACAGCTCAAGCATTTTCTTGGAAAAACTCAGCCAGTAAAATCTTGGGGTGTATAGAATAATACTACAAGGAGACTATCTATATGCCCATTCTTAATCCCAATCCCGGCGAAGACCATAATGAATTTCTTTCTCGTTGCATGAGCGATGAGGCAATGAAAAAGGACTATGAAGACAGTAAGCAAAGAATAGCTATCTGTCTAGGTCAAACCAAGGGAGAAGAAAACTGTTTACTTAATGAAGTTCAAGATGTCATATTATCTAATCAACAATATGATGAAGAGTGGGATGAATTCGTATATGATATTGATGCGTTTAATATTTATGACGAAGATGAAAAGCTAATAGCCGCCGAAAAAAATGGACGCAAAGTAACACTTAATAAGCCTTTTAGAACACCTGACGGTCCTAAAAAATTTAGCGTTTATGTAAAAAATGACAGAGGTAATGTTGTCAAAGTAAATTTTGGCGACCCAAATATGACAATTAAGAAAAATATTCCTTCACGAAGAAAAAGCTTTCGTGCAAGGCATAATTGTGAAAACCCTGGACCCAAATATAAGGCTCGATATTGGGCCTGTAAGAGTTGGTGATAATCATAAAAAAATGCAGAAAATGTAACTACAAAAATGGATTGCTAATCATGAATAAAACCATAGAAGAATTACTAAATGAAACCGCAGAAGCAAAGGAAAATCAAGTGGACGATATACAGGTAAATGAAATTGTACAAAATACCGTAGCTGAGACCAATACTATCATTGAATTACTTAAAAAGTCTCTGAACATACACTGGCAACAGACCACTGTTCTATCAGCCGAAGCCGTGCATTTAGACAGATGGGGATATAAAAAGCTTGCTGCTGTAATCAAAGCAGATGCTCTTGAAGAACATGAGCACGCTATAATCAATTTAACTAGACTAGAATTTTTTGATGCGGATTATCAGCCGTTAGTTGTAGCTCCTCCATCATGGACTCGTCATGATATGTTAGCTATGATTAAATATAATCTTGATTCAGTTAGAGAAGCAGCCGCTGCTGAAAAAGCAACAATCATTGCTGCTAGGGCTGTCGGAGACGAATTAACAGCCAATATTATGATTCCTCTTCTTCAAGGTAGCGAAGATGGTATTGAACTGTACGAAGGATATCTCAAAATGATTGAACAAATGGGCTTAGATAACTTCCTTTCTATACAGGTATAAACATGGACAGACTACACAAACTTCTAATAGACCTTAATGAAGAAATCAACAGAACCAAATCTGATTTCACAAAAGATAACGAATCCCTAGATAGTTACAAGAGTGAGCTATTAGGGATGGCGCATAGCTCAATATACAACATACTACTCCATGCTCAGGATATATTGAGTAGCATGTCTGATCCGACGATAAAAGAAAATTTGACAGAGCCTTGGCTACAGGGTATGATCGCCATTACCGAGAACAACATGACTACGATCCACGATTTTGTCATGTCTGCGGTCGGGAATGACGATAACTCATCTGAAGGGTCTGCCAAAAAGAAGCCAGGACTTTGGGATAATATTCGCAAGAAAAAAGAGCGAGAAGGCAAAAAATATAAGCCAGCCAAACCAGGGGACAAAGACAGACCGGATTCTAAAACATGGAAAAAGCTAACAGACGAAAACAAAAAAGTCTAAAAGCTCGTAGGACTTTAAAAACAAAAACACAAGGAAAACAAATGGAAAAACAATTTGAGTCGCTGTCTTTTTATGTAAATCTAGCCAAAAAAACCATTTCTAAATTTGCTCCAAAATTTTATAATGGACTTTCAACAGAAATGCTCAAGAGCGAGGAAGCAATATCCGATGTAGCGACCTCTTTGATGTATGCAGATTGGAGATTTGACGAAAACAGAAAAGGAAAGACAGGGTTACAAAAAACCCTTTATTCCTATCGCAATCAATGCGCTATCTGGGCAATTAAAACATATATTACAAACAAGTATAAAACCACCAAAGTTTCTAGTCTTGATTTTGAATTAGATAATGAAAAGTTTTTAGACTCTATTATTGAAGACAAAAATAATACTTGCCCAGTAGATATTCTTATAGAGCAGGAACATAAAGATAATTTAGCCTCCTCAATAAGCCATCTACTAAATAATAATCTTTTGAGTGAAAAGCAGAAAAAGCAAATTCATATGTACTATTTTGAAGATAAGACACTATCTGAAATAGGCGAAGTTTTTGGCGTCTCTAGAGAAGCTATTCGTCAGAACATTAAAAGAGGACTAGAAATAATCAAGAGTTACGATACAGTTAATTCTTGATTAAAGAAAAATGATAACATCAATTTTAAAATGGTTTCGTACCAAATTTTTGAGCAAACAACCTACAATAACTACTCAAGAAGAAGAGTCTGATGTTGTTGGAGCTATAACCTTTAAGCTGTATAAAAACAAAGAAATTAGTATAGCTTGTTATATCCCAGAAACTAAAGATTTTTCTATTGATCAAATGACACAGCTGTCTGAAGACTATGCAGAATTGCTGATGTATGTAAATGAAGGATTATTAGCTACAAAAATTATTGAGTTTATTAAAACTTCCATGACTAATACAGAACTTGAACAGGATAAGCTATTTTTTGAAAATGTTCTAGTCTTCTGGACTATGCATCATGTGGAACATACTAAACAGAAGAAGATAAAATCTAATCAGCCTTTAATTAGGCCAACTTCTGTTTTTGGTCCATAATTGCATAAAATTCCCAGAGATTTACTATATTTTGAAAGCTTTAATCCTATCCTGAGGTAGTATGTAGTATGGACAACTTGATTATATGGCAGAAGTGGATGGATCCTTTTGGGTCCGACGATGAAATCCCATTGTTAGAAACCGAGCCGGACTTTTTTGATGAAGAAAATACTATAGAACCAGAAATAGAAGACAAATTAAATAAAGAATTAAAATCTATTAAAACAAGTTCAATTAAAGTTATGGCTACCCCAATGGGAATTATACCGGTAACAGAAAATACTGCTAGTAGTAAGATTTTTAATTTTTGGGTTGGTCACACCAATTTTAATATTTCCAGAAAAATAGCACAGATAATAGAAGACACTAGTGGCGTTGAAACACTAGATGTTTTTACCAGATACAGATTTAGGATTGCTATTGGTAAAGTTTTTAGTGATTCAAATGTAATGAAAAATATTAACGACAATGTATATGAATATTTAGGATAAGTTATGGTAAGTCCCAATAAAGAAAACGATATCTCATATCTACATGATCACAATATAGATATTCAAAATAGAGAAATCTATTTACATTCTTATTTGGGTGAGTCTGATGAAGAAGGAGGTGTTGATTATAGAAGTTCTGTGAAGTTTGAAAAGAATCTCAGATACTTGAATCTACTGTCTCTTGAGCCTATTTTAGTTCACATGCATTTGCCTGGAGGAGATTGGCAAGATTGCTTAGGTATGTATGATGCTATCAAGGCATCAAAAGCGGACGTAATCATATTGGCCTATGCTAAAGCAGAGTCTTCTAGTAGTGTTTTATTGCAAGCTGCTGATCTAAGGATATTAATGCCCAATACAAATGTGATGATTCATTATGGCTCATTTAGTGTAGATGCAGAACATAGTAAAGCGGCCGCTGCGGGCATACAGTGGAACGAAAGAGAGTGCGATAAGATGGTTGATGTTTTTACTGACCGGTGTATGAATAGTAGTATATGTAAAGAGAAAAATTGGAAAAGAATGATGGCTAAAAAGCATATTGTTTCCCAATTGGCTAATAAGTGTGATTGGATTTTGACGTCTGAAGAGGCTTTATATTATGGTTTTGCGGACGGCATACTTGGTAGCAAAAAATTTCCCAACATAGACTTTCTAAAAACATACGCCAAGAGATAAACATGCATACAGAATATTCTTGTTATGATATATCTATTAATGAAGAAGAAGTTAAACAGAATATTCAGAACGCTATTAAATTAAATCCTAAATGTATTTCGATACACCCGTACTCCTTATCTGCTTTAAAAAATCTAATACCAGACCATATTGATTTATCTTGCGTTATAGACTATCCAATGGGGTTAAATGATATTGCTACTCGAAATAGCGTTGTTCGTCAAGTGGCTAAAAATAATCAAGTCAAAATTATTGACCTAAATATGCCATCAAAATTAATTGTCAATCGAAAATACGACAAATTTCGCGAAGATATTAAAAGCAATCTTGATATCTGTAAAGAAAATAATATTAATTTAAGATACATTCTAGAATATAGGACTTTTAGTCACGAAATACTGGCCAAAGTATGCCAAATCTTAAAAAGTCTTGAAATACAATATGTTCTTCCTTCTTCTGGTTTTTTATTAGATGATATTAGCGATAATATTATTGCGGCCAAATATTTAATGGCTAAATCAGATATTAAAGTTATCTGTAACGGAAACGTATGGATGCAACAACAGGTGGATAATGTGATAAAATCAGGAGTTCATGGACTAAGAGTGGCCCATCTTCCTGCGCTAGAATTGCTGATGAAAAATAAGATTATTTAAAAATTTGGGGTATATTCTTATTGATCAAGTATATACTTTTCAATCTTTAGGAGATTAAAATGGCAACACAACAGGTTAATGGTTCAGCCGTAACTGGCAACTATCGTTCTGGCGGCTCCACCAAAAATAATAATGGCGTTGCTGTCAATGCTGGAAGTCCAACTAGCAAAGTGGCTAAGGTGGGCCTTGGCAGAAGTCAAGTAGCAACCGGTTCGGTAGTAGTAGATAGAGAAACAACAAATAAGTCAGTTAGCGCTGGAACTTTTGGTTATAGTACACAAAAGCCAATCGGAGCTAGACTACCAGTAGTGGTTGGAGCTTCTTCAAGCGATGTTCTTCTTGGACTTGCTAACGTTCCAAGTCAGATCAAAAGCATCCACAAGATTGAGTCCCGTAGAGTTGTTCGCAAGGCAACAGCTATGAGAGCTGGAAACTTTAATCTAGTTACAGGCAAGTTCACAGTCAACCCAACATCTGCAACAGATAGTTTCGGTTCAGACGTTGCGGCCAGCCCAACAAGAGCGGTTCCTGGCAAATTAGTCTATCGTCTTGGTCAAGGTTCTGTCAGAACAGACTATAAGGCCAAAACTGGCGGTTGATTTTATTAGCCTTTAAAATTTTCATTAAGGTCACTGATACAGTGTATAATACATAAGTATCAGTGGCCTTTCTGATTTTATGGAGCTTTATTATGAGCGATTCCAATCTCGCACATGTCTGGCAAATTGTTGCTACAACTAGCATCGGCATTATCGTTACATTAATTACTTTCTGGGCAGCTATGATTCGGCATGTCGTGACTAAAAGTGAAATCGAGAATTTAATTCAAACCCATTCTCCATACCTACAAGATCGTCAATTTATCATGGAGAGATTAGCAAGCAATAAAGAAAGTCAAAACGCATTCTCTATGGCACTACAAAGAAACACAGAGGTAATGAATGAGCTAAAAGTACAAATCGCAATGCTAGCTAAAACTCTGGAAGCTATAGAATATAGAATAGAAAAAACTTAATTAAGGAATTTTTATAATGAGCACACCAGATATAACAAAAGCTATCTCTTCTAATAATATTAAAAATGGAGCATCATTACTCTTAGTCAATAAGACTGGTTCTGAGGTATTGTTTGACAATAGTAAAGACAACGAACAGGGATTGGAAGCTCTATCCTCAGAAACCACAGACAGATTTGATGATACTTCATATTATTCTCCAGCGGGAGGGACATCTTCCGGCGGAGGAGGTACAACAATAGTTAATAACTATAATACTAATACTGGAGATATCACTTTTAGTGCTAATACTATTAGTTCTTCGGGAGTAAACCAAAACATTATTATTGATCCTAATGGAAGCGGTAATGTTGCAATTAATGCTAATAATAAATTGTGGACATTTAATGTGGACGGAAGTCTAACCTTGCCACAAGGGAGTAGTCTTAGTGAAACAAATAATACGGTAGCTATAATGCCTCCCACAGCAGCTTCTGGACAGAGTTTGGTGATTCGTCCAACTGTAGCTCTTTGGCTAATTAGTTCTAGTAATTATATTGAGTATGGTAATCCTATAACCATTTCAGTGACTCTACAAAGCTGGTCTTATTTTGGAACAGTTAATTATGTAATCACTGGAGCTGGAGTAACCGAACAATCATTGGGTCGAGCACTAACCGGCAAGCTAACTTTCTCAAGCACTACTGCCCCAGATACCGAAACTATCACTTGGACCATACCAGCTGATAGTAATATTACTGAATTTACTCTAACATTAACAAGCGTTGATGGTACAAGATCTAATGATTACCAGACCCAAAATGATCCAGCACTATACTATAATTTTGAAGAATCTAACGGAATGCCTACTGGTCAATATGTTACCGTAACCAATAACGGGATATCAAACTCAGAGCATAGTCATGTGCATCTTGTAGCAGGAGATCCTTCAATAGTTGATATTTATTTGGGTGATGATGATCAATATGTTAAGATTGAAAAAGACGGTGGTGATGTTATCGTTGGTACTAATTCAAATACTCATCACTGGACTTTTGGCACCGATGGTAAGTTAATATTACCAGGAGGATTTGCTCAAGTTGCTGTTGAAAACGGCGGGGTGCGCATTGGAACAGCGGGAACCAACGTTGCTCCTAATAATCAAATTAAAATAGGTGGTGCTGACCATGCATTTGAAGTCTTCGGTGGACCTCCTGGATATAGCTGGAAATTTGATATGGATGGTAAACTAACATTACCAGCTAGTGGTAGTATCACATTTCCCAATAATACCACTCAAACTTCTGCTGGAGTACCAAGTAATACTGGACTAGTTCCAAATTCAGTTAGTATTACTAATATGGTTAGTATATCTCAAGCAAATTACGATTCTCTTGTTACTAAAGATTCTAGTACTCTATATATTATATCATAATGTCTATATTCTTAAATAATTCTGAAATATCTGCTATTAAATTAGGTAATAATAATGTTTCTAAAATATTTTTAGGAAACAATTTAGTATTTCCTTTGTGTCCCAATTCAACTTCTAGCGTTAAGATGACGGGATGGGTTGCTGGTGATAGAATTCTATCTCCTATTGGATATGCTCCTTACGGACGCGAGACTTATACCTATGGAGATGAAGTTGTGCGTTATGAAACGGGAGTATGGCTTTATACAAACCAAGGAGGAGAACTTGTTAGAGCATACAGTTACGCAGACTGGCCGTGGTTAGTGGATTGGCCGTCCCCTTATGCTGCTGAGAAAGTTCGTCAAGATGGAACATCGTGTTAGTCTCTAACTCCAACTCCTACAGTACCAAGTTTCGAAAGTTAAATTTGTTAATAAAAACCTTATAACTACTATAAATTAAAGAGAAATTATTATGAGCATATTAGATATTACACAAGCGATACAATCAAACCAGATAAAAAACGGAGCATCGCTACTATCTGTTACAAAAACAGGTTCCGAAGTTGTTTTTGATAACAGTAAAGATACTGAACAAGGGCTAGAGATTTTTGATAATCTAACTAATAATAGATTTGATGATACTACATACTATGTTCCAAGAGGCACCCCTTCTTAGTATGGTGTATAATGATATTAATATCTTTTAATTAAAACTTGGAGGCTTTCATATGGTTAAACCTGGCTATAGAACTAGTGAATTCTGGTTTACTTTTGTAAGTTTTATATTTAGTGGATTATATCTAGTTGGATTATTAGATAGTAATTCTCACAAAGAAGACCTTATTCAAGAAACAAGCAGAGGATTAGAAGCTACTATTCTTATTATAGGACAACTGACAGTATTATTCAAGTATGTAAAAGGAAGAGAAGACTTAAAAAAGACTTGGTGGAGTACCGCAACGCCCGAAGAAAGAAAAGTAGCAAATAAAGTAAATGATAGAAGCAAGAAGAAAACGACCAAAAAGAAACCAGTAACCCAAACCACCAAAAAGAAACCAGTAACCAAAACTACAGATAAGCCATTGACCTAATTTCTCTATTTGGTGTATTTTATTATAACAACAGGAGTTTTTATGGATAGCAATATTCTCGGTTTAGAACTATCTTCCAAGTTAGAAGATCTTGTAAATAAAGTTAAAAGTACCCTAGCTAATAGCAAATCTGTTGCTGTAACTCAAGCGTGGGGAATCCTACAACTTGCAGTAGCAGATACAGTGCAAGTTATTGAAGACAATAATCCTTCTTTGAAGGGATCAAGTAAAAAAGAAATTGCTTTGAGCATGATAAGTAATTTTTATGATAAGGTTTTTCTAGTGGTGAACATCCCCTTTGTTCCGGTCATGTTCCAGCCTATTATACAAAAGTACATCAAAGCTCTTTTGATGTTATTGGTAAGTTCAACGATAGATTCTATGGTTGAGATTTTCAGAAGTACCGGCGTGTTTGTGGACCCTAATGCCGTTGTTGATCCAAGTGTAGACAATGTACCAAAAGTTTCAGATAAATAAAAGAGGAATATAAAATGAATTTTACAGAAAGCTTTCAAGAGTTTAGTAGCAAGTTGAGCACAACGGATTTGGCTCTTTACGCTGGTGTGGGTTTAGTATTATGGGTATTATTCAAGGATAAGCTTAGTCCCGTTCAACAACTACTAACTTCTGTTATTGACAGAGTTAAAGGCTTAACATCTGGTGGTGGAATGAAGCTACCAACAGTTGATGTTCCAAAAGTTGATCCAGTTGTACTACCTAAAGCAGTCGGCGATAACAAAGATGATGTATTTTTTAAGCTTGTAGTATCATGGAAGCAAACTCGTGATTTAGCAGAAAAGAGCGGTTGTGCCGAGGCCGTTAAGGTTGCTGATCAGATGTTTCCATTTTTAAGTCCCAATGTATGTACTAAAAAAGAGGATAAAGTAGTATGAAAAACAATAACCTAGTACTAGTAGTTGCTGGCTTGCTTATTCTTGTTGGTTTAACCAAGTTTGATCTATCAGGATTCAGTATTTTTCCAAACAGACCTAATGTTGTTGATGTTTTAGAACTACCAGAACCAACAGACTCAGCTGTCAAAAAAGAAGCTGATGATGTTGTCTCAGTATTAAAAGAGTCTGGAGCAAAGGGGGATGCTAAAAGATTAAGAGACTTATATCTTGATCTAGCAAAGCTTGTTGAGCTTGATGGAGAAAATGAAGTAGTCAGAAACACCGAAGAAATTCGTCAAGCCAATAGTTTGGCTGGTGTTATGCTTAGGTTAGACATCAAAGGAAAATATCCTGATCTAGCCAAAGAAGCAAAAGAAGTAGTAGTAGCAGCTATTGGGGACGATCAAATACTTTTATCAAAAGAGCTAAGAGTTAAAGCTGTAGAAGGTCTTAATGCTTTAGCTTGGGCTTGTAATATGGGGTCAAAATAATGCCACGATATACTCCAAAAGAATTATATGACAATTATCGCAAGGGTTTTAGTGGTTGTTTATTTGAACAGCACGTTTATGATCATTTGATGGAGACTTCCAAGTATCCATTGTTTGGTGATGCTAGCAAAAGAATTAGCGGTAGTGGCAAAGGCAAACTTTCAACACCATACAAGAGTGTGTTAAAGTTTGATAAGCATCCTTATAATGAAAGACAAACCACTGGGGATTGTGTGAGTCATGGAACACGAAACGCTTGTGATGTAACCCGAGCCGTAGAAATAGATGTACATAACGAGAGAGAGGATTGGATAGCAAGGGGCGCAACAGAGGCTATTTATGGATACAGAGGATTCAGTGGACAAGGCATGAGCTGTGCAAGAGCCGCTGAATTTGTTAGTAAGGTTGGTGGTCTTGTTGTTAGAAAGAATTATGGTTTTGTAGATTTCAGTAAATACAATGGTAATCTAGGTGCTGGTTGGGGTGGTCGAGGACTCCCAGACAAAGTACTAGATCTTTCTAATGATCACCAAATTAAGACTGCTTCATTGATTAGAACAGTAGAAGAAGCTCGGGATGCTCTTGCTAATGGTTATGGATTAGCAGTATGCTCTAATTATGGATTTAGTAATACCAGAGACAAAAAGGGATTTGCTAGAACATCTGGTAATTGGGCTCATTGCATGGCTTGGATAGCTTGCGACGATACTGGCAGCGAACCAGCCTTCTTAGTGCAAAATAGCTGGGGCAAATGGAATGACGGTGGACATCCAGAATGGGGACCTATTCCAGAAGGGTCGTTTTTAATTCATGCTGATGTTGCTGCCGGAATGTTGTCAGCTAATGGCTCTTATGCTTTTAGTGGTTTTGATGGTTTTCCTCTTCAAAAACTACCAAGCTATGGATTTGACGACTATTTATAGTCTAGCCGTTTGAAATAATCAGGGACGTAAAACTAATCAAAGCAATTTGGTGTATATATTTATGTTCCCCTTTTTAATAAGAGATTATTTCTATGAGACTAATAGATAGAATAGCTTTGAATCGAGCAGTACAAATGTTTCTGAATTTTATCTTGGCAGTACTCAAGATATTTGAAAAACATATTCCAGAAGATAAGCCCGATGGTCCGGTAAAGCCAAAACCAAAAAGACCCCTAAAAGATCTGGTAGATAATATCTTACCATGGAGAAAGTAAAATGAATAAATTATTTATAGGTCTATTTTGTGTTAGTCTATTGTTTACTGGCTCTAATTACTACGGGTCAACAACGGCCCCGGTAACTCTTGCTGGAGGAGTAATTAAAGCAAAGCACGCTCAGGAGACTGTTACTAAATACAAAAGAAAAGATTGTCCAGTTTGCAAGGGCAAGGGATATTATATTAGTGGAGATGGTATTCTTAAAATAGATTGTACATACTGTGAACCAGACAAAGGGGCTATCACCGTTGGACCAATTCAATCTATTAATCCAACAATTCCTAAAAAAATAATAGTCACCCAGCCACAATGTACCACAGGAAAATGTCCACTTAAGTAATCAATCTTTGATCGCTAATATCCTAAAGCTTTGGTGTAAATCCTTATAAAGGATACCTACAACACACCATAAGAAATTTTATTTTAGGATTTTTATGCCAGATTTTCCATTTAAACCTTACTCTGTGGGTAACTTATGTCAAGGATGTTGCGAAAACTGTATAGAAAAATTAAGTGATTCTGACGCTAAATGTTGTCAATCTTTAGCTTCTTCTTATAAAGAGTGTTATACTCCCAACGATTGTAAAAAATGTAAAGATACTCCAACGTCAACTAATCCTTTAGCTAAAACAGTGGTTGATTATTGTAAAGATCCAGACGAGAGCTATCTTTCTGAAGGAAAAACTTCTTGTTGTTTTGGAGAATGTTATGATAATAGATGCTATAGCTGCACACAAGTGAATGGAACAGGCGCAGCATATAAGGGTAATAGTAAGGTCTCTCCAAAATTTGACCCAGACATTCAGGGCTGTTGTGATGGTACTATTTATTCTATATTAGAATGTAAAAAATGTGAAAATAAAAAAGTAGTAACTACCTGTACTGATTCTACTAAACCAGATTGCTGTAATGGTAGTGGGAACTGCTATAAGCCCGGAACGTGTGAGACTTGCGTGTCTTTACCGAGTCCAATAGATAAGAGAACACATAAAATTGACGGTCCTTGTAAAAACAATAAAGAAAATCCAGATTGTTGTGGTGGGACTTGTTGGAACTCTTCTAAAAACGGATGTAAAACATGCAAAGACGATATTACTCTTATAGATACTCCAGATTGCGGAGAATGTTGTGGTCCAAATAATAATGGCGTAAGTATATGTTGTCAAAAACAAAAATGTTGTTCAATAACTAATGAATGTTATGACCCTAGCTGTTCGGAGTGTGGATAATGGTTAAAAATATATGCGAAGGCAAGGGAGAGTGTTGTGTCCATATTATAGGTAACTCGTCATTTCATGTTGGGTGTTACGATCCTACAAAATGTGAAAGTTGTGATTCTGTTAATGGCAAAATTATTAAAGAAGATGACGCTTCAAGGTTAGCATGTAAAGAATGTTTTGATGGAGGATCAGTCTCTAAGTGTACAAATGATGAACCTGATTGTTGCTATGGAATATGTTATAATGCAAAATGTAAAAGATGCAATGATTCTACCAAAATGGTTGAAGACAGATGTACTAATGGACAACTGTGCTGCGATAATAGCGATCATACAGGAATAGGATGTTATGATCCCAATGCAAATAAATGTAAAAAATGCGAAAATGGACAATTAGTTGACAAATGTTCTGGAGATACTCCTTATTGCTGTCCAGATAACGGTAATTGTATCAACGAGAGTTGCCAAAATTGCGACGGTAGTCAAAAATGTACCGGCAATAATTATTGCTGTAATTGTGGATCTAGTGTATGCTGTGATAAATGCGAAAAATGCGAAAATGGAGTTAAAGTTAATCTTAGTCAAGATCTAGGCCCATGCGAAAAATGCGAAAACGGAGAAATTAAACCTAAATGCCCAAATAGCAATCAAGGTTGCTGTAATGGAGAATGCTACGACTACGGCTGTCAAAGTTGTCCCGGAGGATTAGCTTTAGTTGATAATTGTGAACAGAATGATTCTAGCACTAGATGTTGTGATGGTAGTTGTTATAGTTTGTCTAATAAGTGCAAATATTGCGAAAATAATACTCTGAAGACGTATTGTGCAAATAGAACAGATGGGAAAACTAGCTGTTGTCCATCAAACGGATCTTGCTATAATAGCTCTGATCCATGCTATGATGACTGTACTCAAGAATCAAAACTTACCGCAAACCAAGCATGTTGTGAAAATACTTCCACTGGGACTAAAGCAGTTTATAACACCAATATAAGCGCATGTTGTGGTGGTGTTGTAGTCCCTCAAGAATCTTGTTGTTCTGGAGAGTATATTACTAATAGTAGTATTTATGGATGCTGCCCAGAGGCTCCTGAACCAGGTGGGTCAAAATATAATAGAAACACTGAAGGATGCTGTAATAATCAAGATAAATACAACATAGATACTCAGGAGTGTTGTAATAATACAGTCATAAATAAAGATACTCAGATTTGCTGTGGTGGACAAGCAGTAACGAAAGAACAAGGAAAAGAATGTTGTTCTGCATCTGGCACTTTATTTTCTCCTAAATGTGAAGATTGCACTGCTAATGGAGTGGTTCTTAGTGACGGATTTGATACTGGATGTTATGAATGCGATCCAATTAAGGGACCAGTATCTAAATGTTCTAAACAAGGACTATCGTGTTGTAGTGTTTGGACAGAAACTAATCCTGTCCCAGGATCATGCTATAATGCTCAAGAGCAATGTGATAAGTGTAATGCAACAACAGGAATAGTAACGTCTAAATGCGCAGATAGTTCCGCAGGTCCGGATTGTTGTTTTGGTGAATGTTGGAATAGTCAAACAGACCTATGTAAACGCTGTAATAAAGGTACTGGTACCGAAGGATTAGACCAGAATAAGTGTGTAGGTGATATTTTTGGAAAAACGACCTGTTGTGATGATGATGGAGGGTGTTACGGAGGGTGTGATAGCTGTGTAGGCGGCGTGCAGTCAAACTCTTTATGTAAAGATAGAACAGACGGCAAAACTGCTTGTTGTGATATTGGAGGATCATCTCAATGTTATAATCCATCTTGTGAAAGTTGCTATCCTGGGAATCCTCCAGTACAAAATAAGTCAGGATGTAAAAGCTGTTGTAATAAAACTTGCTGCGAAGGCGACTGTTGTCTAGATGGAAATACTGAAACATGTTGTCAAAAAAATGAAACTTGTTCAAACGGCAAATGCTGTCCACAAGGACAAACTAATTGCGGAGGAGAGTGCTGCAAGCCATCCGATTGTATTAATGGAGAATGTGGTTGTCCACAAGGACAAGAACTGTGTGGAGCCACTTGCTGTGATATAGGCAATTGCTGTAATGGAGTATGTTTAGGAGATAATGAAGAGTGTTGTGATGGAATTATTGTAAATACAACAGAAGAAAAATGTTGCACCCCCACAACTGGATTAAATAAATTCGTATGTCCTATAGATGAACACTGTTGTGGAGATAGTTGTTGCGATCAAATTTGCTGTAATAATAAAGACTGTTGTGATGTTGCTTGCTGTGAAGGAGGAAGTGGTGGGTGTTATAATCAAAATGCTTGTCAAGAATGCCGAAATGGTCAAGTTATTCCCAAGTGTACAGATGGTCAAGCTTGTTGTGATGGCGTGTGTTATAACCCAAAGGAGTGTGAGACATGTCAAGGAGGTCAAATAATACCATATTCCCCTGCAAATCCTAATTGTTATTGCGCAAGTGGTACTCCGATTTGTAATTGTAATAACTTCCCAACAGGATGGGTATTAAGTGAAAGCGCAACTGCTGATTATGATGGTGTGTTTTATGGTTCAGGGGGTTTTTCTCCAGTCTCTCCGGGTAGTGATACATTTGCATACGACGGTATGTCTTCAACATTCACCAGCTCATACTGCTATACAGGATATATGAGCATTTATGTTACATGTAGTGACGGTAAGAGAGTACAAACCAGCGCATTTACCTCTTACTGCGGAGTACCAAATCCTCTGCCTCTTCAAACGTCAAATCCTTGCTGTCCATAAACTAAAGAAAGTTTTCAATAATGGCAGAATCAGATATTAACAAAAGTAAACTAGATAAAGATGTAGATAATAGTGATTTATTTGTGAATTATCCATTTCAAGGACAAGGAAGAACTGATGGCGACACTCCAGCAGAAATAGATAGATTAAATAATTTTGCTAATTTATTAGCTGGTAG
>Ga0164292_10000937_pt1 | contig 23216 bp, 20 predicted proteins | sample GEODES117metaG_FD_111486 | JGI IMG/M metagenome (GOLD analysis project Ga0164292, IMG submission 111486) | Eutrophic lake water microbial communities from Lake Mendota, Wisconsin, USA - GEODES117 metaG | ecosystem: Environmental > Aquatic > Freshwater > Lake | place: USA: Lake Mendota...
ATTTTTTCTAACTCATATACACTGTAGTTTTTGGGATTGATTTTTATGCCTCCCTTACCACCACCAAATGGCACATTAACGATGGCACATTTGTAGGTCATCAAAGATGCCAACGCCATTACCTCATCCTGATTTACCTCATCACTAAAACGGATACCACCTTTACAAGGTGATTTATGCTGCGAGTGCTGCACACGGTATGCTTCTATTACTTCAATTCTACCATCATCCATTTTAACTGGAAAACGCATGCTATAAATGCTATTACATGCTTTAATTTGTTCAAGCAATCCTTTTTCCCATATGGTAAATTTAGATGCTTTGTCGAAGCTTTTCTCAACGCTTTGAAAAAAACTATACGTTTGTTGATTTGACATTTGGCAATCGATTTATAGGTTTATTACAATCAATGAAAATTATTTGTTTTTAGCCTCCTTTTCGAGGTGTGCAATTTTACGATCAATACTTAGCAAGTAAATAAATAATCCAATCAAGATAATTACAACAACAGACATTACCACCAAGATCTTTCCATTACTCCTCATGATACCGCCATCAGACATTGCTTGCGCATGAAGCAAATTAGATAGTAGAAGCGTTACTGTTAGAAATAAATACTTTTTAATTTGTTCCATGTGTTATTTTTTGAGCCAATAAAGTATACCTAATTTTTAATGTGCTAATCCATACCCCCAATAAAGTCCATCCAATTACTGCCGGATAAAACACAGTGCGCATATGCATGTCCATATCTTTACCATTAATGCCAGGATTACCATCACTCCCTTGGCCACCAGGATGTAAAGATTCGGTTAATCGAGGCAAGATCCATAAAGTTGGAAACAACATGAAAAATGCAAAAATATTGTAAACAGCTCCGATTCTTGCTTTTTTCTCCTCATCATTCATACTACCCCTCAATACAAAATATGCCAAGTAAATTAAAATGGCAATTGCTGCACCATTTTGTTTGGGATCACCAGACCATGGACTACCCCATTGATAATTTGCCCAAAAAGCCCCGGTAATCAATCCAAGAACTCCAAAAATTATACCAGTATTTGCAAATGCAACCGAATAAGCATCATTTTGAATGGTGGGATTTTTTAAATATTTTATTGCATACACAACTGATACCAGCAAAAGTATCATCATGCCAAACCACATAGGCACGTGAAAGAAAAAATTACGGATAGTTTCCTGCATTCGATCGTCGAGCTTAGGCACTTGTACATAGAAGCCATAAATACAGGTATACAATAGCAAGCAAACACAGGATATTTTCCACCAGAAGGATCGAATCATAACTTGTTTTTTACAGCTTTAGAGCTGAATAACGTGCCGCAAAATTAGGTGAAAGCACAGCAATAATTCGAATCAATGTGTAAAAAATACCTTAGTTTTTAAAATTGCATGCAAAGATGGGCAGATGATGAAGCAACTTAAAAGAATGCCGGCAATGAGGTACCTGTTATTTAACCGTTGAAAATGAATTAGATAGAGCCAATTTGCTTGACTTGGTTGAATGCTGCCAATTTTGTACATTTGCAATCTTTTAAAAATTCATGCCGTAACATGAAGTTATCGTTTCCTGACAATGGGGAGCTATACTGAATGTGGCTATCATCTTAAAATAGATTAGTTACATGAAATTATCACAGTTCAAGTTCGACCTTCCGTTAAACCTTATTGCACAAAATCCCACTAAAAGAAGAGAAGACAGCCGATTAATGGTGGTTGACCGCAAAAGTGGCCACATGGAAAATCGTAATTTCAAGGATATTCTTGATTATTACGACGACAAAGATGTTTTTGTAGTAAACAATACCAAAGTCTTTCCTGCAAGAATGTATGGCCGTAAAGAAAAGACCGGAGCAAAAATTGAAGTTTTCTTGTTAAGAGAACTCAATAAACCAAACCGTTTATGGGATGTAATTGTTGATCCCGCAAGAAAAATTCGAGTTGGCAATAAACTTTATTTTGGCGAAAACGAAGAATTGGTTGCCGAAGTAATCGACAATACAACCAGCCGCGGAAGAACCATTCGTTTTTTATGGAACGACGATGATGCTAGTTTTAAAAAAATGCTGGAATTCTTAGGAGAAACTCCTTTACCTAAGTATATCAAACGTAAACCAGACGAAGAAGACAGAGAAAGATACCAAACCGTTTACGCTAAGCACGAAGGTGCCGTTGCTGCTCCAACAGCAGGATTACATTTTAGCAAAGAATTAATTAAACGCTGCGAAATTCAAGGCATCCGCTTTGCTGAAGTTACTTTACATACAGGCTTAGGAACTTTTAGACCCATCGAAGTAGAAGATCTTAGCAAACATAAAATGGATGCAGAGTACTACGCAATTGATGAACAAGCTTGTGCCATTGTAAATAAAGCCAAAGAAAATGGAAAAAGAATTTGTTCTATAGGAACTACTACCATGCGTGCCATGGAAAGTAGTTTTACAGCACAAAAATTGTTAAAACCCAGTGAAGGATGGACCAATCATTTTATTCATCCTCCTTATAAGTTTAATGTTGCAGATAGCTTGGTAACTAATTTTCATTTACCAAAGACCAGCTTATTAATTATGACCTGCGCTTTTGCAGGCTATGATTTAGCAATCGAAGCATATAAAAAAGCCATAAAAGATAAATACCGTTTCTTTAGTTATGGTGATGCTTTACTAATTGTATAACAATCAATGCTGGCAAATATATTGCCAGGTATATAGTTAAAAAATCCCGGTTACATTAAGTTTCCGGGATTTTTTGTATAACGCATTGTGAAAATAATTAATGATGTAAGGGCCTTTTCTTAATCATACCACCTTTGGTGTCTTTTACACTATGCATTACAACAAAAGCATTGGGATCTATTTTTTCTATCTCAGTATTTAGCTTATTGATTTCTAAGCGAGTTATCACCGTATAAACAATATCAGTATCTCTTGTATAACCATGCTTTCCATAACCTCGTTTACCTTTATAAACGGTTAAGCCCCTCCCTAATTTTTCTGCAATCATTAATCTAATTTTTTCGCTGTGTACAGAAATGATGGTAACCCCGGTAAATTCTTCAACACCAACAATAATAAAATCCAGGGTTCTGGACGCTGCTAAGTAGGTTAACATAGAATACAAGGCTGTTTCAACAGAAAGTAAATATGCCGCAGCAGAAAAGATAAAAATATTGATGAGGGTTATAATATCTCCAATGGTTGCAGCAAATCGCCTGCTTAAAAAAATTGCCAGCACTTCTGTACCATCCAAAACTGCACCACCTCTTACAGATAAGCCAATTCCAGCTCCTAAAAAAATTCCGCCAAAAACTGCCACCAATAATTTATCCTTGGTAACTTCTGGGAAATGAAAAAATGCCAATGCCGCAGCAAGACCTAAAATTGCCAAACTGGCTTTTATGGCAAATTGTTTTCCAATTACATGATACCCAATAATGATAAATGGTATATTAATCAGTACAATTAAAATATAGATTGGAATAGAGAAAAGTTCTGCAGTTAACAATGATATTCCAGTTGCGCCTCCATCAATAAACTTATTGGGCAATAAAAAACTTTCTAAACCAAATGCTGCTGAAATAATTCCTATGAGTATGTAGAAGAAATCTTTGAGATAAGAAAAAAAGGTTATTCTTAACTCTCTAATACTTTTTGCCAGTAAATAACTGGATTGATTTTTATCAATATCAATTAGGGAACTCTTGTTCCGCCATAATTTGAGCAGCAATATCTCTTTCCAGATAAAATTCACTTAAATGTATTAACTAGTTACTCAAGATAGTACAAAATCATTACTTGCATTATCTAATCAAGCAGATTTATGTTTACTAATGTAGCAAATTTTCATATTACAATCAGTAGCTCTTGCTAATCAGTAGATTTATTTTGAAAGTTTAAAATCGAGTGGAAGCATATTGGATAGTTTTTCTGACCAAGCCCAAAAGCCCAAGTTAAGAATATCTTTTCCTGAAAAATAACTCCCGTTTGCAAGCACAGCAACCACTTTTTCGGGATCGGGCATAAAAAGCTCTGCAGTCATTGGTTGTTTTGGGCCCATACCTCTTTGTGTTAAGCGGTATGATTCAGGCATGTATTTCCACTTATACACTACTTGTAAATAATTATTGAATTGAAGCCCAACTGTTGTACTGTCTATCGCAAAAGCAATACTATCTCCATTTAATGGGGTATTGATTAGCACATCAACATTTCTACTTGCGGAGCCGCTAAAAAAAGAACTGTACTGCTTTTCTTTATTACGAATGATTTTTCTCAACTCATAACCTTCTTCTATCAATATATTTCTGTACAAGCTTCGCATAAAATGCATCAACGAACCTTGATATGTTTCTGCTCTATTTCTTTGCCATCTATCTTCTACTCGCTTTCGGCTTGTGGCTAATTGGGAAAATAGCGGATAGCCTTGATAAAAAAAGATTTTTGTTGTAAAATTAAATTCAAAAACACTTAAGTCGTATTTCAATTCATAGCCCAATGCTTTATTCTGTAAATGCAAAGGCTCATCAGCATAGGCATTTAGCATGTTTTTCTTTTTATCAAACCTAAAATGAACAACCTCTTTATTGAGCAACTTACATGCTGTTGCATTGGGTGTTTTCCCAATCAAATTTTCCATAAAAAAATCACCCCATTTTTCCCAGCCATTTTTCTCATAAGGTGTTACTATTACCTCTTGCAATTCTTTCACCTTGGGAGTAAGTAAAATTGTTAAATTAGTTGGGATTGCATTTGACACAACAGTAGTTGTATATGTTTCATAGCCTATGATTGAAACCACTAAATCGAATCTGCCTTCGGGAAATGGCTGCAAAACAAAGCCTCCGTTATCTTTAGAAATGGCCCCAATTGAAGTATTACTCAAGAAAATACTTGCAGATGCAATTGGCAATTTAGAATCTTTCGACAGAATGGTTCCAAGCAATATTTTTTGTGCATTCGAAAACACACCACAAAGCATCAACCCAAATAGTAAAATTGTAGCTTTCATTTATAATCCAAACAATCCGCTATTCAACAATTGTAGTATCTTGATTTTATCTTTACTAGGAGCCAATAACGAAATATTATGCGCACTACCGCCATAACTAACCATAGTAATGTTTATATCTTTTAATGATTCAAATAATTTTTGCAATACATGATCTGTCCGAGCAATTTCATTACCAACAATAGAAACAATGGTTTGATCTTTTTCTATATCAACAGAGCCGAACGGTTCTAATTCTTTGATAATTTGAGGGAGAAATTGATCTGTATCAATCGTAACAGAAACAGCCACTTCCGAAGTTGTAATCATATCGATTGAAGTTTTGTATTTTTCAAATACTTCAAATACTTTTCTCAAGAAACCATATGCCAACAACATTCTACTGCTCTTTATTTTAATGGCAATAATTCCATCTTTTGCTGCAACAGCTTTAACACCAACACTTCCAGCTTCTTTGGTTATTACAGTGCCCAATGCATCGGGCTGCATTGTATTGAGTAATCTTACAGGTACATTCTCTTGCTGAGCAGGCCATATACATGTTGGATGTAAGATTTTTGCTCCGAAATAGGCTAACTCTGCAGCTTCATCAAAACTGAGTTGCTCTATTGCAACGGTTTTATCAACAATTCTTGGATCATTGTTATGCATGCCATCAATGTCAGTCCAAATTTCACAAACACTGCTTTTAGATGCTGCAGCAATTAAGGAAGCAGTATAATCACTTCCTCCACGTTTTAAATTATCTACTTCTCCGCGAGCATTTTTGCAAATATATCCTTGGGTAATGAATAAATTTTTATCAGCATGCTTTTTAAGCAATTGAGTCAATTTAATGCTGATGCTTCCCAACTGCGGCTCTTCATTGGCATCAATAGTCATAAAATCTAAAGCAGGCAATAACAGGTGATCGATATTGTTCTCTTCTAAATATACACTAAACAATTTTGTGCTCATCAATTCACCTTGTGCCAGAATATCCTTGTTCAATGCTTCACTAAATGAAATTCGTAGAATGATATAAAGAAATTCAAAATGTTCATTGATTATTGCATTTGCTTTATTCCTTGCTAAATCACCAACCAATAATTGTTGAATAAAAATCTGATAATGTTCGTGTAATTTTTCAATAACAGTTTTTGCAGCAGCTCGATCTCCATTGGTTAAATTGTTACCAATTTCAACCAATGCATTGGTTGTTCCACTTAAAGCACTCAATACAACAATTTTTCTTTCATTGTCTTTAGTAATTAACTGAGCAACTTGCTGCATGCGCGCTGGCTTTCCAACACTGGTGCCACCAAATTTCATAACTTTCATACTAGTCCTCCTCCATTTTTATACTATTAATAAATTATTGACAAATGTTATTTAGAAGGCTGATATTGAGGAGTTATCCAAGAGGTTCATGTATTTCCAATATCGAACCCGTATTTTTTAAATCAGTTACAACAGATTCTAGTAAAGGAATTCCATCCTTTCTTCTAATTAATTCCATTGCCCTTTCCGGATCGCCTGGAATTAATACCCTTTCATTACCTGCTGATGGTTTTGCATTGCTAAAACGTTCAATCCAATGATCCATATGCGTTTTAAAATCTTCAGCCGGACGAAATGCATCAATACGCATGGCACCAAAAAAATGACCCAACCCTTTTCCCGGCATATTCTCAGGCATGGTAATATAAGCAGGAAATGGTGGTGCCCATGGTCCGTAAGAAGCCCCACTTAATACTGCAGAAAAAATATCTACAATACTACCCAAAGCATATCCTTTATGGCTTCCGTGTTCACGATCAGATCCTAAAGGAAGTAAAGACCCATTTTTCTTTAGAATATTGGCATCGTTACTTGCATTTCCACTTTCATCCTGCACCCATCCAATTGGCGCTTCTTCATTCTTTCTTTGTAGCATTTCTAATTTACCATTTGCAGCGGTGGTTGTTGCAAAATCTGCAACAAATGGGGGTTGATTTCCTGCAGGAATTGCAACTGCTATAGGATTGGTTCCCAACATTTTTTCAATAGAGAAAGTTGGTGCTACCAATGCGCTAGCATTGGTCATTGCAATACCAATCATATCTTCATTCAAAGCCATCATTGCATGATAACCTGCAATACCAAAGTGATTTGAATTTTGTACACTTACCCATCCTGTTCCTACCTGCTTGGCTTTATCAATGGCAATTTGCATAGCATGTGGAGCTACTACTAAACCTAGCCCTGCATCTCCATCAACCACAGCAGTGGATGGCGTTTCATGTATAACACGAATATTTGGATTAGCATTGATTCTACTTGCTTGCCACAATCTAACATAACCGCTTAAACGAGCCACACCATGACTATCAATACCACGCAAATCGGCCGATAACAACACTTCAGTTGCTAGAGCAGCAGCTGATTCATTGCAACCAATAGCAACAAAAATACTTTTGGTATACCGATACAATTGATCATAAGAAAATACCCGCATAATGCTAAACTAATTCAATTAAAATGGAAGGTCATCCATTGGTTCCATGATTTCAGAAGCAGCAGGAGCTGAACTTTGTGAAGCAGTGTTTGGAGTTGATTGATAACTGCCAGTATTTCCACCTCCATCATTCGATTTGCTTCCTAATAACTGAACACTAGCAACCCTTAATGAAAGTGTTGCACCATTCACTCCTTCTTTGGTTGTATAGGTTCTTACATCGGGTTGCCCTTCTACATAAACTTGGGTACCTTTTTTAAGATAGGGTGCAATGCCGGTTCTTTCTGTCCAATATGCACAATCTACCCAAATGGTTTTATCCTTTTGGTTTCCTTGTGCATCTTTGTAACGCTCAGTATGCGCTACTGTAAAATTGATCACATTTTTACCACTTACGGTATTCATAACTGCATCTCTTCCCAAATTGCCAATGGCTGTTAACTTGATCATAACAAAAATTTTATAAATATCTGAAAAATGAAATTAAGCAAAATGAGTATTAACCGCAAGGTTAAAGTTTGTTTAACTGTAATCTGCGCTAATTTTTCGCTTTTCGATACCCTCAAAAGGCTTGAGAAAATGCAAATAGGGACTTTTTTACATTAGTTGTTCTACTTTTGCTTAAATTTTGTTGAATGAGCAGAAAAGGCAAAGTGTTGGTTGCAATGAGCGGTGGTATTGATAGCACTGTTGTAGCATTGATGTTGCATCATGAAGGTTATGAGGTAATTGGAATTACCATGAAAACATGGGATTATGCAACAAGCGGAAGCAGTACCAAAGAAACAGGTTGTTGCAATATAGATTCATTCAATGATGCAAGACAAGCTGCGGTGCATCATGGGTTTCCCCATTTTATTTTAGACATTAGAGAAGAATTTGGTGATTTTGTAATTGACAACTTTGTAGACGAATATATCGCAGGACGAACACCCAATCCATGTGTGATGTGCAATACGCATATCAAATGGAGGGCATTATTAAAAAGAGCCAATGCATTAGAATGCGATTTTATTGCTACAGGTCATTATGCTTCCATACGCCAACATGATAATGGAAGATTCGTAATTAGCAAGGGCTTGGATGAAACCAAAGACCAGAGCTATGTTTTATGGGGATTACAACAAGACCTTTTAAGCAGAACCATTTTGCCATTGGGGGGTTATCGAAAAACTGCAATCAGACAAATGGCCATTGATATGGGGTATCCCGAATTGGCTAAAAAAAGCGAGAGCTATGAAATCTGTTTTGTACCAGACAATGATTATAGAGGATTTTTAAAAAGAAATGTAGAAGGATTAGAAGAAAGAGTAAATGGCGGTTGGTTTGTAGATAAAACAGGGAAAAAATTAGGACAACACAAAGGCTATCCATTTTATACTATTGGCCAAAGAAAAGGACTGGAAATTGCCATGGGACATCCTATTTACGTAACATCAATTGATCCAGATACCAATACAGTTGTGTTAGGAGAAGAAGTTGATTTGGAGCAAAATGACATGCAAATTGGAAAATTAAATTGGATTAAGTACGAAGGTGTTAGTGATGGCATGGAGGCCATTACTAAAATAAGGTATAAAGACAAGGGTGCTTTAAGCAATTTATACAATTCCGAAAACGGCATCAGGGCTCGTTTTTATGAAAATGTAAAAGGAATAGCTCCAGGGCAAAGTGCGGTGTTTTTCGAAGGGAATGATGTGATTGGTGGAGGAATTATACAAAGAGGAGCATTGATTGTTCCTTAAAATTGAAACAAAGCAACAAACATGGTATCTGCTTTTTGAGTATAGCCTTCTATGATTTTCTGCTCAAGTAATTGAGCACCTAAATGGGCTTCAACGAATTGACTAATCAATTCATTTTCTTTTTCAAATACCGAGCAAGTGATGTACAACAAATAACCTCCCTTTTTTATTGAAGGAAAAATATTGGTTAGAATTTGTTGTTGTAATTGTTGAAATTCAGCTAGTTTTTTTTCATCAAAGAAACTTAGTTGTTCCGGAGTTCTGCTCCAAGTGCCACTTCCGCTACAGGGTGCATCACAAATCACTAAATCAAATTGATTTTTATTTATTGACTTGTTAAAATCAATTGGCTTCGACAAATCAATTAAAAATGAATTCAATGGATGTACACCAGCTCTATTGAGCCTCGATTCAAGATTGTGCAAAATTGACTTTCGGATATCAGTAACTGTCAATTGAATATTTTCAAAAATATCATGCGCCAGAATAGATTTTCCACCACTTGCAGCACAACAATCCCAAACCGAGAAACCGTTGATCGAATTGACTGTTTTAATTTTTTCAAGCATTGCCCCAACTCGCTGAGAACTTAAATCTTGAATTACAATATCTTCATCAACAGTAACAATGGTTTCCAATTTTGTTCCATTCGGAAGACGTATCGTATTGCTTTGTACTATTTCAAAAAGACAATTTGCTGCTTTTAAGCTATCGAGTACTTTTTCCTTTTTTGAAGGGCGTACACGAATAAATAAATCAGGCTGGATACAATGAGATAAAGAAAACAAATGATGGTTGATGTCTTTACTCAGTAAATGATTAAACGGAAATATAGATAAACTTGCAACTGATGCATAGTTTGATTGAATAAATGCAACTCGATCCACTAATTTTCCCGACCAGTTTTTTTGCCAGTATTCATCAAACAAAGAGGCCCATTCTCCTATTGATTCATTGCATATAAAAAGTGCAATTTTAATACCTATTGCCAGATCCTCCTGCCTTATTACAGGTGCTAATCTGAAATAATTGTAACAAATTTGAGTAATGTATTTTCTGTCTTTCGAACCAAATTTTTTGTTGGCACTAAAATAGTTTTTTAAAAATACAGCAAAAGGTATATCGCCCTGATATAAGCCAATAATAGCGATTGAGGAACGAATATAATTTTCTGCATATTTCATCATTCTCCCCCTTTAGGGGGCCGGGGGGTTAGGGGGTCGGGGGTGGTTATAATTCCAACAATGTTTTAACTGGATCTTTACCCATTAACAATAGTTCTGGGTTTTCCAGTAAATCTTTTACCCTTACCAAGAAGCTTACGCTTTCCCTTCCATCAATAATGCGGTGATCGTAACTCAAAGCAAGGTACATCATCGGACGAATTACTACCTGACCGTTAATGGCCATTGGGCGTTCTTGAATTTTATGCATTCCTAAAATGGCACTTTGTGGAATATTAATAATTGGCGTACTCATTAAACTTCCAAAAACACCTCCATTGGTTATGGTAAATGTTCCACCTTGTAAATCATCTGCCGTAAGTTTACTATCTCTGGCTTTTCCAGCTAAAACAACAACAGTTTTTTCTATTTCTGCCATACTCATGCTCTCTACATTACGCATTACAGGAACCGTTAACCCTCTTGGAGTACTTACCGCTATGCTGATATCTGCATATTCATGAAAGATGATTTGATCTCCATCAATATAAGCGTTCACTGTAGGCCATTCGCCGAGTGCAATAGCACAGGCTTTTGCAAAGAAACTCATGAATCCAAGATTAACTCCATGACTTTCTTTAAATTTATCTTTATGCGCTTTTCGAATATCCATAATACGAGTCATGTCCACTTCATTAAATGTGGTAAGCATGGCTGTAGTATTCTTAGATTCAACCAATCTTCTACTGATTGTTTTACGCAATGCACTCATTTTTTCCTGACGCAGATTTCTACTATTCAGTTCGGCTCCTGCAACAAACGCTTTTTTACCAGGGTTTTGAAGTGCTACTAATACATCCTGTTTCAATATTTTGCCACCAACTCCAGATGGAGTGATGGTTTTGCTATCTATTTTTTTATCAGCAATAATGGCTGATGCTACTGGGCTTGCTTTTAAATCTTGCACAACTGGACTAGCCACTGTCTCATTAGCAGCTTTGGGGCTTGGTGTATTTTCAGCCTTTTGAGGTTCAGCTGCAACAGAGGCAGATGCCGGCTTGGCAGCTGTTTCATCTATTTTTGCCAATACATCTCCAATATTCAATGTATCACCTTCTTTGCCTATAATTGTTAATACTCCAGCTTTTTCAGCATTCACTTCAAAAGTTGCTTTTTCGCTTTCCAACTCTGCAATAACTTCATCGCGTTCTACCCACTCTCCATCTTTTTTGGTCCATTTCAACAAAGTAACTTCGTTAATCGATTCACCTACTGTAGGTACTTTAATCTCAATCATAATTTTTTATTATCTATACGTTAAATGCGGTTTCAATAATTTCTGCTTGTTCTTTTGCGTGAACTTTTGCATATCCAGTAGCAGTTGAAGCACTGGCATTTCTGCTGATAACCCCGAAATTAATCGATTTTAAATTCATTTGTAAAAAGCCGGCAGCTCCCATATTCATAGGTTCTTCTTGAACCCAGAACCAAGTAGCTTTATTGTACTTTGCATACAATGCTTCAATTTGCTTATTAGCCAATGGATAAATTTGTTCTAATCGAATAATGGCAACATCCTTACGATTGTCTTTTACTTGCTTATCGGCTAATTCATAATACAATTTACCAGTACAGAACAACACTTTTTTAACTTGAGCTGCATCATTTACAAATACATCATCAATTAATTCCTTAAATCCGCCAGTAAGAAACTCATTTGTTCTACTGTATGTTTGAGGATTTCTTAGATTGGCTTTCGGAGAAAAATTGATCAATGGTTTTCTGAAATTCCAAGTCAATTGCCTTCTAAACATATGGAACAAATTGGCAGCAGTTGTGATATTGGTAATCACCATATTCAACTCTGCACACATTTGCAAGAATCGCTCCATTCTAGCACTACTGTGTTCAGGACCCTGCCCTTCATAACCATGAGGCAATAACATGATCAAGCCATTTTGTCTTTGCCACTTTTGTTCACCAGCAGCAATAAACTGATCAATCATGGTTTGAGCCCCATTGCAAAAATCGCCAAATTGGGCTTCCCAAATAACCAATGCATTTGGATTTGCCATTGCGTAGCCATATTCAAACCCCAATACTCCATACTCACTTAGTAAAGAATTGTAAATTCTAAACTTTTGTTGATTATCGGTAAAATGATTCAGTCGATTGTATCCTTTATTAGTAAGCTCATCTCTTAAAATAGCATGCCTGTGACTGAATGTGCCTCTTTGAACATCTTGCCCACTCATTCTTACAATATTTCCATCTGTAAGAATTGAACCATATGCCATTAACTCTGCAGTTGCCCAATCAACTTTATCTTCGGCTTCTAAGAGTTTTATTTTGTCTTGTAATAATTTCTCTATTTTCTTTAATGGTTTGAAATCGTTTGGCCATTTCATCAACCCATTAAATAATATTTTAAATAAGTCTTCGCCAATGGCAGTTTTGGGTGAGCCTTCAAAACTAGCAACAGTTGCTTTGGTCATGCTCTTCCAAACCAATTCGGGCGGCTGGTATTTATACGGCAAAGGATTTTGCTTAATCTCATCCAGTCTTTCTTGCAAATCGGCCCAGAATTTTTTCTCCATTTCTTTTGCCAATTCCTGTGCATCAGATGTGCCATTTTGCATCAAGTAAGCAGTGTATATTTCTCTAGGATTTTGATGCTTATCAATTAATGCATACAACTGGGGTTGAGTATACTTAGGATCATCCCCTTCATTATGACCGTGTTTGCGATAGCAAACCATATCGATGAAGATATCACTGTTAAATTTTTGTCGGTACCTTGTTGCAATCTCAGCACATTTAACAACCGCTTCAGCATCGTCACCATTCACATGTAAAACTGGTGCTTGAACCATGGCCGCAATTGAAGTAGCATAATCTGCACTTCTTGCGTCATCAAAATCTGTAGTAAAACCAATTTGATTATTAATTACAAAATGAATAGTACCTCCAGTGTAGTAGCCTCTGAGATTAGACATTTGCAACACTTCATATACAATGCCTTGGCCGGCAACAGAAGCATCCCCATGAATTAAAATTGGTAAAATTTTATCGAATTCACTTTGTTGCATTACATCTGCTTTTGCCCTTGCAAAACCAACAACAACAGGATCAACCGCTTCTAAATGAGAAGGATTTGGCATCAATTGTAAATAAATGTCTTTCCCAGACATAGTGATTACTTCGCTAGCATATCCCATATGGTACTTTACATCTCCACTTCCCATGGTTTGATCGATGGTTGCGGTACCCTCAAATTCACTGAATATTTGCTCATAGGTTTTACCCATGACATTTGCCAACACATTTAGTCTACCCCTATGAGCCATCCCAATTACAACTTCTTCTACCGAGTTATCGCCAGCCACATTGATGATTGCATCTAAGGCTGCAATGGTAGTTTCTCCCCCTTCTAAAGAAAATCTTTTCTGCCCTATATATTTGGTGTGCAAGAACTTTTCGAACATCACCCCTTGATTTAATTTCTCAAGGATGCGACGTTTTTTATCGATGGATAATGAAACAGAAAAGTTTTTTTCCATTTCATTGGTCAACCAATCAATCTTATCTTGATCACTGATATATTTGAATTCTATACCAACATGATTGGCATACACATTTTCCAAATGATTTAAAATATTTTTGAGCGTTGTGGCTCCCAAACCAATCAAATTACCAGCCTGGTAAGTTGTATTTAAATCTGCATCGCTTAACCCAAAAAAAGACAATGCCAAATTTGCTCCTCTATCTTTTCTCGACCTTATTGGATTGGTCTTTGCAAGCAAATGGCCTTTATTTCTATATCCTAGAATCAATCGATAAACCTTAATCTCCTTCATCCAATCAAACGTATCACTAGTTGAACCAGCAGCAGTATTGGCTGTTAATGAATTGGAACTAATAGCAAAGTCAAAGCCCTCAAAAAACTTTTTCAAGTCAATATCTACACTATTGGGGTCTTTTACAAAGTCTTGATAAATGGTTTCAATGAATGCGGGATGCGAATTGGTGATATAAGAAAAATCATTCATTTGGCTTAATTGTTCAGCTTTTAAGTAGAAATAGTTTGCAAATATCGGTCTTTGAAGGCAGAAAATAAACCAAAATAAAGGTCAAATTCAGGGTTTTTTATTCAATTTGGAGAGAAAATTGAATCAATTTTGATTTTTTTGTATTTTAAATTTCCAAGTTTCAGTTCCAGCCCCTACCTTTGCCGTCCTGAAAAAAATAGAAAATGGCAAATCATTCAGCTACAAAGAAAGACGTAAGACAAGCAGCAAAGCGTCGTGATCGCAATCGTTATTATGGTAAAACTACCCGTAACGCAATTCGCGACTTAAAAACGAATACCGAAACGAAAGCATATGAAGAGCAGCTTCCTAACGTAGTTTCTATGATCGATAAGTTAGCAAAACGTGGAATTATCCATAAAAATAAAGCTGCTAACTTAAAGAGCAAATTAGCAAAAAAAGCAAAAGCAGTAGCTTAGTTAAAGTTATTGTTCAATTCATATTGAGCCAGTCTAAGGACTGGCTTTTTTGTTTTTATACATCAATAGACTTAGGAAGTTTTATTCTAAATACATTCCAATCTTCTCCTACCGCATGATACATCAGCGAACCTTTATGGATAGCAAGTATTCTTTCGATAATAGAAAGTCCTAAACCAAATCCTTTTTTCCCAGTTGCATTCTGTCCTCTAAAAAATGCCAAAGACATTTTTTTTATTTCTTCTTCAGACAATTGCATTCCTTTATTTTTAAAATCTATTTCTATTGAATCTGCATGGAGCATTAAACTTATTTCAATTTTCTGATTTGAAGCATATTGGTAGCCATTCTTGATGAGGTTGAAAAAGACCGATTTTATTAATGATTCATTGCATTTAATATATAAAACAGCATCATTTTCAGGAATAGTTGAATAGGAGAATTCAATATTAATATCCGCGTAAGCTCTTTTCGAAAGTGATATTGATTCAAACAAAAGTTCATCAATTCTTAAAATAGGCCAATCGGCTTCAAACGCAACCGTGTCGTACTGAGACAACAATAACAATGAATTGGCCAAATCAATCATATGCTGTTGTTCTTCTTTCAAAGAAGCCAATACTTGAATGTATGCTTCTTTTGAGTAATCATTTGTTAATGCAACTTCTGTTTGTGAGAGCATAACAGACAATGGAGTTCTTAACTCATGAGATGCTTGATTAACAAACATTTTCTGGGAGTCAAACGCCGACTTTAAACGATCCATCATTGCATTGAAACTACTTGCTATAAGGCCTATCTCATCTTTTGCCGATTTTATCTCAATTCTTTCTGATAGATTTTTTACATTGGTTAATTGCATTTGCTTACTTAATTGTACAATTGGCTTTATTGCCTCTCTAACAAATAAAAACGACAATACACTTGATAGGCATAAACCACCTAAAAAAACAACAATTAATATTAATTGCAAATTCTTCAATTTATCAAGCCCAATTTGATCAAACCCAGATACATAAACAAATGACTTTGTTGGAATATGAAATTCAACTACATGCTGGATTTTATTAACATCAGCATATTGAAAACGCTTGTTTTTTTTTGCTTTTTCTCTGATTGCGGCTGAAAGCTTTATTGGTAGATTATTGGGAATACCAAAGACTTGCTTACCCAAAGAATCCTGAATTATTAGGTGTTCATTAAAAATTGAACGATCCCTGATTTCTGACAACAAATTTGCATTTGCAAGACTATCCGTTTTTTTCGATTGTTGAAAAAACTCATACACTTCAATTCCCTCTAAAGAAATTCGATTATAAAATTCTTCTTGCCGATAACCAGCGTATAGTAAATAAATGGTTGTACAAGCAATAAATAATATAACTGCAACAAAACTGGTAAAAAGGAAGGCGAATCTTTGTTTTAGATTCATAGTAGCTATTTTAAATAATAACCAAATCCGGGCTTGGTATGTATAAGCTTCTTTTCAAAAGGTTTATCAACTTTATTGCGCAAAAAACTAATATACACTTCTATTGTATTGGTACCCGTATCAAAACTAAAATCCCAAACCTTCTCTAATATTTCTTGTTTTGATATTACTTTCCCTTGATTTTTTGCCAATAAAACCAAAAGTGTAAACTCTTTTGAAGTTAAATTGATTTCTGTTCCTGCCCTGTTGGCAGTTTTAGTTGAGAAATTAATTTCTAAATCTTCCACGATAATATTTGATTCATCTGGCGTTACAGTTGTTCTTTTGATTAAAGATTTTACTCTAACAAATAGTTCATCAAAATGAAATGGTTTAACTAAATAATCATCAGCTCCGCTATCAAATGCAATCACTTTTTCATTCACTTCCCCAATTGCTGTTAACATTAATATTGGTACTTTTTTATTTTTTACCCTAAACTCTTTACACAATTCCAAGCCAGATTTAAAAGGAAGATTAATATCCAAAATAATAAGCGAATAAGCATGATCGTAGAATTGCTTTGTGGCATCTGTAGCATTCAATGCTAAATCTACTTTATAACCGTTGCGCGTAAATTGGTCTTTAATAATCTGCCCCAACTTAACTTCATCTTCAACCAATAAAATCCTTTGTTTTTTTTCCATTTAAATAAAATTAAGCTTGGTAATTAATGCATTTACATCCGTTTCAATACACCGCCGAGATTTATGAGTTTGAATAATTCCTACTTCAAAATTCACTGAAAATTCAATTTTTCCTGTTTTTTGAACAGCTCTATTTTGAGTGACTATTTTTCCATTTCCATGAATGGTTTTATCCGTCCATCTATAAAAGAACACCAAAAAAGAGCCAATAACAAGAAATTGCAAAGGTTTCATGTGTAAACTTTATAGCCGTAAGATAACAAAATATTGAATCCAAGCCTATGCTAGTTATGGCTAGAAGCAAAATTCATTTAACTTCGCCCCATGACAGAAAGAATATTAATCCTCGACTTTGGAAGTCAATACACACAATTGATTGCAAGAGCAGTAAGAGAAGCAAATATTTATTGCGAAATCATTCCATACCATAAAGCATTTACTATAGATCCATCACTTAAAGGCATTATTTTGAGTGGTTCTCCTTTTAGTGTAAACGATGAAAAAGCACCTGAAGTTCCAGTTGAAACATACATCAAACAATTGCCCGTTTTAGGAATCTGTTATGGAGCCCAAATGACCGCTAAATTATTTGGCGGAAGGGTAGATAAATCCAACAAAAGAGAGTATGGCAGGGCTTCCATGGAAATTAGAAAAGAAGATGCCATTTTCAACTCAATACCCAATAAATCACAGGTTTGGATGAGCCATAGTGATTCAATTACTGCTTTACCAGAAGGTTTTACCGTATTGGCTACCACTGAGAGTATTCCTGTAGCAGCATTCAAAAAAGAATCAAATGACAGTTATCCACTATACGGTTTCCAGTTTCATCCCGAGGTATATCATTCAACCGAAGGGAAAAAGATCATTAAAAATTTTTTAGTTGACACTTGTAAATGCAACCAAAATTGGACACCTAACTCTTTTGTTGAAGAAACAGTTGCAAAATTAAAAGCTGAAATTGGAGACAAGCAGGTGATTATGGCTTTGAGCGGAGGAGTAGACAGTACCGTTGCAGCAACATTAATTTCAAAAGCAATTGGCAATCGATTACATGGAATTTTTGTAGACAATGGTGTTCTTAGAAAAGACGAATTTCAACAAGTGCTTGATACATATAATACCATAGGACTGAATGTAAAGGGCATAGATGCTAAACAATTGTTTTATGATGCGCTAAAAGACCAAACAGATCCTGAAGCAAAAAGAAAAGCAATAGGCAAACTCTTTATAGATGTATTTCAACAAGAAGCATTAAAAATGGATAATATTTCCTTTTTAGGCCAAGGAACCATTTATCCAGATGTAATTGAGAGTGTAAGTGTGCATGGTCCTTCACAAACCATAAAATCGCATCACAATGTAGGGGGCTTACCAGATACCATGCATTTGTCTTTAATTGAACCATTGAGATACCTTTTTAAAGATGAAGTTAGAAAAGTGGGGTTAGCGCTAGGCATACCTGCAGAAATGATCAATCGCCATCCTTTCCCTGGACCTGGTTTAGCCATTCGAATTTTAGGAGAAGTAAATGCAGAAAGAGTAGATCTTTTACAAAGAGCTGATGCCATTTTTATTAACGGACTTAAATCTGCTGGATTGTATTCAACCGTTTGGCAAGCCGGAACCATCCTTTTACCTGTAAAAAGTGTTGGAGTTATGGGAGATGAAAGAACCTATGAATTTACAGTTGCATTAAGAGCCGTAACTTCAGTAGATGGAATGACCGCTGATTGGGCACATTTACCTTATGCATTTTTGGCTGATATTTCTAATGAAATTATCAATAATGTAAGAGGAATCAATCGAGTGGTGTACGATATAAGTAGTAAACCACCTGCTACCATTGAGTGGGAATAAATGATTGAATGCAACAATTAAAAAAAATAGTAACCCTTTTTATTGGCTTATTGATTGGTTATGCAACAGAAGCACAAGTAATTAATAAACAACTTAAAGTAGCTGTATTTGCTCCAATATACTTAGATACGCTATTTGTTGGAGCAACCTATAAATTAGGGAATGCCAATCTACCTAAATTGGTTTTACCTGGATTGGATTTTTACAATGGAATGTTATTAGCCATTGATTCCTTAAACAAAGAGAAACAAAGTTTAGAAGTATTGTTCTTTGATACCAAAAGCAATGAAAACCCCATTGAAATAATCCTTGACAAAAAGGAAATGCAAGATGTATCATTAATAATTGCTGCTTTTAATAATAGAATAGAAGTAAAAACAATTGCCGACTTTGCTTTAGAAAAAAATATTCCTTTGCTATCGATGACCTATCCCAATGATGGAGGAATTACAGGCAATCCTTTTTTTGCAATGGTGAATCCAACACTGAAAACCCATCTAGATGCTATTTATAAATTTATTCATAAAACCTACCCAATCAACCATATAACTGTTTTTAAAAGGAAGGGGACAACGGAGGATATGATTGTGGGTAGTTTCAACGAACTCAACAAGAAAACGCAAGGACTTCCGTTGAAAATAAAAACCGTAGAACTTTCAGACACATTTACAACAGCCCAAGTACAGATGCATTTGGATAGTACCAAAGAAAACATCATTGTATGCGCCAGTTTAAATGAAGCTTTTGGCTATAATTTAGTAAAATCAATTGCGTCTTCAAAAAAATACAAAGCAATTACCATTGGCATGCCTACTTGGGATGCTATTAAAGATATTGGAAAAGATGCCGAAATAATTTATACCACACCCTATAATTATTCAAGAACCGACAAAATTGCTCAGCAAATAAACAATCAATATCGAAATAATTATTTTGGAAGACCCAGCGACATGGTATTTAAAGGATTTGAAGCTTTGTATCATTTTGGAAAATTGTTGATTACTTACAACAAAAATTTGATTGCGCATCTTTCAGACAAATCATATAAACTGTTCAATGATTTCGACTTTCAGCCAGTAAAGCAGAAAAACGATACAGCTATTCCTGATTATCTAGAAAATAAAAAACTCTACTTCATTAAAAAAGTAGACACCCAAATCAAAGTGGTTTATTAGAACTCTTTTGCTATCCCAGATGTTATTAAAATATGTCAACATTTAAAGGCAACAAAGAAAAACTACCTCAAAAACCTTGTGTTGTTTGTGGGAGAAGCTTTACTTGGAGAAAGAAATGGGCCAAAAACTGGGAAGCTGTAAAATATTGCAGCAAATCTTGTAGTATGCAAAAAACAAAAGTTGATCGATAACAATACTATAGGATACCTTATCATCAAAAACTGGTTGAGTGAAAAATCATTTCATCCATTTGATTTTCAAGAAGCAACTTGGAAACAGATTATTGCAGAAGAAAGTGGTTTAGTAAATGCGCCGACAGGTTGCGGAAAAACCTATGCAGTGTTTTTAGGAGCCGTCCTACAATTTATCAATGACCATCCAAAGGAATACCAAGATCTAAAAAACAATGGATTACAATTGCTTTGGATCACTCCATTAAGGGCATTGGCAAAAGATATTGGAAGGGCAATGGAAGAAGCCATACAATCTTTAGGTATGCAATGGAAAGTGGGTATTCGAAATGGAGACACTTCTACTTCAGAAAGAGCCAAACAGAAAAAAAACATTCCAGAAGTGTTAATCATCACTCCTGAGAGCTTGCACCTGCTATTAACACAAAAAAATTATCCCGACTATTTTAAAACACTTCGCATCATTGCAGTTGATGAATGGCATGAATTATTAGGAAGCAAAAGAGGTGTACAAACAGAGTTGGCTATTTGTAGAATCATTCATTGTCAAAAAAGTTTATCCATTAATTCTTTTGGTGAAATAAAGGAAGCTGCTGCGCCCAAAGAAACACTAATCTGGGGAATTAGCGCCACCATTGGAAATCTAGAACAGGCCAAAGAAGTATTGCTTGCCCCTTTGCAAAAAGAAGGCGTAATCATAAAAGCAGATATAGACAAACCGATAGAAGTACGTACGATTATTCCAAATGAAATAGAAAAATATCCATGGGCCGGACATTTAGGAATTAAGCTGGCTGCTTCATTAATACCCATTATAGAAGCAAGTAAAACCACGTTAATTTTTATTAATACACGTGGAATGAGCGAAACATGGTATCAAACCTTATTAAACATTGCACCTCAATTAGCAGGTGCTATTGCTTTGCATCATGGAAGCATAGAACAGGAATTGCGCTTATGGGTAGAAGATGCATTGCATACCCAAAAATTAAAAGCGGTGGTTTGTACTGCCAGTTTAGATTTAGGAGTAGATTTTAGGCCTGTTGATACTGTTATACAAGTAGGTTCGCCTAAAGGGATTGCCCGATTCTTACAAAGAGCAGGAAGAAGTGGACATCGACCGGGAGAAATAAGTAAAATATATTTTCTTCCAACACATAGCTTGGAATTGGTTGAATCTGCTGCATTACAAGAAGCCATAAAACAACAATCAATTGAGAGCAAAGAACCAATGACTGCATGCTTTGATGTGCTTTTACAATTTTTATGTACGCTTGCAATTGGCGAAGGATTTCATGCTGCAAGCATTTATGATGAGATCAAAACCACCAACTGCTTTACAGATTTATCCATCAACGAATGGAATGAAATCTTAAATCATTTAGTCAATGGAGGCAATGCTTTACAACAATATGATGAGTATAAAAAAGTTGAACTGGTAGATGGGTTATATAAGATTACCAACCGAAGAATGGCCATGCGGCATCGAATGCATATTGGAACCATTGTGAGCGACGCTATGTTGAAAGTAAAGCTAATGAGTGGTGGATTTATTGGGGTAATTGAAGAGTGGTTTGTCAGCAGGTTAAACCCTGGCGATACATTCACTTTGGCTGGTAGAAATGTAGAACTGATCATGATCAAAGAAATGGATGTGATTGTGAAGAAATCAAATTCAAAAAAATCAATCATTCCTTCTTGGATGGGTGGCAGAATGAGTTTAACTGCAAATCTTGGCCAAATACTCAGACAAACATTTACCAAAGCTTTTGATGAAGATGCTGCTTTAGAATTAAAAAGCCTTAAAGCATTATTTGAATTGCAAACTGAACTTTCTATCCTACCAAAAGAAAACGAATTATTGATAGAGCAGATCGAAGAAAAAAATCAATTTCATTTATTGGTTTATCCTTTTGAAGGGCGTCAGGTACATGAAGCCATGAGTGCCATTCTAGCATATCGCTTGAGTAAAATCACCCCCATCAGTTTTTCAATTTCAATGAATGATTATGGATTTGAATTATTAAGCGACCAACCTATTCCACTAGTTGATAGCAATGTACTTGAATTATTTTCTGCCAATAATTTATTAAATGACATTCAAAAAAGCATTAATAGTGCTGAAATGGCTAAAAGGAAATTCAGGGATATTGCAGTGATTGGGGGGCTTATTTTTCAGGGCAATCCAGGCGAAAAAATAAAAGCAAAGCATTTGCAATCATCGGCCGCATTGCTTTTTAAGGTTTTTGAAGAATATGATCCGAATAATATTTTATTAAGGCAAGCTTATAACGAAGTAATGAGTCAACAAATGGATGAAGTTAGATTAAGGTTGGCTTTGGACAGAATTGCAAAAAGTAAAATTAAATTACAGTTCCCTAAAAAATTGACACCCCTCTCCTTTCCCATTATTGTTGATGGGTTGAACAGAAATAGTTTGTCCTCAGAAAAAATAGAAGATAGAATTAAAAAAATGCAAGAACAGTTATTGCATTAATAAGTATTTCTACGCCTATCTTTACCTAGTGAGTTTACCTGTTTTACATACGATTAACCAACAGCATTTTTGGCTCTCTCCAACTAGGGTTGTTTTTTGGGAAGAAGAAAAAATACTCATTTTATCGGATACCCATTTTTCTAAAACTGGCCATTTTAGAAAGAACGGCATAGCTGTTCCGCATGATATATATAAGGAAGATTTACAGAATTTATTCAATCAGGTTAGTTTATTCAAACCCAATACTATTCTCATTGTAGGAGATTTATTTCATAGTACCGAAAACAAAGAATTGGAATTGTTTTTAAAATGGAGAAAAGATTTCAGCCAGATTAAATTTATTTTAGTTCGGGGCAATCATGATATTTTACATGAAGCCTGGTATACGACCGCTGAGATTGAAGTTGTTGAAGGGTTTTATCAAGTGCAGGATTTTGTATTTGTACATGACCCAGC
>Ga0164292_10000939_pt1 | contig 23191 bp, 17 predicted proteins | sample GEODES117metaG_FD_111486 | JGI IMG/M metagenome (GOLD analysis project Ga0164292, IMG submission 111486) | Eutrophic lake water microbial communities from Lake Mendota, Wisconsin, USA - GEODES117 metaG | ecosystem: Environmental > Aquatic > Freshwater > Lake | place: USA: Lake Mendota...
GACTTCCTCGCGCATGGCCGCCACGTCCTCGGGGTCGTAGCGATCCGGATTGCGGTTGGCCTTGGCCACCATCTTCTGCAGGTCACCCAGCTTGCGGTGGATCGCCTGCAGCTTGCGCATCAGCGGCTGGATGCGGCCGGTGCGCAGGCAGCACTCCTCGAGAAGCGTGGCGATGCGGCGACGGCGCAGCGCGAGCTCGGTCTTGATCTCGGTCTTGCGCTCGTCGCTCACGGCCGGGTTGTCGAGCTGCGCCCACTGCTTGTCGTTGATCTCGAGCAGTCGCGACACGGTCTCCACATTCACGGGAATGCGCGCCGCGATCTTGTCCTTCGCGTTCACCTCGGCGGTGCTGATGCGCATGGTGCGGTCGAACGGCAACTGGCCGGTGTGCACCAGGCGCAGCGTCTCGACGGCCTGGCGGGCGACGTAGTCGCTCTCCAGCGTCTTGCGGCGGAAGATCATGCGCGTGGTCTCGATCTTCTTCGCCAGGCGGATCTCCTGCTCGCGGGTGAGCAGGGGGATCGTGCCCATCTGCGTGAGGTACATCCGGATGGGATCGTCGATGCGCTTGGAGCCCTGCTCGGCGAGGGCCTGTTCGACCACCGCCTGCGCCTCCGCGTCATCGAGGATGTCGTCATCCATGTCCTCCTCGTCCGGGCCCTCCTCGCCGTCGGCCTTCTTCGCCTTGGCGGGCTTGGCGGGCTTGATGGGCTTGGGCGCGGGCACGGGCGCGATCGCCGCGGGCACGTGCTTCTCGCGCTGGCGGCTCTTGGGTTCGTCGCGCTGGAACTTCAGGTTGGTCTGCAGCGGGGCGTAGAACCTGATCCACTGGTTCCGACGCATCTCCGGCTCGTCGACCATCTCGATGCCGAGCTCGCCGATGAGGACGAACAGCTCGTCGATCTTCTCGGGATCGACGAACTCGTCGGGCAGGCAGGTGTTGAGTTCCTCGTAGCAGATCCACTTTCGGCGGCTGCCAACTTCCACGAGGCGCTTCAGGACCTTGTCAAGATCGGTCAGAACCAGGCTCACTGGGTGTGCTCCATTCGGGGTGAATACGCAGGACCAGGCCCTGCGGTTGCGTTGCGGGCGGCGCCTCGAACGGCTCGGGCGATCGCCCCGGGTCTGTGACCCTCCCGGCGCCGGCGCTCGACCATTTCCTGGAGGGTCGTGGCGTCGAGTGCCTTTCCGGGAGGAAGGGGGGGTTCCGCGGTGAGGCGGATTTGTCGGTCCAGATCGGCGGCTGCGGTCTGCACCAGCTGCAGGGCATCGGCCGATTCGGCGCGGCGGCTTCCGGTTTCGTACAGCTCGCCGGCCAAAAGTTTGAGCGTAGGCACGCTGGCGTCCGCCACGACGTCCTGCAGCCGGAACGGCTTTCCGGACTCAAGCCGGGCGCTCAGCAAGGTCCACAAACTGCGGTGGTCTGGCAGCACGAAGTGACTCTCCCCGAAGGCTTCGGCCAGCGGCAGCGACTCCGCGTCGGGCAACTGCACCCGGGCGTTGGCGCGCTCCTCAAGCCCCAGCACCGCCGCGAGGAAGTTCCGCTCGGCGGCGAAGCGTGCGCGAAACCTCGGCGCCGAGGTGTCGATCTCGGGTTCGGGGGGCGCTTCGATGGCGGGTTCGGCCACGGTCATGGGCGCGCCCGTTCGCGCGGCGGGCATGCTTCGTTCGAGCGTTTCCACAGGAACCTGCACCATCTCGCTCAGCGCGTTGAGCACGAAGCGGCGGCGCAGGGCATCGACGGAGCGGAAGCCCAGTTCCCCGAGCTTCTGGAGAAGACCTTGCAGGCGCTGCTGACGGCCGCTCATGCTGTCGGCGCTCCGCAGATCCGCGCGGAAGCGTCGCACCATCCACGCCAGCGCGTCCTCGCCGGCCTCGATCGCGCCGTCGAAGTCGGCGCGACCGCCCTCGCGATTCAGCAGTTCGTCGGCATCCAGTCCATCCGGCAGCTTCGCGATGCGCACGTCGATCGGCACTGCAAGGAATGTCTCCACGGCGCGGTCTGCGGCCCGCTCGCCCGCGGCGTCCGGATCGAACACGAGCGTGATGCGCTCGGCCATGCGTTGCAGGGTTCGAGCGTGCTCCTTCGTGAGCGCGGTGCCCAGCGTGGCGACCACGTTGTGCACGCCGGCCGCGTGAAGGGCCAGCGCGTCCACGTATCCCTCCACGATCAGGACGTGTCTGGTCTCGATGATCGCGCGGCGGGCGTGATGCAGCGCGTAGAGCGTGCGACCCTTGGAAAACAGCGGAGAATCCGGGCTGTTCAGGTACTTCGGCTCATCGCCGTCCTTCAGCGCGCGTGCGCCGAACGCGATGCAGTTTCCCAGTTCGTCGTGGATCGGGAACATCAGGCGCCCGCGGAATCCGTCGATCGGACCGCGCTGGCCCGGACGAATCAGTCCGAGCGCCTCGAAGCTCTCGCGGTGCAGCGCGTCGCCGCCTGCAGCGGCATGCGCCACCAGGCGGTCGACATGCTTGGTCAGGTGGTCCCATCCGTCGGGACTCGCGCCGAGTTCGAACCGTTCCACCGCGGCGGCGGCAAGCTCCCGGCGCTCGACGTGCGCGCGGGCCATCGCGCCAAGCCGCTCATCGGCGAGGCACTTCCTGTAGAAACGGTTTGCCGCAGCCATTGCCGCACGCAGCGCCTCGCGGCTGGTGGCCGGGTCCTTGGGTCCCTCGTCGCGGACATTCCGCAGCTGGATGCCCGCGCGCGTCGCGAGGTGTCGCAGCGCCTCGGGGAAGGACATCTTGTGGAACTCCATCACGAAGTCGATCGCGTTGCCCGCTGCGCCGCACGAGAAGCACTTGTAGAACGCGTTGCCCTTGTGCGTGACCACCGCCATGCTCGGCGAGCGGTCGTCATGGAAGGGGCAGAGGCCCACATGCTCGCGCCCCTTGGGCTTCAACGCGACATGCTCGCCCACGAGCGCCACCAGGTCGGTGGACTCGAGAACGCGATCACGATCGCTCATGCCTGGCGTGAGAGTGGTCACGGGAGTTGGGCACCCATCGCGGACTGCGGCTCCTTCCATGGAGTCCGCCGCGGTTCAACCGAAAGACCGTGCGAAGCCGCGACTTCGCAGGTCATCCACCGCTGGTGCAATCACCAACGGGGCAGTTCGCCAAATGGACACATCAACCCCAAACACACGGGGCCATGGCCACCGGCACGATCTGGACCGAAAACTCGGGTCCTCAGGTCCTCGGCCTGTGAGGTGCTGCTCCTGCATCGGTTTCGTGGGTCGACCATGACCCTGCGATGACAAACGGAGCCTTCTTGGCCGAAGGACGCGGAAAGTTACGCCGTCGTGGGCGACTGTCAACGAAGCAGTCGCAAAAAACGTTCAGAAACGGCCGAAAGACAGGCGTTTCAATCCTGTCAACGTCCGTTCTTCCGGTTTTTGAAGCCGGAACGATTGTCCGATGTCAGCGCGCGGCCTTGGTGGCAGTGCCGTAGACCGCCTTGCGGCGCACGGGCTTCACCACCAGGCCCTGACGGATCGCGCGCACGCTTGCCTTCACGCGAACGGGGCGACCGTCGATCATGGTGGTGACGGTCTGAAGGTTCGGCTTGAAGGTGCGCTTCTTGCAGCTGGTCGTCTTGATGCCGACGCCGCCGAGATACTTCGCCTTGCCACGGCGCTGAATGACATTGCCCGAAGAGGTCTTGGCACCGGTGAAATGGCAGACGCGCGGCATGGGGAAGCTCCTTTTGACGAGCCGAGCAGTATAGGGAGGTGCCGGGGGGCTTCGCAACCCCTGTTTTCGCGGGTTTCAGGCTGAAAGACCGGCCATTCGCAGAAGGGAAGCCAGGGCTTCCGCGTCCGCCGGGCCAAAACTGCCCAGATCGTGGCTATCGAGGTCCAGGACGCCCCAGGCGCGGCCCGATGCCTCCAGGCAGGGCACCACCACTTCGCTTCGGTCACGCGGGTCGCAGGCGATGTACCCAGCGCCAAGTTCCGCGACGTCCCGCACCACGAGTGGCCTGGCGGCGAGCAGGCACTGGCCGCAGGCGCCATGCAGCCCAATGGGACTGCAGGCTGGCTTGGGCTCACGTGCCGCCAGCAGCAGTTGAGATGCGTCGGATGGATCGCGCTCGTAGAAGCCAAGCCAGCTCACGCCGGTCGGTGCCAGGGGCTCCCATGCGGCCCGAACGAACGCCTGCATGCGCACGTGCCGATCGGCGTCCGGCGGCAGGGCGTGCTGGAGCGCACGCGCGATCCGATCCCACGGCCGGGCGGCCGTGGGGGTCTGGCTCACGCCGACTCCTTCGCGCGGCGTCGGATCGACTGCAGTGGCAGCTTCTCCGCGATGGCGCGCTCGTCGATCACGTACACCGCATTGACGTTGTCCATCTCGGGCAGGTGGTACATGAGCTCCAGCATGATCTCGTCGAGCACCGCGCGAAGGGCGCGGGCACCGGTGCGCCGCTGCAGCGCGCGCTCCGAGATGAGTTCCAGCGCGCTCTGCGTGAATTCCAGCTCCGCCCCCTCGAGCCGGAAGAAGTGCTGGAACTGCTTCACGAGCGCATTGCGCGGCTCGGTCAGGATGTTCACCATCGTGGCCAGATCCAGCGGCATCAGCGGGCACAGGATGGGCAGGCGGCCCACCAGTTCCGGAATCAGGCCGAACTCCAGCACGTCCTCGGGGGTGATCTGCTCGAGCAGGCGCGCCACCTCGATCTCGCGACGACCGTGCGCCGGGTCCGCGGTGAAACCGATGCGTCGCTGGCCCAGGCGCTTCTTGATGATCTCGTGGATCCCCTCGAAGCTGCCGCCGCAGATGAACAGGATGTGGGTCGTGTCCATCTGGATGTACTGCTGCTCGGGGTGCTTGCGGCCGCCCTGCGGCGGCACGTTGGCCACGGTGCCCTCGAGCATCTTGAGCAGGCTCTGCTGCACGCCCTCGCCGCTCACGTCGCGGGTGATCGAGACGTTCTGGTTCGTCTTGCCGATCTTGTCGATCTCGTCGATGTAGATGATGCCGCGTTGCGCGGTCTCCAGGTCGAAGTCGGCGGCCTGCAGCAGCTTCAGCAGCAGGTTCTCCACGTCCTCGCCCACGTAGCCGGCCTCGGTCAGCGTGGTCGCGTCGCCGATCGCGAAGGGCACGTTCAGGATGCGCGCGAGCGTGCGCGCCAGCAGCGTCTTGCCGGTGCCGGTGGGACCGATCAGCAGCACGTTGCTCTTGTCGAGCTCGACGGGCGCGTTCTCGGCGTCGATCTGCGTGAGACGCTTGTAGTGGTTGTGGACCGCCACGGCGAGCGCGCGCTTGGCAATGTCCTGACCGATCACGTACTGGTCCAGGAACTCCTTGATGCTGCGCGGCGAGGGAATCTGTCCGAACTGCGGCCGCGCGCTGCGCACGCGGCGATTCTCCTGCTTGAAGATGTTCTGGCAGAGGTCCGTGCAGTTGCTGCAGATGTAGACATCGTTGGGGCCTTCCACCATCGGGCCGACCTCGCGGCTTGTCTTGCCGCAGAAGCTGCAGGTGGTGACCTTGCGGCCGCGGAAGCCGCCATCACCGCCGGGACCGCCGCCGGCGGGGCCGGCACCCGGGCCGCCGAGCGATCCGCCGTCACCGGCATCACGCTTGCGACCGGACCCGCCGGAGTTCGAGGCCGACGGTTCGGGCTTGTTGCGGTGCGGGTGTCGATGCTGCGTCATGAGGTTCGGGCTCCGCGGGAAGTGTGTCGCGCGAGTCTACAGATTCCAATCTCCGGGCCGAATCCGGGCCCATTCCTCGGTGGATCTGCGCGGGATGCGCAGGCTCAAAGGTCCTTACCGGACGGGCGATCGCCTCGGGAGGCCGACGAAGACTCGCGCACGCGCTGCACCAGCTTTCGGCGCGCGCGGTCGTATTCCTCCGGCGTGATCTCGCCGCGGTCCAGCATGCGGCGAAGGCCGTCCATTCCGAAGCCGTCGTTCGGACGCTCCTTCTCTCGACCCACAGCCATGCGGCGTGTCCACAGCATGACCATGCCTCCCACGATGGCCAGCACAAGCAAGCCACCGAGCCAGGGAAGCAGCCTGCCGAAGAGGTCGCCCTGCATCGGCGTGCCGGATCAGGCCTTCTTCTTCGAGCCGCCCTTGGAGGACTTCGCCTTGGCCATCGCCTCGTCGCGGCGCTTGTCCTCCGCCTCGTTCCACTTGTCGGCGGAGATCTCGGTGAAGGTGGCCTTGTCCAGGATCCGGTCGAGAACCTTCTGCTCGCGGATCGAGAGGGCCAGTTCGCTCAGACGGCCGGCGCGCTCCAGGTCCTGTCGCATCTGCGCGGGCGGCACGCCACGCTGGGCGGCCATCGCGGCGATGCGTCCGTTGACCTCGGGTTCGTTCACCTGCACGCCCATCTCCTCGGCCAGTCGCGAGAGGATGAAGAAGAGCTTCAGGCGGCGCTTGGTGTCCTCCTCGCTGCCATGACGCAGCTCGGCAAGGCGCGTCTCGACCTCCTCGGCCTCCATGCCGCGCTGGAGCATCTCCATGCGCGCCATCTCGAGGTTGCGGGCGATCTGCACCTGGCTCAGGCGCTCGGGCAGGGGGAAGTCCACGGCATCGGCCAGATGACGGCTCACCTGCTCGCGCTCGGCGGCGCGCTGCTCGGCATCGCGCTTTCGCTCCAGCACCATGCGGACCTGCGTGCGAAGGTTCTCCTCGGTCTCCAGGCCCATTCGGTCGGCCAGTGTGGGGGCATCCAGTGGCGTGATTCGGTCGGCGTCGTCGAACTTCAGCTCGAAGCGGATCTTCGCGCCGCGAAGGTCCTCGCGCTCGTGGTTCTCCGGGGCGACGGTTTCGATGGTCACGCTCTCGCCGACCTTGCGGCCTTCGAGGTGCTTGGAGAGATCGTTCACAAGGATGCCGAGCAGGGATCCCTTGCCCTCGTCGACGGTGTCGGGCACCACCACGAGCGCCTTCTCCATGTTGAAGAAGGGGTCCGTCTCGCCATTCTTCCAGGCCTTCGCCGTGCAGAGCATGCGATCGAGCGGCTGGAAGGGGCCGGTGATGCGCTCGGGCGTGCCGAACCGGAAGCCCTGACGACGGATCTCGGCCGCGACATGCTCGTCCTTGATCTCGAACATGGGCTTCTGGATCGCCAGACCGTCGGTCTTGGGGGCCGCGAAGTCGGGCGCCACCTCCACCTCGACGGTGTAGGTGAAGGCCTTGCCGCGGGTCAGGGTTGGCTCGGTGGCACCCTCGGGCAGCGAGGGCTCGCCGACCGGGCGGAGCTTGTGGTCCTGAACCACCTTGCCGTAGGTCTCGCCGAGCAGCTGGGTGCGCGTCTCCTGCAGCAGCATGTCGCCGAAGCGGCGCTCCAGCAGCGCGCGGGGGGCCTTGCCCTTGCGGAAGCCGGGCAGCGCGGCCTCGCCGGCCAGGTTGCCGAAGCCGTTCTCCAGACGGGCGTCGACGTCCTTCGCCGCCACGGTGACGGTGATGCGCTTCTTGGCGGGGCCTGCGTCCTCGACCTTGACCTCGGGCTTCATTTCGGCGGTGGCGTTGCTCATGGTTCTGCTTCGTGTTGCGGTGATGGAGAAGCCCCGGCGGGCGCCGGGGCGAAGGGGGACGAGTATAGGGGCTGCGGGGGCGCGCGCTGAAGGGGTCAGGCCGGACGGAGGGCAATGTGCCGCAGGAAAATGCCGCACCGCCGATCCCGGGATCCGGGCTTCAGTCGCCGCGCTGGCCCGTCAGGAGCAGGGGCCGAACAGCAGGAGCATGAAGCCCACGTCGCCCGGATCGACCATGCCGCTCTGATCCACATCCAGCGGATCGCCAGGGGCGGCCGGCGTGTTCATCTCCAGCAGCAGGAGCGCGATGTCGCCGGGGTCCACCTCGCCGGATCGATCCAGATCGCCCGGACAGCCGGTCGAGATGGTGCCATTGCCCTCGCACTCATCGGGAATGCCGTTGCTGTTCATGTCGATCCACGGTGCGATCTCGATCTCGCAGATGTCGAGCAGGCCGTTGGCGTTGCAGTCGGCGTCCAGGGCAGCGGTGTATTGAAGGGTCGCCTCGATGTAGGACGGCGTGACGGCCGGGCAGCGGTTCGTGTCCACGGCGATCGACGGAACGAACTCGATCGCCACCATGCCGCCTCCCGCCGAGGCGGCGTAGTTCCAGATATTCATCGGGATGAGCAGCCGGCGGTCAAGGTAGCCGTTGCAGTCGGCCGAGCCGCCGCCGTTGACATGACCCGCGAAGCGGCCGTTGATGTTGACGGTGAAGTACTCGCCCGCCGAGGCGAAGTCGCCTCGCACGCGCATGTCGAGCGTGACGGACTCGAACGCCCCATCGACGCCCGGCAGGGCGGGATCGACCGTCCAGGTCTGCGGCCGCGTGAAGCCGAACGGCGACAGCCGCGCACTTGCCATGTCCACCTTCCCGTACTGGGCGCACCCGTCGGGCACGCCGTCGCTGTCGCAGTCCTCGACATCGCCGTCCCTGATTTCACAGGCGTCGAACACGTGACTCCCATCGCAATCGAGCGATGGATCGTCCGCGAGATCGCACGAGTCGATGCGCCCGTTGACATTGCAGTCCGTGACACGGAAGTCCGAGGCGTAGGCGAGTTCGAAACTGTCGAGGATCTGGTTCTGGTTGCAGTCCAGGCTTGGATCATCGCGGATCTGGCAGGCGTCGATGCGCCCGTCGAGGTCGAGGTCGTAGATGGGGTTCGCGGCGATCTGGTCCGCGTCGGCGATCCCGTCGCGGTTGCAGTCCTCGATGCAGGCCTCATCGACCGAACCGTCGCAGTCGTTGTCCTTGCCATCGCACCACTCGGTCGCGCCGGGATAGGTCCTTGAATCCTGCGGGTCGCAGTCCGAGGCGTCCACGGTGCCATCACCGTCGGCGTCGCAGCGCGTCGGGTCGTAGCAGGGTCCGCCGATGGCGCAGGGGCCGTCGATCATTCCGTCGCAGTCGTTGTCCTTGCCGTCGCACAGTTCCGGTGCGCCGGGATACATGGTGGGGTCGCTGTCATTGCAGTCACCGGCTGCCTGGAAGCCATCGCCGTCATTGTCGTCCCAGTCATCCACGATGCCGTTGCAGTTGTTGTCAAGGCCATCGCTGAACTCGTAGGCGCCTGGATACACATCCGGGTTTCCATCGTCGCAGTCGCGAAGGAACGAGTACCCGTCGCCGTCCGCGTCCTCGGCGATCTCTCCGATGGCATAGCTGTGGGTGCCGCCGCAAGCGATCTGGTTGACCCCGATCAGGTCGATCGGGGGGAAGGTCAGGCCATCACTACCCGAGCCCCAGGCCACCACGGTGCCACTCTCCCTCAGCGCGCACGTGTGGACTGCACCGGCGGCGATCTGCAGGACACCGATGGCATTCCCGGGGGTATCGACCTGGCCGTAATGGTTCCAGCCCCAGCCGATCAGCGTTCCATCGCCCTTCAGGGCATAGGTGTGGAGGGCGCCGCAGGCGACCTGCGTGACGTTCGTGGCGTCGCTGGGCGTCTCCGTCTGGCCGTAGGCGTTGCTGCCCCAGCCAACGAGTGTTCCATCGCTCCGCAGGGCGTAGGTGAAGTCCTGACCGCAAGCGACCCGCGCGACGCCGGACAGGTTGGCGGGCGTGCTGGTCTGGCCGTCGATGGAGGCGCCCCAGCCAAGCACCGTTCCGTCATTCCGAACGGCGTAGGTGTGCCAGGCGCCACACGCGATCTGGGTAATACCGGTCAGGTTGGTCGGCGTGCTGATCTGGCCTTCAGCGTTGTTGCCCCATCCAAGGACCGAACCATCCGTCCTCAGGACATAGGTGAACCATCGACCGCACGCGATCTGGGTCACGCCGTTTGCGCCGACAGGTGTCTCGATCTGTCCGTCGGAGTTGCTTCCCCACCCCATGACGGTTCCATCGTCGAGAAGGGCGTAGGTGTGAACGCTGCCGCATGAGATCTGCATGACCCGCGAGACATCGAGCGGGGGCGTGGAGATCTGCCCGGCGCCATTCCATCCCCATCCGATCACCACGGGGGTGTTCTGGGCGAACGCGATCCCGGTTGGAAAGGCGAGCATTCCGCCGACCAGCGCGAGCAGGCGTGCAGGGGTGCCGCGGCGTGACGCGACTGTCTTGCAAAGGCTTGCCGACTCGAGCGCGTTGTTCCGGGGCACGGGCATGGCAATTCTCCTGCGCAGCGCCCGCGTTCGGAAAGGAACGGTCGGACCCCACGCGTTACAACGTAACCCCGTGGCGGGCCAGGTTCAAGAATCTCCCACCCGAGGCATTGAAAATACGATGGTTTGTCACGCTTGGTCGGCCGCGTCCTGGGGCCATCCATCGCCAAATGGAAGGGGACGGACCGTGCGGCCCGTCCCCTTGGGTTCTCAAATCACTCGCGTTCGCTCACCGATCCAGCAGCATCTCGGCATAGGTGGGCAGCGGCCAGATGTCGGCCGGGGTCCACTTCTCGATGCTGTCGCAGATGGTGCGCACCTTGGTCATGGCGGACACCACCTCGTCGCGGCACTGGCGCATGTGCTTGGCCGTGTCGTCGAACTCCTTCGACTCGGCCTTGTCCAGCTCGGCCAGCGCGCCGCGCAGCGAAGCCACGCTCTGCACCCAGTGGCGCAGCGCGAGCTCCTCGTCGGGGCACTCAACGCCGGCGGCGCGGCTGCTGCCGACCGCGTCGGCCAGTTCGCACTGGGCGCGCGTGGCGGCGGGCAGGATCTGCGTGCGAACCATGGTGGCGAGCGTGCGGGCTTCGATGCCCACCACGGTCACGTAGAGCTCCATGAGCACCTCGGCGCGCGCGTGCAGCTCCTTGGGGCTGAGCACGCTGTACTTGTTGAACAGGTCGCGCGCCTTCTTGCTGTCGAAGGCGGGCAGCGCCTCGGCCGTGCTGCGCATGTTGGGCAGGCCGCGCTTCTCGGCCTCCTTGTGCCACGCTTCGCTGTAGCCGTCGCCGTCAAAGCACACGCGGCGGTGCTTCTTCACGATCTCCTTCAGCACGCCGCGCACGGCAGCGTCGAGCTTGGCGGCGCTGGGGTTCTTGCCGGCCTTCTTCTCGATCTCGGTGGCGACGAAGTCCAGGCTTTCCGCGATGATGGTGTTCAGCACGGTGTTGGGCCACGCCACGCTGGCGGTGCTGCCCACGGCGCGGAACTCGAACTTGTTGCCGGTGAAGGCGAAGGGGCTGGTGCGGTTGCGATCGCTGGCCGCGCGCGGCAGCAGCGGCAGGGTGCTTGCGCCCAGGTCAAGCTCGCCGCCCTTGATCGTCTTCTTGGGTCCTGCACCCTCGAGCTGGTTCAGGATGTCGGTGAGCATGCTGCCGAGGTAGATGCTCATGATCGCCGGCGGAGCCTCGTTGGCGCCCAGGCGGTGATCGTTGGCGGCGCTGGCGATGCTGGCGCGCAGCAGGTCGGCGTGCGTGTCCACCGCGCGGATCACGCCGCACAGGAAGGTGAGGAACTGCAGGTTGTGGTGCGTCTCCTCGCGGGGATCAAGCAGGTTGATGCCGGTGTTGGTGGCCAGGCTCCAGTTGTTGTGCTTGCCGCTGCCGTTCACGCCCGCGAAGGGCTTCTCGTGCAGCAGGCACTCGAAGCCGTACTCGCGCGCGGTCATCTTGAGCACGTGCATGCACACCATCTGGTGGTCGCAGGCGATGTTCGAAAGTTCGAAGGTGGGAGCGATCTCGTACTGGCCGGGCGCCACCTCGTTGTGGCGGGTCTTCACGGGCACGCCAAGTTCGAACAGGCGATGCTCGACGGCGGCCATGAAGCTGATCACGCGATCGGGAATGGCGCCGAAGTAGTGGTCATCCAGCTGATGGCCCTTTGGGGGCATGGCGCCCACCAGCGTGCGGCCGGTGATCATCAGGTCAAGGCGCGCCTTGTACAGCTCGCGGTCGATCAGGAAGTACTCCTGCTCGCAGCCCAGCGTGGCCACGACCTGGTTCACGCCCTTGTCGGTGCCGAAGATCTTGAGCACGCGCATGGCCTGCTCGCTGACGGCGCGGATGCTGCGCAGCAGCGGCGTCTTCTTGTCGAGCGCCTCGCCGGTCCAGCTGACGAAGGCGGTTGGGATGCACAGCGTGGTCACGCCACCCGGGTTGCGCAGCAGGAAGGCGGGGCTGGTGGGGTCCCATGCGGTGTAGCCACGCGCCTCATAGGTGTCGCGGATGCCGCCCGAAGGAAAGCTGCTCGCATCGGGCTCGCCCTGGATGAGCTGGCTGCCGGAGAGCTTCTCGATGGCGGTGCCATCACCGAGGATGCTCAGGAAGGCGTCGTGCTTCTCGGCGGTCATGCCGGTGAGCGGCTGGAACCAGTGGCAGTAGTGGGTGGCGTCGTTCTCGATGGCCCAGTCCTTCATCGCCACGGCCACGGTGTTGGCCACGGCGGGGTCGAGCGTGCGGCCATCCTGGATGGTCTTCTGCAGGCTGGCATACACGTCACTTGGCAGGCGCTTCAGCATGGTGTCGCCGCTGAAGATCAGTGTGCCGTACACGTCACTGGCTCGGGTCTGGGTGCTTCCGTTCACGCTCTTCTCCTGGCTGGTCCGCGACATGGCCTTGTCGTTCCTTCGATTTGGGGTGCGCCCCGAGCCCAGCGAGCGGGCACGGATCCGGCGAGCATAGCGTGGCCCGAAGGGGGTTCGAGGCGGGAAAAGACGATGATTTCAACGAGGCCCGTCGCGGGCCCGGCACGGCGGATCAGCCGTCGTCTCGTGCCCGCGTGTGGCGCTTGCGATGGCGGCCCGTGCTGAACGCGTCGCCACCCAGCCAGCCCTTCCACCAGAAGTAGCCCAGGAAGCCGAGCGCCGTGCTCAGCATGAGGCCCAGCGCGAACGGATAGCCCATGCGCCATTCGAGTTCGGGCATGTTCCACGGGCTGTTCTTGGGATCGAAGTTCATGCCGTAGACGCTGGCGATGAATCCCAGAGGGATGAAGATCGTCGCGATGATGGTGAGGAACTTGTTCACCTCGCCCAGGCGATTGCTGGTCGCGGTGAGGTAGATCTCCATCAGGTCGCTGGCCATGAAGCGATCGGTCTCGAGCAGGTCCATGAGGCGCGCGACGTGGTCCTGCGCGTCGCGCAGGTAGGGGCGCAGTTCGGCGCCGTAGACGCGATCGAGTCCGTTCATCGCCGCCACGGCGTCGCGCATGGGCCACACGGCGCGACGGATGCGCATCAGGTCCACCTTGATCGCGCGGATGTCATGGATCTGCGCCACGTCCACGTCGTGGACGATGCGTTCCTCGAGTTCCTCGAGGCGATCGCCCATGTCGCTGACGAGCGGGAAGTAGGCGTCGATCACCGTGTCGATGAGCGCATAGGCCAGATACGCCGTGTTGCTCGAGCGCACGCGGCCGCGGCCGGTGCGGATGCGCTCGCGGATCACGCTCAGGCAGTCGCCCGGGGCGGTGGCCTGAAAGCTGACGACGGCACGATCCGTCAGGTAGAGGCTCAGTTGCTCGCTCTCGAAGCGCACGCCATCGCGATGCGTCTGCGGCATCGGGACCACCAGGAAGGTGCTGTCCCCGTAGCTCTCGACCTTGGCTCGTTGGGTCGTGTCGGTCACGTCCTCCATGGCCAGCGGGTGGATGCCGAAGATCTCCTGCACCTTGCGCAGGATCGCCTCGTCGCCGAAGCCATCGATGTTCAGCCAGACCACCGGCCACTTCGCGAGGAGCTCGCGCACTTCCTCGGGCTGCCCGATCGTGACTTCCTCGAACCCGCTGGGTGAGAAGCCGAACGCCGTCAGCACCGGCTTGGCCGAACCGGGCTCCACCTGCAGCGTGCCAGGCGGCAGGTTCAGGTTCGGCATGCGCCGATGCTTGCGTCGCGTGGGGATGGGGACCTTCACCCAACTCATTCCGCGCACCGTACCGCGGTGGCAGGTGAGCCTCAACCACCGGGTCGGTTTGGATTCAGTTTTTTCCAGCAGTCCACGCGCACCACACCATCCAGGCCGCAAGTCCCGACCGCGCGGTCCAGGCGATCGTGCGGATCCAGTTGGTGTCCACGAGTCGCGCGTGCGCGGACGCGTCGAAACCCTGCGCGAGCGTGGCATGGCACGGCACGCTGATCATGAAGGTCACGCTCCAGAGCAGCGCCACAAGGCCGGCGCCGGCCCATGGCATCCATGCGGGCACGGGGGCGGGTCGCTGCACCAGCAGCAGTCCGGCCAGCGCGGCCTCGATCAGCATCATGGGGCCCACCAGCGGCGTGATCCAGTTGGAGTGCAGGCGCTCGTACGTGGCGAAGTTCTCGCTGCCCACCCGTGCCATCAGCGGGTAATGCACCACCTGGATGGTCCAGATGAGGCCGGTCAGGAAGCAACTGACCGCGAACTGCGCCAGGAGCATGGGCATGGCCATGGTTTCGATCGCGCGGGGGCTCGGGATTCGGGGTGGCTCAGGCCACTTCGAGCCAGCGCAGGGCGCCGGTGGCTGGTTCCAGCAGCGCCACGGTGAAGGGGCGCGCGCGGTGCAGGGCCCCGGGATTGATCACGCGGACCCCTTGCACCATGTCGTCGCGGCGCTCGTGGGTGTGTCCGTGCAGCAGGAAGTCCGGGCGGTCGGCGAGCACGCTCGAGACCACCCGCTGGCTGTCGCCGTGCGTGAAGGCGACGCGACGACCGTCCACGATCACCTCGCCGCTGGGGTGCCGTGCATCAAGATCGATCGCCGCGGCGTAGCGCGCCAGCACGCCGGCCGGATCGCAGTTGCCGAAGGTCACATGCGCGTGCAGGCCCGCGAACAGGTCAAGCACCTGCTCGATTTCCACGTCGCCGCAATGGATGAACTCCGTTGCGCCAGCCTGCTGGAGCAGCTCGATCGCGCGGCGCGTGCGCTCCACCTGGCTGTGGCTGTCGGAAAGGATGCCCAGCAGGGAGCCCATGCCGGCATCCTGCCCTTGGCGTGCGCCGATCGCAAGGGCCGCTAGCCTTCCCGCCCATGTCGAACGCAGGTTCCATCGTCACCCGATTCGCCCCCTCGCCGAGCGGCCACCTGCACGTGGGAGGTGCGCGCACGGCCCTCTTCTGCTGGGCCTATGCGAAGGGTCGCGGCGGCAAGTTCCTGCTGCGCATCGAGGACACCGACCAGAAGCGTTCCAGCGACGCGGCAAGCCTCGGTTTCCTGAAGGACCTGAAGTGGCTCGGCATCGACTGGGACGAGGGTCCCGCCTTCGAGGGCTGCGGCGGCGGGCCGAACGGTCCGTACTTCCAGAGCGAGCGCGTGGACACCTACAACCGCCACCTGAAGCAGCTCGTGGATGCGGGCAAGGCCTACTTCGCGTTCGACACCGCCGAGGAACTCGAGCGGAAGCGCGCGGCCGCCAAGTCGGCCGGCGTGGCCTATCGATATGACGGAAGCGAGAGCATCGCGCGACCCAGGGCGGAGGTGGAGAGGTTGCTGGCGGAGGGCAGGCCGGCGGTGATCCGCTTCCGCACGCCGGTCGGTCCGATCACCATCAAGGACGAGATCCTGGGCGAGGCGACGCTGCCCGCTGGCGAGGTGGACGACTTCGTGATCCGCAAGGCGGACGGCTTTCCGACCTATCACTTCGCGGTGGTGGTTGACGACGAACTGATGGGCGTGACGCATGTGCTTCGCGCGCAGGAGCACTTCAACAACACCGCCAAGCACATGGTGCTGCAGGACGCGCTGGGATTCCGCCGGCCGACCTACGGACACCTGCCGCTCATCTTCAATCCCGACGGCAGCAAGATGAGCAAGCGCGACAAGGACAAGGTGCTTCGCAAGACCGTGAACGAGCGAAGGATCGCGGAGCCGCCCGTGGGCACCGTCGATCTGGAGCGCTGGAAGGCGTGGCTGGCCGACAAGAACACGCAGCTCGACTACGAGCAGGCGAATCGCCTGGCCGCCGCGCTCGACGTCCAGCTGCCCGAGATCAACGTGGATGACTTCCGCCGCAGCGGCTACCTGCCCGAGGTGGTGTGCAACTTCCTGGCGCTGAACGGCTGGAGCCCGGGCGAGAACCGCGAGAAGTTCGACAACGCGTTCCTGAAGGAGGCCTTCGACCTCTCGCGCGTCGTGAAGACGCCGGCCAAGTTCGACCGCGTGAAGCTGTTGAGCTTCAACTGCGACGCGATCACGGGCATGCCGCGCGAGCGGTTCGTGGCGCTGGCGCGCGCGCATGGCGAGGTCTTCCACCCGGAGTTCATGCACAAGCTCACGCCGGCGCAGTTCGAGGCGCTGGCGGGCGCGAGCCATGAGCGCTCGAAGACGCTGGATGACCTGTTCCGCGGCAGCCGCTTCCTGGTGCTTGGCGACGAGGCCTTCGCCTACGACGCCAAGGCCGCCGAGAAGAACCTGAAGGCGGGCGAGCCGAGCGGCGTGGCGCACCTGAAGGCGCTGCGGCCGCTGCTGGCCGAGGTCAAGACGTGGGACGCGGCGGCGCTCGAGGCGGCGATCAAGCCCTACGCCGATGCCAACGCGGGCGGACAGCTTGGCAAGGTCGCGCAGCCGTTGCGTGTGGCCGTGAGCGGCGGCACCGTGAGCCCGCCGATCTTCGACACGCTGGCGATCCTGGGGCGCGAGAGCAGCCTGGCGCGGATCGATCGCGCGCTGAAGTCGTTCGGCTGAATCAGGGGGCGGTCCAGACCAGGACGGTCACGCCGTCATGCTCGATGCGCCGGTCGGGCTCCGGCAGGCCCCGCACGGCGTCGATGGTCCCGTCGACGGAGGGGGCCAGCAGGGCGACGCTTGCGCCGCGTGACTGCGCCAGTCGCTGCTCGATGGTTTGCGCAAGCCGATCGGTGGGAATCAGCCGCGCCATGTCCTCGTCGGGCTGCATGCCCCCGTCGAACTCGCCGGGCCATCCCGTGACCAGGATGTCGCGACGCCGCGTGCTCCAGATCGCCGCGTGCGCAAGCGGGGAAGTCGAGATCACGCAGTCCGCGGACGCGAGCTGCGCGTGCGCCTGACTGAGCAGTGCCCAGGGATTGCGCGTGCCGCGCACGATCGCGTCGGGGAACAGCCAGGGCACGCATGCAAGGGCAAGGGCCGGTGCCGCCGCGGTCCGCAGCAGCCAGCCTGCGGAGTCGCGCGCGCTCCAGCTCCAACGATCGACCCACGCCCAGGCCGCCAGCGCGACCGACACGACGATCCACCGCGCGGCGGGGGCGTTGTTCCAGAGTTCCGGGATCGGCGTGGGTTTCGTGCCGGTGACCGCGAGCGTCAAGGCGGCCAGCGCGGCAAGCATCAGGAGGCCGCGCGCGACGCGCTCGGGGATGCCGACCGTGATCCGACCTTGCTCGTGCGCGCGCATGAGCCCGATCGCGATCAGCGCCGAAAGCGGCGGGAAGAGCGGCAGGGTGTAGGTCGGCAACTTGCCGGAACTGGCCGACAGGATCACCAGTGGCAAGACGAGCCATGCGATGCAGAAGCGGATGCCGTCGGTTGCCGCGCCGGCCGAACGCAGCGCGACAGCGGCCTTGGGCCAGAGGAGCGACCAGAACAGTCCAAGCGGCGGAAGGATCGCCAGATAGAGCCACCAGGGCTCGGGATGGTGGATCCCGTCCGGTCGCAGCGCCCGCTTCAGGTGCACGTACTCGATGAAGAACTGCCAGAAGCGTGGTTCGCGCTGATGGATCGCGAGCGCCCACGGCGTCACGACCAGGCCTGCGAACACGATCGGGATCCAAGGCAGCACGAGAAGTTCGCGCCACCTTCGTTGCCAGAGCAGGTGCGCGGCGCCCACGGCCGCCGGGATTGCGAAGGCGAGGAACCCCTTGCAGAGGAACGCAAGGCCAGCCGCGACGCCGGCGGTGACCAGCCAGCCGATGCGGCGGCTGCCGCGCGTTGTGCATGCGCCGAACCACGCCGCCATCGTGAGGGAGAGCATGCCGGCGAACGCGCCGTCGGTGATCGCGACGGTGCCGAAGATGAGCGGGCCGACCATCGTGGCCTGCACCGCGATCGTGGCCGCGAGGAGTTCCGGCTTGCGTGTGGCGCGCGCTGCCACCCAGCCTGCCGCGAGGGCGCCCAGCAGCATGCCGAGCACGCTCGGCAGTCGGATCGCGAAGGCGTTCTCTCCCAGAGCCGTGGTGCATGCCGCAATGCCCCAGATCGCCAGCGGTGGCTTCTCAAGCCAATGGAAGCCACCCAGCCGCAGGGCGATCCAGTCCTGTCGCTCCACCATCTCGCTGGCGATCGCCCCATAGCGAGCCTCGTCAGGCACGGCGAGCGGGCGAACGCCCAGACCCGCGATCGAGGTGAGAACGAACAGCGCGAGCGCCCAGGCGAGCGGCGCCCGGCAGGACTTCGACGCGTGGGAATGCATCACTCCTGCGCGTCCTTCGCAGGCCACGAGCGTCGGATGATGTAGAGCGGCCGTCCCTTCACCTCCACGAAGACGCGCGCCAGGTACTCGCCAAGCACCCCGATGCTCATCATGATGAGCGCGCTGCACACCAGCATGACCACGATCAACGAGGCATAGCCTGGAACGTCGCGTCCGAACCAGAGCGTGGAGGCGATCACGAACGCCGCGTAGGCGAAGGCTCCAAGACCCATGAGCGCGCCCAGAAGGCTGCAGGCGCGCAGCGGCAACGAGCTGAAACAGGTGATTCCGTCGATCGCCAGACGCCAGAGCGACCGCGCGGTCCACGCCGAACCTCCCTCGCGACGTCCGGGCCGCTCGTAGTCCAGGAAGGTCTGGCGGAACCCAACCCAGGCGAAGATGCCCTTGTTGAACCGCGTGCGTTCGGGCAGGGTGAGGAGCGCTCGAACCACCGCCGCGTCCATCAGCCGAAAGTCGCCCACGTTCACGGGAATCGGGATCTCCGACAGTCGGTGCATGAGTGCGTAGAAGCCCGCGGCGGTGAGGCGCTTCATCGGCGTGTCGCCCTCGCGGAGCACGCGCCGCGCGTTGACCACCTCGAATCCGGAGCGCCAGCGCTCGACCATCCCGGGAATCAGCTCGGGCGGATCCTGCAGGTCCACGTCCATCGGTATCACGGCCTCGCCGCACGCGTGCTGCAGGCCGGCGGTCAGGGCCGCCTCCTTGCCGAAATTGCGCGACAGGTCGATCAGGCGCAGTTGCGGCAGTCGCTCGCGCCACGCGAGCAGGACCTCGAGCGTGCGGTCCTGGCTGCCGTCGTTCACCGCGACGATCTCGAACCGCTCGCCAGCGACCCCGCGCAGCACCGGCACGATGGTCTGCAGGAAGACATCCACCGAGGCTTCCTCGTCCTTCATCGGAACGACGACGCTGAGCATGGGCGACCGGATCGCCGGGCCTGCCGCGCCAAGACTCGAATCCGAAGCCATGGCCGAAGAGTAGGGGGTCTGCCGAGAGGTCATCAGCGGAACGACCGGTTTCGCAGCAGCACGTCGTCCGGGAAGCGCACAACGACCTCGAACTCCGGCAGCAGCTCGATCAGCTTTCGCAGGCCGACCTGGCCCTGATACATCTCGTTCTCGTTGTACTCGGTGTAGACGTAGCGCGTGAACTTCAGGGATTCCGTGGCGCCCGCGATCAGGTCCGCCTCGGCACCCTGCACGTCGGCCCAGATGAAGTCGATGCGCGTGATCCTGTTGCGCTGCGTGAAGGTGTCGAGTCGCATGGTCTCGACCTTCATGGTCTTGTCGAACTTGACCCACGGGTGGAAGTCCAGGTGCTTCGCGGGCTTTCGCAGCGAGCCTGACAGGTCCCACTCGCCGCCCTCGGGCATCTGCACCCCCGTCGGAGCCTGATCGGCGCTGCTGAGGTGGAACTCGGCCTCGCCATCATGTGCGCTGATCGCCAGCGGCCACAGCTTCACGCGCTTGTCGCGGATGTGCTTCTTGAAGCGGGCGCGCGGACGTGGATCGGGCTCGAACGCATGCACCTGACACTTGGGAAACATCTTCAGGAAGCGGTCGATCTCGTTGCCGTCGTTGCAGCCGATGTCAAGGATGACGGGATCCGGCCTGCCGATCAGCTTGAGAAAGTCGCCGTCGGCGAGCTCGCCGGGTACCAGCGGTGGCAGGGGCTGCATGCGCGCAAGTGTAGGGGTCAGTCGCCCGTCTTCGTGCTGGGCGCGTAGCCGCTCTTGCCCGGAGCCACCGCGCTCCAGTCGCTCCAGACATTGTTCTGGCCGAGCACCATGACCTCCATGTCGCCGTTGCTCCAGAGTCGGAACAGACTCATGCCGTAGGGCGTGCTCTCGCTGGTGATGCTCATGACCTTGCCGCGGGGGTCTTGCATGGCGGTGGGGGCGGGTCTGGCGGCGAGCAGCATCGCCGCGAAGGCCGCGGAGACCAGTGCCGTGGGAACGAGGACGCGGCGGGCAGGAATGGCAGGAGTGGTCATGGCGGGTTGGGCCTCCGGTACCCTTCGTCGGCGCTCCGGGGGGATCCGCTACACTCTCGGGTGTTGGACCGTTGGCGCAGTTGGCTAGCGCGTCTCCATGACACGGAGAAGGTCACTGGTTCGAGTCCAGTACGGTCCACTACTCCATATTCGGCAGGGTCGGCCCCTTTGCGGGGTCCGGCCATGACGGGGACCACCGGTTTCAATTCCTTCTGATCGGGCGGGATTTGCGCCGGGATCCATCTGAAAATGTCGCGTTTCCGCTTGCGCCCGGCATGTACGCGTGCAACATCGCACACTGCTTGCGCGAAAGGGCAGGTCATATGCGGGACATCCGACATGCGACATCGCTGGTCTGCCTTGTTGCGCCGTTCCTGAGCGCAACCTTTGCAGTGGCTGATTCGGCGTGCCCTGCCGACACGGACGGCTCCAAGACCGTCGACTTCGGGGATGTCGCGCTGATCCTGCTCGACTTCGGCGCGTGCGCCGGCTGCACAAGCGATCTCGACGGCACGGGCACAGTTGACAATGGCGATGTCGCCATGGCGCTTCTTGAGTTCGGACCGTGTGCGACCTGGTACACCGTGCTGGAGCAAACGCCGGATCCTGCGGTGATCTACGACGCCGGATTGCGCGCGGCCATCACGACCACCGGCCTGCCGTGGCGTGTGCGCGACAACGGCACGGGTATCGAGATGGTGCTGATTCCGCCAGGATCCTTTCAACGGGGCTGCACGCCATCGCTGCAGACCGCGTGCGCGTCGGCGGAGAGTCCCGTGCACCAGGTCACCCTGACGCAGCCGTTCTACCTCGGGCGCTACGAGGTGACGCAGGCGCAGTGGACATCGAAGATGGCCGGCAACCCGAGCCAGTTCAAGACGGCGAGCGAAGAGGTGCCAGCGTCAGAGGTCCCGAATCGTCCCGTCGAGAAGGTCTCGTTCAATGGCGTGAAGCCGTTCCTGACCGCCACCGGATTTCGCCTGCCCACGGAGGCGGAGTGGGAGTTCGCGTGTCGCGCTGGCACGGCGACGGCGCTGCATGGTTCGGCCGCGATGCCTGCGGGCACCAATGACGAACAGCAGTTCGGCGACCTGGCGTGGACTTCGGACAACAGCGGCGCCCAGACCCGTCCAGTCGGAGGCAAGGCAGGCAACGGCTATGGCGTGCACGACATGGCAGGCAACGTCTGGGAATTCGTGGCGGACTGGTACGGCGATTACACGCAGGATCCTCAGGTCGACCCGACTGGTCCAGCATCCGGCACAACATGCATCGTGCGCGGCGGGGGTTTCGACTTCGGTGGCGCGTCCTTCTCGCGGTCGTCGTACCGATCCTTTGGCTTGACCACGTTCCAGAGCCGGAGCACCGGCTTCCGCGTCGCCAGGAATCCGTAGTTCTTGCTCGTGTGGGGACCGCTGCGACGGGATGGTGGCTTGAAACGGGTGCTGCGGCATGGACCTCGCCAGGTCCCGGGCTAGATTGATGCCGTGGAAGTGTTCGCCTCGCTGATCGCGGTAGCGCTTGCGGGGGTGCCGAATTTCGCGGCCCCCGTGGATGTGGCATTGCCCGATCGGCACTTTCCGACACGACCCGCGTTGGCGGATTTCAACGGTGATGGCCAGCTGGACCTGGTGGTGCCAGGACGCAATGCCAGTGGACTCGTGGCGGTGGTGCGGGGGCAGCCGGGCGGATTTGCGCTCGAGGGAACGATCGCGGTCGGCGTTCAGACGGATTGGGCCGAGGCGGTGGATCTGGACGGCGATGGCGACATGGACGTGGCGCTCGCTGCGCGCGCGCAGCCGGGCGGTGTGGTGATCCTGTGGAACACGGCAGGCACGTTCGACGCGCCGCAGCGCATCGCGCTGGAGCGCGAGACGCGATGCGTGCGGGCGACCGATATCGACGGTGACGGGCAGTTGGACCTGCTGCTTGCCAACGCGAATTCAGGCGGGATCACGTGGCTGCGGAATCTCGGTGCGCGGACCTTCGTGGTGCAAGCGAGCGCGCGCCTGAATCGGTGGACGCTCGGCACCGCCTCGCCAAGCGTGGTCTTTCCGCACGACCTGGATGGGGATGGCGTGCAGGAGATCATGGATTTCGCCGGTGGTGCGAGCCGCCTGAACCTGCGCCGCGCACGGGGCGCCGGCTTCGCGGGCGAGCGGGCATGGTCGTTGCCCGACGATGGTGGCGTGATCGGCGTGGCGCTGGCCTCGTCGGCGGATCTGGATGGCGATGGTGCGCCCGAGCTGCTCACCACGGCGATCAATGGCAGCCGCAACAACCCCGTTTATGTGTGGTCGTTTGCCGCCGATGGAAGCAGTGTGCAGGCCCGGAGCTTTCCCGGCGTGCTGAATGGGACGGCCTGGAACGCCGACGCAGCGGATCTCGATGGCGATGGTGACCTGGATGTCATGTCCATGAGTGTTTCCGACGGTCGCGTGAGCGTGCTGGAGAACCTCACGCCGCCCGGAGGTGCGTTGGTGCTGGCGCCCGCGGTGCCGATCCTGACCGCGGTCTTCCCGCGGCATGTGGTGCCGGTCGATGTCGACAGCGACGGACGGATGGACCTTGTCGTGTGTGACTACTTCGATCATCGATTGCGCGTGCTCCGGAATCTGGGGCCAGCTGTCGCGCCGCGAAGCCTGGACCGGGTCGAGCCGGTGGATCTGATGGCCGCGAGTGGCGAGCCTGTCGAGTTGGCGGAGTCCTTGCTGGAACTTGGACCACCGATGCCCAGAGCAAGCGTTGCGGCAGAGCCCGGGGCAGTGAGCCTCACGGCCTCCTGTGGCCCGCCCGCGGGCGACTGCAACACCGAGCACGCCGGCCCCGGCTGCTTCACTACGCCCTGCTGCGAGAAGGTCTGCACCTTCGACATGGATTGCTGCAACGTGTCCTGGGATGCGGACTGCGTTGAGCTGGCGCGCACGGAATGCGCAGGA
>Ga0164292_10000942_pt1 | contig 23130 bp, 21 predicted proteins | sample GEODES117metaG_FD_111486 | JGI IMG/M metagenome (GOLD analysis project Ga0164292, IMG submission 111486) | Eutrophic lake water microbial communities from Lake Mendota, Wisconsin, USA - GEODES117 metaG | ecosystem: Environmental > Aquatic > Freshwater > Lake | place: USA: Lake Mendota...
ATCACGCTCAAGACCGCTGCAAGCCCTGTCATCAGCGCCAAGGGTTTACGTGAACCATAACGAGTCATCAAACCTGCCGCCAACAAGGCGGTGATCACGCCGCCGAGGTTGAAATACATCAAGCCACGACTGGCCTCGGCGATATCGCGCCCTGCCTCGACCAACATGGTGGGAAGCCAACTGAAGCTCGCATAAATTGCCATCAAGCAAAAGCCAAAGGCACACCACAGCGCCAACGTATCGTGTCGTCGATCTCGACTGAGCAGAGCACGAATCTGACGGATCGACTCGCCTGATGCCGTCGCCGACAGAGCATCTCGCGGGAGATCATTAGGCAGGCCGCGCCACAGAACGAGCAGCAAGGCCAACGGCAACACGCCCGCCCACTGCATCATCGCCCGCCAACCCTGAGCCGGCAGAATCTCCGCCGCCAACGCACCACCGACGACACCGCCCAACGGAATGCACACAATCGTGGTGGTGACGGCGACGACACGATAGCGTGGCGGTGTGCATTCCGCCGCGAGGGCAGCGGCATTGGGTAGCGCGCCGCCCATGCCGATACCGGCTGCTAATCGCAACACGAACAAAGATTCGACCGTGCCGACAAAGGACATCGCCAAAGTCGCAGCGCCGAACAGGAAGACGCAGCAAAGCAGCGCCTGCTTTCGCCCGACTCGATCACCCCATAACCCACCAAGAAGCGTGCCGATCATCATCCCAAACTGACCGACGGCAAGAACGGGCGCAAAGGTACCCTTATCCAATTGCCATTCCGCCAGAATCGCGGGCGCGACCAAGCCCAAGACTTGGTTGTCCATTCCATCGAAGAGGATCGCCAGCGACAAAAGCAGCAGCACGACTCGATCACGCCACGACCAGCGAGACGCGACTTCGACGCTACTGCCACTCACGCTCAACTACCGGCCGCAGGCCGTCGAATCATCGATACCACCAAAGTCACGATGGTAATTGGCACCACGAACGACAACATCACCGACGAGAACGCTTGTAATTGATCGTGTTGCTGCGCGGACAGGATGAGATACGCCACGTAGACGAGGTAGTAAAGCAGAAACAGCCCGCCCTCCCATCGTTCGATCTCGCGGCCGCTGACGAAAATAGGCAAACAAGCAAACGCCACGGCCAACATCACCCAGATGTCGAAGCTGACCACGGCAGCACCGATCGATAGACCCGCGGCTCCTGAGGCAATACCTGCAGCGCCGACACAACCCAAAATATTGAAAAGGTTACTACCGATCACATTGCCGACTGCAATGTCTCGCTCGCCCTTCAGAGCGGCCGAAACCGAGGCAGCGACCTCGGGGAGCGATGTACCGGCTGCGACGATCGTCAGACCGATCACCAATTCGCTGATGCCAAGCTCACGCGCAAAACCGGTGGCCGCTGTTACTAACCAACGCGATCCGACAATCAACAGCGCAAGCCCGATCAACACGAGTGCTATTTGCACCGGCAGCTTAGCGTCCCAAGCAGACTGCTCCGCGGGTTTGATCTCAGCGGCATACTCCGACTGAACCACAGCGGATTGACGCCGCGATTGAACGACGAGAAACGTCGTGTAGCCGATCAACAACACGAACAGGAATACACTCTCGAAGAGCGACACCTGCTGATCCAGAACGAACAGCAACAGCAGCGCCGATGCCGCGATCATCATCGGCACTTCTTGTCGGATCACCTGTGCATCCACTCGCAAGGGAACGATCAGCGCAGCGACTCCAAGAATGAACAAGACGTTGAAGATGTTGCTGCCGACGACGTTGCCGACCGCGATATCCGTTTGTCCGGTGAGTACCGCCGAGACCGATACCGTTGTTTCCGGCGCGCTGGTTCCAAAGGCAACAACCGTCAGACCCACCACCAATGGCGAGATACCAAAGGACAGCGCCAGCTTGGAAGCGCCGCGGACCAGTGACTCCGCACCGAGCACGAGCGCGACGATCCCACCCAAAAACAGCAAAATTTCGTTCATGCGTGCGATGCTAACAAAGGACGACAACACGGAGAATCGAAATGCACGGGATTTCGTTGAGCCATATCTGCACGATCGCCTGCCTGGTCGTGAGCACCGTAGGACTAGCGCAGTCGCCCGATCCAAACGCGGCGTCTACCAACCTCATCCGCAATCCGAGCGGCGGCTATACACACCGGACAGTCGAGATCCCGCAGGGATCGAGAATTTTGTACATCAGCGGTCAAACCGCCACGGGCGCCGACGGGAAAACACCCACTGACAGCGATGCACAGGCGGAGATCGTCTACGAGCGAATCGCCAAATCCCTCGCGGATGCGGGGATGACGATGCAGGATCTCGTCAAAACCACTGTCTATCTGACCGATGCCGCCGATCTGCCAGCCGTGATCCGAGCCGGCCGCAAATACAACCCGAACGGAAAGCAGGCAGGCACGCTCGTGTACGTTAAAGCACTCGCGGTACCCGAGGCACGAATCGAAATCGAAGCGGTTGCGGCGCGAGCCACAAAATAACCGCCATAAAAAAACCGGGGTGGCTAGGCCACCCCGGTTTCATCGATCGATCAGATCGAAGTGACGATCAGCGACGGCGAGCGCCGAAGTCGTACTTGAAGGTCACGTTCCAGCTACGCGGAGCCTGGATGTAAGCGAGATCCGACAACACGGACACGACCTGCACTTCGTCGGTGCAGTTGCGGCAGTTCGCCTGGATGCGCCAGCCACCCGACGCATTCTCGAGGGTGATACCCGCATCGAGCGTGTCGTAGGCCTCGACGAGACCCGCGGGCGCGCCATTCGTAGCGACGTTGTTATCGCCAGTGAAGGCCCACAACACATTCGGCGTCAGACGCAGGTTCTCGCCGATGTTGAGGCTGTAGCTTGCACCCAAGGCCAGCGTATCCGGTGCACGAACAGGCTCCGGAATCTCTCCCGAGGGATTGATGATGCCGTTGTTGCAGTCACCTGCACGGCCACCGGTGCCCGCGATAGCAGCCTTACACGAGACCTGTTGCGTCAGGATTGACGGCGACACATCCTGATACTTGGCATCTTGCGAACCCGCAAAGAGGAACAAGTTCAGATTTTCGGTCGGTGCGTAGATGAGCTCCGCTTCGACACCACTGTTCTTCATACCCGCAAAATTGCGGGTGATGAAGGAGATGGCACCGCTCGGAGCCACGAAACCGGCCGGCGTCTGCAGATCTTCGACGTCCAGGACGAATCCCGTCAGGTTCAAGCGCAGCGTGCGATCAAGCCACTCGGATCGCAGACCGAACTCGTAGGACCACACCGTCTCAGGAGCAAACGGCTGATTCGCAACCGGCGCCGTACCGCGAGCGTTCCAACCACCCGACTTGAAGCCGCGAGTTGCCGAAGCGAACACGTTCATGTCGTCGCTCACGTCGTACTTGAAGGCGATACGCGGCGTGAAGAGCGCCGTGTTCAGCTCCAAGGGAATACCGGCAGCGATCAAGTTCGCCGTGTTGACGCGCGTTGCAGCCGTTGGAGCGGCAGCAATACCCGGGGCCGCATTGGCCGTGAAGGCCACCTTCTTGGTCTCGTCGGTGTAACGACCGCCCAAGGTGAGGGTTGCCTTCTCGAACGGCGTGAAGTCCCACTGCGTGTAGATCGCCATGGCATCAGCACGGTTGTTGAGGATGCGATCCTCAAGAACCAACGTCAGCGTCGGCGAAAGGCTGAAGAGATCCGCGAAGTCGGTGACGTTCTTCTCGTCGAAGAAGTACATACCGGCGACGTAGCGAGTGCCCTCGCCGATCTCACCCGTCAGCTTGATTTCCTGGCTGAACTGGCTGTGCTCACCGTCGTTGGCAATGACAAAGCCACCCACCGGGTTGGTCGGCTGCGTGCCACCGGCCGCGGTCTTCACGCCCGTGCCGTTAAAGAAGTCGATCGCGAACTTCTGCGACATGTCGACGTAACCGGTGATGAAGCTGAACTCACCCACCGACGACTGCCACTTGATGTTCGAGGTGATCATCGTGCTCTCAACATCGTTACCGAGGTTGTAGAAGCGCTTGTCACCCGTGATCAGATTCGCGAGCGGCGTGCCCGTCTGACGCAAACCCGTGCAGGTAAAGCGGTCGCTAGTGACGGTGCCAAGGCAACGCGCTTCGACGCTCTGCGCACCTGACGACGTCGCCGGGAGACCCGCTCGCTGCGGCACCAAAGCCACCTGCGGGCCACCCGCCGGAATCGACACGAGACCGTTGGCGACCGCGCCACCACGGTAGGCCGAGCCCGAACCGCGGGCGAAGTTGAGGATGTTGAGCCCCTTGTCTTGCGAGTACTGGGCTGCGAGATCCCACGTCACCGCATCAGAGACAAGCACGCGCATAGAACCGCGCACGCCCATGGTGTCGGTGGCGTTGATATTGTCCTCACCCGTGATCGGATTCGAGACGTAACCATCGTCCTTGATCGAGTAGACCGACAGCTTGGTCAGAACGGTGTCGGACACCGGCAGGTCGATCGTGCCGCGGAAGCTGCGCTGGTTGTATTCACCAAAGCCTGCTTCCACATAGCCGCCCATCTCCTCGCCCGGAGCGCGCAGGATGACGTTCATGGCGCCACCGGTGGTGTTGCGACCGAACAGCGTGCCCTGCGGACCGCGCAACACTTCGATGCGCTCGACATCGAACAGGCCAAGATTGTTGGCATTCTGACGGCTAAGGAATACGTCATCGACGTAAGTTCCTACCGGCGGATCAAAAGTCGCGATCGACTCGGTGTTACCGATGCCGCGCAAGTAGTAACCGTTAGCGGTACCGAGACCGGTGTTGTTGAAGCCGAGCAAGTTCGGGATCAACTTGACCATATCGAGAGTCTCGGTGACGTTCAGCTTCTCGAGCTGATCGGCAGAGAACGCAGAGATGGCGATCGGCACGTCTTGCACGCGCTCTTCGCGACGTTGCGCCGTGACGACGATCTCATCGAGCAAGCTGCCCGAAGCTTGGGATTCTTGCGGTTCAGGTGCCGCCGTCGCAGTCCCTGCTGCACTCGCGATCGCGAGACCCGCGACCAACGAGGTCATTCCCTTCTTGAAAACGATCATTCCTGTCTCCCCTATTGGCACACCCGACGTGGGCGCGACCCCCGTACGCTAACGGAACCCCGGAACGGTTTCCAGAGTGTTGCGTCGATGTGACACTTGGGGGCGAACTCTCTTGCGCGCTGAAGACTATCTGACGTGATTTTCGCCCGCTCACCGGTCGATTCAGATTTACAGCAGGAGTTAGGAGTTCAGGCTCAGCGATTGCTACATTATGAGTGTGAACCAGCGTACACCGTCACCTCTGGCAGACCTGCAGGTTGCAACGCACCGCGATGATCGCGCTCGAGCCGCTTTCGTACGAGATTTGCGTCGTTGCGTTCTCGATCAAGGCGCCGATTGGATCAAGCGCGACTATCGTGATCACGTCGAACCGAAGCTTGGCAAAAAGCCCTCCTCGCGCGATATCCACGCTGCCATGCGAGGGCGAGATTCGTTCCGGTTTTACTCCGCTCTGCGCACCACCTCGCAAGACCTTCTCTACCAAACGGTACAACCTGGCATCGAGAGAGCCGCAACCAAAATCAACGAGCGAGTGCGTCACCTCGCCCGCGGTAGAGGACCCGGCAGTCTGAGCTTGGATGCAACACTCGAGATCCCTCGCTCAGTGTCGGCAATCGATATTCACTTGATGCCGGGCAGTTACCACACCGAGTACGAGTCGGACGATGCCACCATGGGCCTCGTCTACGATCAACGATTACGCATCTCGACATTCGGACTCTTCGGACCCGATCTTGGCGATATCGGTAGATCGATCTCGCGGTACGTCGCCGCGACGATGCCCGATCTGCACGTAAAACGGGTGCTCGATCTCGGCTGTACCGTGGGGCACAACACGCTGCCGTGGAAAGAGACTTATCCGAATGCGGAAGTCTTCGGTATCGATGTGGCGGCGCCGTGCCTGCGTTTCGCACACGCGAGGGCCCGCTCGATCGGCGCTGCGGTGGATTTTCAGCAGATGAATGCGGGGCAGCTGCGTTTTCCCGACGGGTCTTTCGATATCGTCTTCTCGTCGATGTTCCTGCACGAGATTCCGAAGAAGGAGACTCCGCAGATCTTGCGCGAGGCGTATCGAGTGCTCCGCCCTGGCGGTCTCATGCTACACATGGAGTTACCACCGGATGATCAGCTCTCCGCGTGGGACTCGTTCTATCTGGACTGGGACGGTCACTACAATAACGAACCGTTCTATCAAGCTTTCCGTGCCTCGAAACTGTCGGCACTGGTGTCCGCTGCGGGTTTCGCGCCCGGCGATTACCTGCAGGCGGTAGTGCCATCGTGGAACGCTTTGGGCGAGACGCGCTGGCGTGAGGCCCTCTCGCAAACGCACGCGGTCAACTCTGACAAGACGGGTCGCTTGACGACCGGTATTCGCTGGTTTTTCTTTGGTGCTCGAAAGTGAGCGCCAACTTGAATCGCCTGACCGGTTTCACGATCACGGCAGCCGACCCCGTGGCCACGGCCGCGAGCTACGCGGCGCACTTGGGTTATATCGTTTGCGATGAGGGCATCATCACAGCCGTGACAGCAGGGCAATGGCGTACACCCAATATGACCGGTCGTCGCTATGTCGAGATGCAAGTGCCTGCCTCAACCGGGCCCGGTTGTTTCGTACGATTCATCGAGCAAATGCCCCACCCCGGACTACCGCTACTTGGGCACGGCTGGAACGCAATGGAAGTGCTTTGCCAAAACCCGTATGAACTCGCCAAAGATTTCGCAGGCAGCGCGTTCAGAGTTGTCATTCCACCGAGGCCGCTGCCCTTCGATCCGGATCTACATGCCATGCAGGTAATCGGTCCGGCGGGCGAGCTGATCTACTTCACGTCACTGCCGACCCACAAGGCTTTGCTCGATCTGCGTCCGGCAGAACGGCGAGTCGACGAGCCTTTCATTGCCATCCTGGGTGGCCCTGACATCGAAGCCATGCTCGGCTTCTATCGAAATCAGCTTGCGACGCCGACGCTGCCGCCGGCGCCGGTCAACGTGCGCATCATCAATGATGAATTTGCGCTCGGTGATGATGCCCGCGTGCCGCTCGGTATCGTCAAGCTACCGAGATTTCACTTGATCGAGGTGGACGAACATCCGAGCGCATCGCAGCCCCGTCCGCGGCGCGATGGCGAGCTGCCGCCGGGCATCGCCATGGTCAGCTTCGACGTCGGGGGGATTCAATCCCCGGATCGAGTTCAGGTCGTGATCGGCGCTGCCGGTGAATGGCTCGAGTTGCCAGCACCGAATTGACCGAAGCCCACGGAACACGGCACGTCAGCCACTAGCCGCGAGTCGAGAAACTCCCACCAGTCGCCCTGACTCACGCGGGTGCGCTCCCAGTCGTCATTTTTCTTCAGCGTCGCGAGGCCTGATCGATACCGACCGTAGTCGGCCTCGGACTCGAAAGCAGCCCAACACTCGAGCGTGTAGATCTCACCAATCACGGTGACGAACCAGCGGACGCCCCGCACCATCGGCAGGTCCCGGTAGAACCAGCTCTCGCGCTGTTCCAGCCACTTCCAGAAACCGGGCATGTCTTGTTGAGCTTGAGGGCTGAGGCGCATCCGGTAGACGAGATAAATCATCGCTGCTCCGTGTGTGGTGGTTGATCACGATCACCCAAGTAGGCACGAGTCTAACAGCGCGTTACAGTGACGCTCATTGGCATTGGGGGGATCAGCCATGACCGAGCACCGTTTTGATGGTTGGCGCGTCGTGTTGGCAGCGACCGTAGGCCTCGCCTGCGGCATCGCCACGCTTGGCGCTTCCACGTTCAGCATCTTTGTCGGTCCGATCCGACTCGAAACGGGTTGGTCACAGAGCGCCGCCTTTGCGGCACTCATCGCGGTCACGTTCACCGCTGCATTGATGTCGCCCCTGATGGGTGCCATCGTCGATCGCTTCGGTGCCAAGCGCGTCATTCTCGTGGGCTTTGTGTGTGAAATCGCCATCTTCGCCTCGTTTGCATTGCAAGGCCCCGATATCTGGAGTTTTTACCTTCGCTACTTCCTGCTGTCGGCATTCGCGCTCGGTACCACTCACGTGGCCTTCGCGCGGGTGATCACACTCTGGTTCGATCGTCGCCGCGGCCTTGCGCTTGGCATTGCCCTATCTGGAGTGGGTATCGGCGGTTTCATTTGGCCACTTTTCGTGCAGGCGATGATCGAAGCCTATGGCTGGCGAATGGCCTATGTGCTGCTCGCAATCGCCATCGGCGTCATCGCTTTACCCACCATCGCCTGGCTACTGCGCGACGATCCAGCGAATCTCGGTCAAAGACCCGACGGTGATATCGACGACTCACGCCACTCGGCGATCGCTCAGCCCGCCACTGGAATCACGCTCGGTGCGGCCGTTCGATCCCGAACTTTTTGGATCATTCTACTGACGTTTTTCGTCATCGGCTTCGCCATTCAAAGCGCACTGATGCACCTCGTGCCGCTGCTTACGAGTCGCGGCATCTCACCGATGGCCGCTGCGATGGCGCAGTCGATGATGTTCCTCGCCGTCACGACCGGACGACTCGTCACCGGTTGGTTGATGGATCGATTTTTCGCACCCCATGTCGCGCTGGCATTTTTACTGGCACCCATCGCTGGGCTAGCGATGCTCGCGATGGATATTCCCGATGGGCTCGCCGTCGTCGCGGCGCTCATGATCGGCCTCGCTGTCGGTGCTGAAGTCGATGTTTTGGCCTATCTCAACAGCCGCTACTTCGGCATGCTGCATTTCTCGAGAATCTACGGCAGCTTCTACGGGATTTATTCTTTGAGCGGCGGTGTTGGGCCACTCGCCACAGCCATGATCGTCGAGCGCGGCGGTTACTCGGCCGCGATGTTCACCTTGTGCGGCCTATTGGTGCTAGGTTGCCTCGCTCTGTTGAGCTTTCCGCCCTTCCCATCGACATCAACGACGACGAAAGCGTAAGCCCAAGTCAGTGAGATGCGCGATTAGCGACAAAGCCAACCAGGTCGCAATCTCAACACTCGGCGCATCCACCACAGCGGCACGCGCGGCAAGCATCAGACAAGCGCCTGACACGAAACTGCCAATGAGGTGATGCCAAGGAAGGCCGACGGCGTGGCGCCGCCAAAGCCAGTGGAGAAAGAGCCCCTCGAGTATCACGAGGATCACGACCCACTCGAACAAGCGGCCGCTTGCGATCGCAGCGACCAGAAAATCGGGCAACATGAATGTCAGCCGGGCGCGAGGCCGAGCAGTTGCGCCACATCCTTGAAAAAGACTCGCAAGTGCGCCATCGGGCTACGACGCACCAATTCCTTGCGCATGTACGCTTCCCAGGTGAGCCGTTGCACATCGGGGTCGCGGCACATCTTCACGAACTGCTCGCGGCGCCGATCGTTGGTGTACCAAAACCGCTGCAGCAGACCGAGCACCCAGAATACCCGCCCGTGCGCCGCCAAAAACTCCTTGCGTGCTTTGCGCAGCGCATGGGCATTACGCGTCGACAAGAACTGATCGATAGCCTTCGCGCACATACGACCACAAGCCATCGCGTAATAAATGCCCTCGCCCGATGCGGGTGCAACAACACCGGCGGCATCACCGGTAACGAGCACATCTCGACCATTATCCCAACGACGCATCGGCTTCAAAGGAATGGGCGCACCCTCGCGGCGCACGATCTCAGCATCACCGAGACCCGCGACACGACGTAAGTCACCGACCGCGTGCCTGATCGAAAAACCCTTGATAGCGGTGCCCGCACCGGCGCTGATCGTAGGGCCATGCGGGAATACCCAAGCATAGAAATCAGGCGATAACGTGCCGTCGTAATAGACATCACAACGACTGGGATCGATCGAGGTCTTGGGAGTACGCAGAATTTCATGATACGCATAGACGAACGGAACTTCGTCCGCGCCGCTGATCGATTGCCTGGCAACCTCGGACCGCGCGCCATCGGCGCCAAGGATCACCCGCGCACGCACTGACAAGTCGGCGCCGCCGGCTTTGGGCTCAATGATGACGATGGCATCGCCATCTTCATCGCGCTCGATACGACGAAACGTTCCCGCCAAACGCGTAGCTCCGTGACGAGCCGCGCGCTCACGCAACCATTCATCGAAGGGCTCGCGATCGACCATCCCGACATAGCCACCATCGATCGGCATGTCGACGCACTGCGCCGAAGGCGAAATCATGCGCGCCGAATGGATCCGAGCGACTAGTAATTCGTTGGGGATATCGAATTCTTCGACCAACTTCGGCGGAATCGCTCCGCCACAGGGCTTGATGCGACCTGCACGATCGACCAGCAACACCCGCCATCCGGCACGCGCCAAATCGTCGGCTGCAGTTGCACCAGAGGGCCCACCACCGATCACGACGGCATCGAATTCATCCATGGGTCACCCCCGACCGGCTTCGGTCACATAGACGGCCGAGCGTTCTTGCAGATCGACCTCGACGAGTCCGGCTGTATCCTCGCGACTCAAGCGCACGGCGAAGACCGTTGCCCACACGAACAAAGCCGCTTCGCCGACGAAGACCACGGCATACGCGAGCGGCACCGACTCGAACGCCCATCGCGCAAGATCAACGAGACCCGTGGCGGCCAATCCGCCGACGGCAAACGCCATCGCCTGAGCTGCGCCCCATAAGCCCATCCGGGTGCCTTCACGGCTCTCGCGGCCGCGACCCACCAAACCCATCATGGTGCCGATCGCCGCGACAGCATAAGCACCGTTGGCAAGACCCAGCAGGAAGACCGTCGGATGCAATGGCCACGCAGGCCCCACAAACCCCGCTACCGCCAAAGTCAGCAACATGCTTGCCGAGGCGACGCAGCCCCCGATCGTCCACAGGCGCAGACGACCGACCTTAGCCTTCGCACCAACCGTACAGATGAGCGCCACGAGTATCATTCCGATCAGCGTGCCCGAACTCATTAACCCCGACAGACGCGTCGACTCAGCGGGTGTCAAACCAAAGACAGCACCGGCGAAAGGTTCGAGGATCAAATCCTGCGCGCTGTAGGCCAACATGGATATGAAAACGAAACTCGTCAGTCGACGCGAGTGAGACTCACGCCAAACGGCACGCAAGGCCTCACGAAAGCCAGTGTCATCACGACGCAGCGGTGCCATGCCGGGTATCGGTCGTGCGACGGATGACTCGATACCACGGGTAGCGATAACGGTAACAAGAAATGCGGCTGCAGCGACTACCGCCGTCATTTCGACCAAGCGAGCCAAAGAAAACGGCTCCAACATTTTAGCTGCCAAGATCGTGGTGACGATGAAACCGACGATCATCATGACCCAGGTGACCGTCGCGGCCGCCGCAAGGCGCGTCTGCGCGACACTCTTGGAGAGCAAGACCAACAGCGCCGTGCCGCAAGCACCGACGCCACCGCCAATCACGAGGAACGCCACCACCGCGAGTGCAAGACCTGCCCAAAACTGAGTTGCCATCATCGCCGTCGCGAGCGAGGCCATGACGGCACCGAGACCGAGCACGCCCATACCGCCGATGATCCAAGGTGTGCGACGTCCGCCTATATCCGAGCTGTAGCCGAGGCGCGGCCTAAGAATCTGCACAAAATAATGCAGCGCCACGAGCGCCCCGGGGATCATCGCAGGTAGCGCCAACTCGACGACAAGCACACGATTCAGTGTCGAGGTCGTGATGACGACGATAGCGCCGATGGCAGCCTGCACGAGGCCTAACCTGAAGATACCGAACCAACCGAGCGGCTGAGGATTCATGGCAAGTCACCCAAAGCGAAAGCGCTGACCATCATCCCGGCGACATAAAGCGGCACACCGAGCGCGTTGTACCAAACGTCGAGTTCAGCGGGTCGTTGCAACAAGCGTCGCATCATCAACATCTGGCCGATGAGCAAGCCAGCGATCAAGGCCGCTTGCAGTGGACGCGCCCAAAGATATAGCAAGGCGATGACGGCGATCTGAGCCGCAATCATCACGACACAGGCAACTCGGGCGGCGACATTGACCCCAAGACGAACCGGCAGCGAACCGACGCCCATGCGTCGATCGCCCTGTACCGACTTGAAATCATTGAGCGTCATGATGCCGTGCGCACCCACGCTGTAGAGCAGCGCGATCACCACGATCTCGATCCGCGGCAAAGTGCCGGTCATGACCACGACGGCCGTCAACCACGGCACGCCTTCGTAACACAGCGCGACCGCCGAATTACCCCACCAACCATTCTTCTTCAAACGAAACGGCGGCGCGCTATAGGCCCATGCGAGCGCCATGCCAAGCAAGGACGCGGCGAACACCCAGGGACCCAATTGGTATGCCACGAACAAGGACACACCAGTCCAAAAGATCGCGATGTAGAGGCCCCAGAAACCCGGCAGACGACCGGAAGGGATGGGACGGCGCGGCTCGTTGATGGCATCGACATGCCGATCGAACCAGTCGTTGACGGCTTGACTCGTGCCGCAGATGAGCGGGCCGGCGAGAAACACGCCGGCGGCGATCAGGCCCCAGCGATCCTCAGCTGAAACGCCCGAAGCAACAATGCCGCAAAGGAAAGCCCACATCGGTGGGAACCAGGTAACCGGCTTAAGCAGTTCCAGCATGGCGGAGCTCGCGGGAATCCGCAGAGTCCAAACGCTGCTTGCCGGACGTGCCATGGCTGCAACATAGCCATGACACTATAGAGTGTCAATCTGTATTTACACCGGCCTCGTCAAGGTCACCAAGCCCGTAGCGACGCAATTTCACATATAGGCTTTGCCTCGAGAGACCGAGCATCTCCGCCGCGGATGCGCGGTTGTCGGCGGTCAGCTCCAAGGCGGCCTCAATACAGAGCCGTTCGATGACATCGGTCGTCTCGCGAACCAGCTCTTTCAGCGATACGCGACCCACAAGCTCCGTCAGCTGCTCGACCGAACGCGGCAGCTCTCTGCCTGGTCGAGTGTCGGCACCACGCCGCCGATCGACGTTACGAATGGCGAATCCGTATACCGGTTCGGCGGACGTTCCCACCGCCACCGCCGAGATCTCGACCTCGGCAGAAGAACCCAGTTCGCCACGCACACTCGTCGCGAACAAGCGGACAGTGCCATGCTGCTTCAGATTGGCGAGCAAGACTCCGAGATCGACTCCCGGCCTGCCGAGCCAACGCTCGAGCGATTCGTTACGCGCCTGTTCCTCGGTGGCGAGTTGCGCCAAATCGAGGAAAGCGCGATTACACCCGTAGACGCGACCATCACCGTCGGTGACGACGAGGGCGTCGGGCAAGGCGCGTACGATATCCGTCAAGCGCATCGGGCTTTCGCCCTGCCCCGCCACGGGCGCCGAGACCGACGTGATTCGCAGCAGCACGTGCGACACGTTTTCCTGTCGGAACAAGGCACCGGCGATACGCTGCTCGCTGTTATCCAAAGCGAAACGCACTCGTAAAACCTCGGCCCTACCCGTCGTGCGCAGACTGGTCATCCACTCGAGAAAAGCCCGCGACGAAGCGGGCTTTAGACCTTCGCCAAACGCTTGACCGACGAGTCGCTGCGCCGTGGCACCCAATAATTTGGCTGCCCCCGAATTGAGGTCGACGATCTTTTGAGTGGCCGCATCGACGATCAAGATCGGGTCAGTACTCGATTGCAGCAAGAGTCGATAGCGCGTCTCGGCAAGTCGTAAACGCGAGTAATCGCGCTCGAGCGACTGCTCGGCTTCGATCAGCCGCTGCTGCAACTCTGCCAAAGCGCGCAGGTCACGCCCAACGGCCAGCCGAAGCCCATCGTTGCCAAGCGCCCGCAGGCTGTAACTGATGGGGATGGTCGCACCACCGCGCACGGGATGGTTCACTTGCCGCGCCGCCAGATCGGCGTTCTCGCCCTCGGCGAGCAACATGCGAACCTTGGGCTCGCTCTCGCTGGTGACCACCTCGGCGAAGGGTCGCCCGATCCAATCGGGCTCCAGATCGGCAGACAGCCCCGCCTGGCCTATCGCGAGATCTTTGATGACACCCCGACGATCGATGATCAGCGAAATATCCGCTGCAGCCATGACGACGGTAGCCACCGTGTCGGCATCGAGATCACTCAGGGCCTTCCTTGGCGCCTTGAACTTTTTCACATGTTTTTGACCGCGTCAGTTCCCTTGACTCATCAACTCCAATAATCGTTCTGCCTTCAGGACGGCATCTCGTCCGTCCGTTGCCGTCGCATCCGCACCGACTAGCGCAACCCAGTCGGGATTTTCCGCGAACGAGTGGCCGCCAACCATGATGCGTACCGCCCGGTTGAGCGACTGACGACGAATCTGTCGAATGATGAGGGCGAGAGGCTCCAGTTGTTCTGGTGCGCTGATGGAAATCCCGACCACCGCGAACCATTCGTTTTTAATGAGGCCGATTATATCCGTCTCAGTGGCACCAGGCGCATCCCAGATATCCCAGCCAGCACGGCGCAACATGTCACCGACGATCTGAGTACCAAAAACATGTTGCTCGCCAGGTAGTGTGACGAACAGGGCGCGATATCCCGACTTGGTGGTCGCCGCCTCGCTAACATCTGCGTTTTCGCTGATTTGATGCGCTAACTGCTGCAATCGTCGCAACCCCAACGTGACCGCGACGAAATCGACCTGATCGCGTTCCCACATCACACCCAACTTTCTGGCAACGGGCGCGAGCAGATCAAGGTAAACCACTTCCGGCGGCATGCCGAGGTAGAAAAGACCCTGAAGATAGGATGTTGCTTCGGCCATCTGACCCGAGATGACGAGCTCGGTCAGGTGTCGGACCTCGCTAACACCGGGCCGTATTGCAACGGAGTTGTCGCAGGCTGCATCGGAGACGCGCCCTCGGTGAGCGAGCACTAAGCGTGGAATCACTTCGCCCTCGATGGTGCGAAGCAGCGTGAGACGACCGTCGTAGGCCGTCGATGAATTCGTGAAGTCAGTCATGCCGTCATCCTCGACCAGGGCCGAGCCTATGCTCGATGCCTGATTGGCCCCCGTCCGCGCGACGACTTCCATGTACCGTTTGAGAGGGTGGTTTCCATGAGTCCCCTCTCTGTCCGTCGCAGACTGACACATATAGACGGGGAAACCCTAATTTGTCAATTTAACTAGACGTAAACCAAAATTGACATTCGCGCCCCTCTTTAATACATTCGGGCTGAATCCGTGGTGCGAGACCACCCATGCCCAATGCCTCACCGCCCCTCGTGGGCCGACCGCTGTACACGACCGAGGAACGCGCCCGTCGCGACCGTTCGGTGTGGACGGTCGTGCAAGGCGTACTCGCACCACTGCAATTGCTCGCCTTTCTGGTCAGCGTCTGGCTGGTTCTGTCCTTTCTGCAGACCGGCGCCGGTGAAAACGCTGCGACGATCTCCATCGTCATCAAGACCCTTTTTCTCTACGCCATCATGGTGACGGGGGCGATTTGGGAAAAAGAGGTCTTCGGCGTCTGGCTGTTTGCGCCGAGCTTCTTCTGGGAAGACGTCGTCAGCATGGCGGTGATCGCGCTGCACACCGCGTACCTGTACGTGATGCTGACCGGCACCCTGCCGGTACGAGAGCAGATGCTGCTCGCCCTGATCGCCTACGGCAGTTACGTCGTCAATGCACTGCAGTTCTTCTACAAACTGTATCTCGCCAAACGCACTGCGGCAGCGAACAACCTGATTGAGGATGCCGCTGATCGTCATGCGGCGATGGAGCCGAGCGCATGATTCGGCGACTCCTAAGCGATCCCCGTTTTCTGCCGTTCGCCGACGCGGCGAGCGTCGATTTGCCACTCGGTCGACTGCTGCGGCTCGCGCTGTTCCAGGTCTCCGTCGGCCTCGCCCTCGCACTGCTCAACGGCACGCTCAATCGCATCATGATCGTTGAGCTGAACGTGCCCGCATGGCTCGTCGCCACGATGATCGCCCTGCCGCTGCTATTTGCGCCGTTTCGCGCACTGCTCGGTTACAAGTCGGATCATTACCGCTCGATACTCGGCTGGCGCCGCGTGCCCTACATCTGGCTCGGCACGATGCTGCAGTTCGGTGGCTTGGCGATCATGCCGTTCGCCTTGCTGGTGTTGAGCGGCACCGGTCGTGGCTCGATCGTCTACGGTCAAATTGGCGCTGCGATTGCGTTCCTGATGGTGGGTGCAGGCTTGCACACAACGCAGACGGCCGGTCTCGCACTCGCAACCGATATTGCGCCGGAAAAATCGCGCCCGCGCGTGGTGGCCTTGATGTACGTCATGTTGCTGATCGGTATGGTCGGCGCCTCACTCGCGTTCGGATGGCTGCTGAGCGGCCGATACACGCACATGCTCTTGATCCAAATCATTCAGGGCGCTGCGTTCGTCACCTTTGTACTGAACGTGATCGCCCTTTGGCGCCAAGAGAAGCGCGATCCGGCGCGAGGACGCGATACCTCGCCGATTCCGACTTTCGGCAAAGCTTGGCGCGAGTTCACCGCACCGGCGCACACTCGTCGTCTGCTCGTAGCGGTTGGGCTTGGCACCGCCGCCTTCAGCATGCAGGACGTGCTGCTGGAACCCTACGGCGGACAAATATTGAACATGCCCGTTGGCGCCACGAGCTTGTTGACAGCGCTTTCAGCGAGCGGTGCCCTGCTCGCATTCGCCATCGCTGCACGTCAATTACAACGCGGGGCCGACCCGATGCGCGTTGCCGCTATGGGCGCACTCGTCGGTGTGTTGGCCTTCGTGTCGGTGGTCTTCGCCGAGCCGACTAACTCACCTTGGCTATTCCGTTTCGGCGCGGTGCTGATCGGTTTCGGTGGTGGGCTCTTCTCCGTCGGCGGACTGCTAGCTGCGATGTCGCTGCAACGCAGCGACAACGGGCTCGCGCTCGGCGCTTGGGGTGCCGTGCAAGCAACCGCTGCAGGGCTCGCGATCGCAGGTGGCGGCGCCGCTGCCAATCTAATTGGTGCGCTCGCCATGAGCGGCGCACTCGGTCCGGCGCTGGTATCGCCGGCAACCGGCTATCTCTTCGTTTATCACATCGAGATCGCGTTGCTATTTGCAGCGTTGATCGCGATTGGACCGCTCGTCCGCACGAGTCAATTCCGCTCGGCTCCAACCACGCAAGGTTTGGGCCTCGCGGAACTGCCGAGCTGACGGGTATCGACGACGTTTCGAAGGACTGATCGAGTCAGGGAGCAAGCAAATGGAAACTGGCGGATTGACGAGTTATATCGACTTGGCCCAGATCGCCCTATACGGGTTCTGGATTTTCTTTGCAGGTTTGATTTGGTACCTGCACCGTGAGGATAAGCGCGAAGGTTACCCACTCGATTCGGAACGCTCCGATCGTTCGGGTGGTCGAGTTCGCGTGGAAGGGTTCCCCGCCGTGCCGTCACCGAAAACCTTTTTGTTGGCCGATGGCAGCAGCATCCAGGCACCCTCGGCGGCGACTGCCGATCGTCGCGCGATTGCAGCCTCGCCGCTCGGTCACGGTGAAGGCGCAGCACTGCAACCGACAGGCGATCCGATGCGTGATGGAGTAGGCCCCGCCTCGTACGCCAATCGTGCCAATGTGCCCGAACGGATGATCGACGGAACCCCGATGATCGTACCGATGCGTACGCTGAGCGGCTGGCGCGTCAATCGTCGCGACCCGGACCCGAAAGGCATGACGGTCGTCGGCTGCGATGGCGTCGCCGCCGGACAAATCACCGACGTGTGGGTGGATAAAGCCGAACCGCAGATTCGCTATCTCGAACTGCAACTGACGGCAGGCGGCCACGTGCTCGTGCCGTCCGGCTTCGTCAAATACAGCGGCGGCCAAGTTCGCGTAAACGCCATCACGGGCGCACAGTTTGCGCACGTACCGCGCACGGCCAGCGGCGAGCAAGTGACACGTCTCGAAGAAGACAAAATCACGGGCTACTACGGCGGCGGCACGCTCTACGCAACGCCGGACCGTTTGGGTCCGGTGCTCTAAGGACTACCTATGAGCACACGAGCCGTCTTCTCCGAGCACGATAGCGAACCGGTACACGGACTGCCCGGTGTCTTGCCTGCAGGTGAGCATTTGGTATGGCAGGGAGCGCCCGAATGGCGCTCCCTCGCCCTGAACGCGTACCACGTTCGATCACTCACGCTGTACTTCAGCTTGATGGTGCTCGCGCGTGGCGGCTACCTTTTGCTCGAGGGCGCCACGCTGCTCGACGCTCTGACCGGTATGGTCGGGCCCGCCATTTTCGCAGCTATTGCGCTCGCGATTTTGACGGGCATCGCCATTCTCTCGGCGCGCAGCACGGTCTACACCGTCACGAGCAAACGCGTGGTGATCCGACAAGGCATCGCTCTGGAGAGCACCATCAATGTGCCCTTCGCTGCGATCGAATCGGCGGCGCTCAAGCTTCGTCGCGATGGCAGCGGCGATCTCGCGCTGACGATGCAGAAACCTCACCGCGTTTCGTACATCTGGCTGTGGCCGCATGTGCGACCGTGGCATCTGTTGCAACCGCAGCCGTCGTTGCGCTGTTTGTCGGATGCAGAAGCCGCAGCTGATCGATTGAGTCGAGCCTTCAAAGCCGCCGTACCCGAGGCGCGTCACGCAGGGTCGACCGTCGACAGTGTTGCTGGGATCGTGGCATGAGTCACGACCACCACCAAAACGATCCACCGAAGCCACTGCTCATTGGTGCAGCGGTCCTGATGATCGGATCGCTATTGATCGCGTATTTCGGCAAGGGCAGCCAGTTCAGCGCGGAGTTGATGCCTGAAACTCGTATCGTCGCCGCATACGATGTGCGCTTGCTCAAAAACGACGACGGCACGATCGCGGCATTTACGAGTAGCGGCACTCCGCTCGAAGTTTTAAGTATCGAAAAAGCCGGCTTCGTCAGCGGAGTCCTGCGTGGCTTTGCGAGAGGCCGCTCCCTCACTGATACGCCAGACGATGTTCCCTACCGACTGATCCGTTACACCGACGGTCGGTTCGTACTAGAAGATACTGGCACCGGTGAGCGAGTGGCGTTAGACGTCTTCGGCCCGACCAACGCCGAGACGTTCGCTCGTCTTTGGCGTGCGAGTGATCGAGCCAGACTGGCAGGGTCCTGACCGAATGCAACGGCGGCTCGCCTCATGAGCTGGTCCCTGCAGATCGTACCAGCGCTAGCTGCCGTTTTTCTTTGGTGGGGTCTGACCGGCCTCATCGCTTGGCTCATCGGCAAACCGTCACAAACATATCGTCTGCTCATGCTCAGCGTGAGCGTCATCGCCGCACTATCGCTCATCGTCATCAACCAGGTCGCCCAGTCGGCGACCTCAACGGGCGCTTGGGTCGGGTTCGTCGCCGCACTAGGTCTTTGGAGCTGGATCGAGACCAGTTTTCTGACCGGCTGGATCACGGGCCCACGAAAAACCTTGCGCCCCGGCGGCGCCATGGGTTGGCGTCATGCCTTGGATGCCATCGCGGCTATCCTGTGGCACGAGCTTGCCATCATCATCTTGGTTGGTGTCGTTGCACTGATCTCGATCGCTGCTCCTAACAAAATTGCGCTCTACACGCTGTTGCTACTCTGGGTGATGCGTAGCAGCGCCAAACTGAACCTGTTTCTGGGCGTACGTAATCTCGGTGAAGTGTTTCTGCCGAAACACCTCTCGCATCTGGTGGGCTATCTGCGTCAACGCACCATGAACCTGTTGTTCCCATTCTCGATCGCACTGGCTTCCGTACTGGCTTGGCAGCTGGGTGATCGAGCGTTATCGGCGGAGCTTCCTTTCGAAGCAGTGGGCTACAGCTTGCTCGCGATGCTCGCGGCACTCGCCTTGTTCGAACACTGGCTGATGGTGCTACCGATTCCGGCAGACTTATTGTGGCGTTGGAGTTTGGCGAATCGACGTGGCACGAACCATGAGTGGAGCAGCAACCGATGAAAATCGACGATCCGGCTGCGTTGCGTGCACTAGCCATCGAGGAATTGCCAACACTCGCCAAGCAACTGCGTGAAGAGTTAATCGGTAGCGTTGCCTCAAGCGGAGGTCATCTAGCCTCCGGACTCGGCACAGTCGAACTCGCCGTCGCACTACATTACGTCTACGACACGCCGCGCGATGCGCTCGTGTGGGACGTAGGCCATCAAGCCTACCCTCACAAAATGCTCACCGGCCGTCGCGACAAGCTCGCGACGATACGACGACGCGGCGGAATCTCCGGATTCCTGAAACGCGATGAGAGTCCGCACGACGCTTTTGGCGCAGGTCACTCGAGCACTTCGATCAGCGCCGCACTCGGTATCGCCGTCGCGAATCGATGTTTGGGCGTTTCGGGTAAGGCCATCGCCATCATTGGTGACGGTGCGCTGACGGCGGGTCTCGCTTACGAAGCGCTACATCACGCAGGCGGGCTCGGCGAGGATTTGGTCGTCGTTCTCAACGACAACGGTATGTCGATTTCGGAAAACGTGGGAGCCCTCGCCCGCCACCTCGGCAACATCGCCGCCGAACGCATCGCGACACCCGGTGCGCTTTTCGAGGCGCTCGGCTTCGACTACAGCGGCCCTATCGATGGCCACGACGTCACAGGCCTAGTTGACCAACTGCAACGCATCAAGTTGCGTCGCGGCCCTCAACTGCTGCACGTGCTGACTTGCAAAGGTGCAGGCTACGAGCGCGCCGAGCAGGAACCGATCAAATATCACGGCGTGACGCCCTTCGATCCCGCGCAGGGCCTCGTCGGCAACTCGGCCGCCAATCCCGCACCCACCTACACACAGGTCTTCGGCGAGTGGTTGTGCGAGATGGCGCGTCACGATCCGAAGTTCGTCGTGATCACCCCGGCGATGCGTGAAGGATCCGGTCTCGTTCGATTTGCGCGCGAGTTTCCAGACCGCTACTTCGATGTCGGTATCGCCGAACAACACGCGGTCACTTTTGCTGCAGGTCTCGCGACGCGCGGCCTGAAGCCCATCGTGGCCATCTATTCCACTTTTCTGCAGCGTGCTTTCGACCAAATGGTCCACGACGTGTGCCTGCAGAATCTGCCCGTGCTGTTTGCGATCGATCGCGGTGGCCTCGTCGGGCCCGATGGTGCAACGCACAACGGCGGACTCGATCTCACTTATCTGCGTTGTGTGCCCGGCATGACCGTGATGACACCATCCGATGCGCAGCAGTTACGCGCGATGCTACGCACAGGCCTAGAATTATCGGGCCCCTCTGCTATTCGCTACCCGCGCTGTGCGGCTCATGCCGCGCTCACACCCGCACGCGGTCTCGAAAGCGGCGATCTGTCGGCGACACTGCCTGCCAAGCTTCCTATCGGGCGTGGTCAATGGTGCCGACGCGGCTCCGGCATTGCCCTATTCGTCTTTGGCACTCTGCTCGACACAGCGCACCAACTGGCCGAATCCATCGATGCCAGCGTGATCGATATGCGTTTTGTCAAACCACTGGACGAAGAACTGATCCTCGAAGTGGCGAAGCAACACGCCTTGCTGGTAACACTCGAAGAAAACGTCATTGCCGGTGGCGCTGGCTCTGCGGTGATGGAATACCTCGCGCGTGCTGGCCGTGAAGCCATGGTATTACCGCTCGGGCTGCCCGATGCGAACCTTGAGCATGGTACCCGCGACGAATGCTTGCGCGAAGCAGGGCTCGATCTACAGGGCCTGTTCGACTCGATCGCAAGACACGCAGCAGCAATGCCGACCACAGCTCGAGGCGGTCAGAAACGCGGCGGCCTCGACAGCAACATGATGTTCAATGGGGTCACGCGTTCTCTGACGCGCTTCAAACTATTCTGAGTTTCAGGCGGTTTGTCGCAATACTTCCGGCAAACGGAAGCGCAGCGTCTCGACGATGCCAGGCAGTTCTCGAATTGTTCCCGCCCCGAGTTGCTGCAACTTCTTACAGACGCCCTGTACGAGATGCTCAGGCGTCGAGGCACCGGCTGTGACGCCGACATGCTCGACACCGTCGAGCCAAATCAACTCGATTTCATCAGCATGCTCGATCAGACGCGCCGGTACGCCGTGGTCGGCTGCGACTTCCTGCAGCCGGTTGGTATTGGAACTATTACGAGCGCCGACGACGATCACCAGATCAACTCGACGAGCGAGCTGCTGCACGGCACGCTGCCGATTCTGAGTCGCGTAGCAGATATCATCGAGTCCCGGCCCCACGATATCGGGAAATCGATCACGCAGAGCGGCAATCAACTCGCGCGTGTCGTCGAGCGACAAAGTAGTTTGGGTGACATATGCGACCGGTGTCGATGCCGAAACCGGTAAAGCCTCGATCTCCTCGACTGTGCCGACGACGTACACCGTGCCGCTAACCGAACCTCGTGTCCCCTCGACCTCTTCGTGACCCGCGTGGCCCACCACGATGATCGTGTAGCCGCGTTGCGAATAGCGCTCGGCCTGTAGATGCACCTTGGTCACGAGGGGGCAAGTGGCGTCAATGACCTGCAAGTTTCGACGATCGGCTTCATCAACCACCGACTTGGCGACACCATGCGCACTGAACACCGTCACTGAGCCTTCGGGGATATCGGCGATATCATCGACAAAGATCGCGCCACGTGACGCCAAGTCGCGAACGACATGCCCGTTATGAACGATCTCGTGGTAGACGTACACTGGAGCGCCGAAGCGCTCCAGTGCCTGTTCAGCAATATCGATCGCCCGCGCAACACCCGCGCAGAAGCCGCGGGGTTGTGCGAGCAGAATGTTCATCAACCCGACACGTTCAACGCGGCGAGCGGCGCTCGCGCGGGTTTCACAGCCTGAGCCGACTTCGCTGCCGGTGCCGCCGGCGCCGCTGCGGGTGGTGCCGCAGCATCCGTCGCGGCGGCAGCTCCCTCGGTCGTCTCGGCGGCCGGTGCCACTTCCGGCATCGGCTTGGCACGCTGCAACTCAGGGTAATCTTTGGCCATGCTTTGACCAAAGTACGGCTTGTAGACACCCTGATGGCAGGTCTGACAATTGATCTTGGCCACGTCACCCGTCGGTCCCAGTCGGTGATCCGGGAAGGTGTCGGTCAACGGAACGAGATATTGATTGTTCAGTTGACGCGCCATCCGGATGCCATGCCAGGCCACCGTGCGTTGCGGCCGGCTCTCCGACCACTCACCCCAGGCA
>Ga0164292_10000943_pt1 | contig 23124 bp, 20 predicted proteins | sample GEODES117metaG_FD_111486 | JGI IMG/M metagenome (GOLD analysis project Ga0164292, IMG submission 111486) | Eutrophic lake water microbial communities from Lake Mendota, Wisconsin, USA - GEODES117 metaG | ecosystem: Environmental > Aquatic > Freshwater > Lake | place: USA: Lake Mendota...
CCGCTGCCGCCGAACGTCCACCAAATCCACCCCGCGAACGCGGCTGCACCACTAGCAGAACGATGCGTCGTCTAATCCATGATCGCGCCCGAGTTCCCTCACGGCCTCCTCGGCCTCCACTTGACTCAGCAATCCTCGTCAGTGAATTTTAACGTGTCTACGCCCCTTTCCCTCCCTCGGCAATCGGACTCTACTCACCTTTTTTTGGTCACGAAAACGGGCAAGAAGTTAGCGCCTCCTCTGCCCGAGCACAGGTGAAGCCCTTACAAAATCACTCTCTCTGAACACCCCTAATTCGACGCACCACCAGTGCATCGCCCAACAAATTACCACAAGTGCCTAGAGCATTGCGCCACGACTAACCATCAAAACAGTCCCCGGGGTAATGTGACTATACTCCGCCACCTCTACCTCATGATCGATAATTGAACCGATGTCGATTATCGCTCCCGTACCTATATGCGCCATCGTTTCAATTACCGAATGCGCTCCAACATACACCCCATCTCCGACCGTCGCATCCGGAGCAATCACGCACGATGGGTGGAAAACGGACGGCACAGCCCAGCCCAGAGACCGATATTCATCGTGAACATTTTTTCTCAAAGCGGGATCACCCACCGCAGGAAAAATAAACCCTGGCTCTCCCAAAACAAATTCCTTGTGACGCAAAACCGGAGCATCGGAGAATGTCAACGGCCTGATTTCAGGTAATGAATGGACAAATCCCAAACAAACCCCTCCAGCTACCGAAATCGTATGAAAAACCTTTCTAGCGTGAATCCCAGTTCCGAAAATATAAAGAGGTGGCAACTTGTACCGATTAATCGTCGCACTTACTCCGATGCGCATGCTTCCCCCGGGACCGATCCGTTACGTCGCACTTCGACTAGAATCAAATCTCCGACATTGACCAATAACCTCGGCATAAAGATTGTCCATTTCAGCCGCGAAATGCTTCCAACTCGCCACCAGCTCAACTCGATTGCGGTTCCTCCTTGCCACAACAGACCGAAAATCCGGATCGTGGAAGCTCCTTTCCAATAGTGCGGCCAACGATTGGGGGTCGCCAACCGGGAAGATGTGACCATTTAAGCCATCGGTAATCCACTGGCGATTAGCAGGTATATCGGATGCGATTGGAAAGACGCCTGAAGCCATAGCTTCATTAAGTGAGACGTTATTGCCGTCGGAGCGGGACGCCGTGACGAACACGTCATAACCCGACAACATCTCAGCAAGCTCCTGATGTGAGACCCTGCCCAGGAACGCCACGTGATTTGAAATGCCTAACTCGCGCGCCAGAGACTCTAGAGAGCCGCGCAACGAACCATCACCCACGAGATCTAGACGAAATTTCAATCCCTTCTTCACGCACGCACCCACGGCGCGAAGCAATGTCTCGTGATCGTACAGCGGCTCAAGAACTCGAGTACACACTATCCTCAACCCGTCGACTGATTGCGCACGCTCGTCCGGCTGGAACAAGTCGGTATCAACCCCAAACGGAATCACGCGAAGACAATTTCCCATGCCCGGCGCCAACTTCCTAACCGCCGGAATCATGTGCTCCGCTACCACGGTAATCGCATCCGCCCTCACTAGCGCCAGCCTAGTCATTTGCCGATGAATTACCGATCGATGAACGTTAACTAGTAAGTCGCTACCCCAAGCCGTTACTATCAGTGGCCTTACTCCAGCCAGCGCCGCAATTGCTCCATAGCTTGTCAGGTAATGAGCGTGTGAAAGAACAGGCTGGAGTTGCCGGTGTAGCCTATATAAAGTAGGGACCGCGCGAAGATAGCCGAATTTCCCAAAGTGCGCCGAGGGAAGCGAATGGACCACAATGCCTTCGATCGTGGCCGGTGCGAACGACGCTACGTGCACCTCATATCCTTTGTCACGATAGTATATAAGCCAGCGCTGTGTATGAATGCTTGCGGCATCAGCCACGAAGAGTATCGCACTCATAGTATGCCAACCTTTCGATAACGGACGAGGCAATCACCTATTTCATCAACAATCGAGAATGGATACTCAAATCCAACTGTTGCCATGAACTTTACCGCGCTGAATTCGGTTTTATTCGTCACCTCGAGTATCTTCTCGGACGTCACCGGCGAGGCAAGCCCAATCGCTTTGACGCTGTCACCAATTATTCCGATTACTTTAAGAAATCGGCGTGGAATACGGCGCGGCTTATGCGAGCGTTCTAGCCGTTTGCAAATTTCATTGACCGCGTCGCTTACGCTGCATGGAGTGTTGACATTGAACACGCCGCTCGCGCCTTTGTGCGAAAGAGCCGCCACTACGGCCGCTGCAACATTTTTCACCGAAATGTAGTTGAGCGTACCGTCCTCCACCGGAACAAAGAACGCACCGCGACAGACGGCCTTCATGAACCCGACTAGCGGAGGTCTGCCGAGATCTTCAAAATCAAGCACGTTTGATGGCCGCAACACGACAAGCCGGCAGCCGGGCTTATGCGCATTGAAGTAAGTAGTCAAAATAGCTTCTGCATCGAGTTTGGTGCGCTCATATACGTTACGCGGCTTCGGCGGGAATTCTTCGGCAACCAACCCCGCACAATAACCCGCCCCATAGACACCAACACTACTTATATTAACAAAAACAGACACGGGAGAGTTGATTAGGGAATTTAGCAGCCTTTGCGTGCCCTCAATATTTACCGCCCGCATCTGCTGCTCATCCGTCTTCGCACCGGCGATATGGACCACTGACCGCACGTCAAACGGAGCGCGAAAATTGTCATACGCGAGATCACACCGGAAAAATTCCGCGCCGGCGAACATATGTCGCGCTACTAACTCCTTTCGTCTTCCCAACAGATAAACTTTACGTCCCGCGGAGTACTCAGCGAGTCGCTTTACAAACGCGCCACCCACGACTCCGGACGCGCCCGTTATAATCATCGGGAACAAGCTATCTGCAAGGATCTTTTCCGAACCTGAAATCTGCATTATCGCAACCTCTTCGCCGATTACTACGAGGCCAACCGAAACATGCCGTTGGCGCGGGTGCCATGATGTGAATATGGCGCCCAGATCGGACAAAATCGCCACCAACGACCGTGATGCCGACATCTTTGCATCCAACCCCGCCCGGATGACACAGAACTCCTCCCTCAAAAAAGTGCGGCATGTCTCCACGCCTGCCGTATCACAACACATTCCTGAGGACCGCCGACCCATCGCTCACCCGCCCCACCCCCACTTCCGCGACACCACACAAGCGAGAAATGGATGCGAGGCTGATACGGCTGCCAACTGCAGCCTACGTTCCCAAACGCGCGCCTACGATGCAAGTGAGTCCAGTCCACAACTAGTTGAATCACGACGACGGCCGCGAGCACTCTCCGATGAGCCGATAAAGCGATTTGTATATAATGCGATGGCCAAGCCCCGAAAAATGAATGCCGTCAGGCATAATCCGCTGATGTCGTAACGAATCAGGAGTCAACGAATCAGTCGGAAGGATTCTGATTCGTCCTCCAGACTCATCGGCCCACGCACGGATACACGCATTAACACGCCGACTATGTTCGTTGGTTGTTACCGAATATTTTTCCGAACCCGCCGGGAAAATCGGTAATGCAAAAATAATAACCGTCGCGTGGGTTTCTTTCACGGCGATATCACAGAGATATCGCAACGCGGCCAAATAATCCTCGATCCTCACCCACTGCCATGCGACGCCAAAGCGAGACGCTATCAAACGAGTCATGTAATTCATACCGCGGGCAGTGAAATCTAGAATACCTGCTCGAGGCCGAAAATCTCGTTGATATACCGAATTGTTATAGTAATTGCGGATTGGGAAGTTGTTAATTCTTCGGATCGTCTGTCGATCGAATATTTCTACGATACCGAAGTTTATTATCGCGACATCAGGAAAGCGCGATAATAAATCCTCTTCCAAGGACCGGAACTGTTCGCCTATTACCGTTCCCGCTCTGCAACAGTTAAAAACTTCGTGGTCCAACATAAGCCACTCGGAGTATGTGCGGTCGGTGCGAGCCCTCCTAGGGGGCCGAATGCGCAAGCCAACCGAGTTCCCCAGTATGCAGATGCGCATGCGTATTTTATTGGCTCTCGATTCGATACTCATCACCACGTTCTCGCATCATCTTCTTAAACGCAGATGCCATGAGCGCAAGCAACAACAGCCAAGACAATGACAGCTTAACCGCCACGTCGAGAGGCAAGAGGTAGACTGCCCCGAAAAGGCATGCGGAAATCAAAAACGGCTCAAATACGTCTCGCAGATACCAACCAGTTACCGCACCTGGCAAGAGCTTATTATGAACAAAGTTTGGAAAAACAAGGAAATAAATACCGTTATAAATCAACCACGCCAACGCCCCGCCCACCAATCCTAATCTTTCCACCAGAAAAACCGTAACAGGAACGATCATCAGCATACCAAAAAAATTATTGATGGCTGTGAGCTTGCTGTTTCCTAACGACCACACCACATATTGGGGGGCATGCATAACGCTGTTTATCATCATCGCGACGACCACTATCACAAACGTCCCGCTTCCCTGTACGGCCATGTCTTCCGACTGAGTCCACAGCTTCAGCACCAACTCATAGTTTATGACAAGAAATCCGGCCACAGGCGCAGTCGAACTTGATATAAGTCGCGTTGATTTACGATAGCTCACAGCGAAAAGGCGCTTGTCATCTTTAACGCGCGACAAAACCGGATAGTAGGCTCTCATCACAGACGCCGCGACCAAGGTGATACCCGAGGATAGGAGGAAAATGGATTGATAAAGAGCAAATTCCTGTACCGGCAGCGACCCACTTACAATCATTTTATCGGTCATCTTAATCGCCATCGCGCAGACTGTTGTGAGCGCGACTCCCAAAGCGAAATGACTTTCGTCAACAAACGAAGAGACATCTATCCTGGGTCCGCGCTGAGTCCTCGGCAGGAGTCGCAAAGTCGCCGCTAGAAGCACAACAAACTCAAGACATGTCCAAACTGCGTAAACAGTCGCGTAAGACACTAAGTCGGGTCCAAACAATTTCGCAACGATAATTATGCAGATTGTTCGGGCAAGCGTGAATGATAACGTACTGACGTTCGCTATAACTTGACGTTCTAAACCGTTAATCACACCGCCGAGTAACACCAAAGGAAGCCTAAGGACTTGAATACCGCCCCAGATCTTCATCGCGGTGACAGCTTCGTTCTGCAAGGCTGGTGGCAGCTCAAGCCACTCCCGACAGAGGTCCTCTGCAAGGACCAATATCGTGCATCCGGCGGCGAGACTTGCGACGAGATAATAAAGAGATGCGGTAACTACGAAATCCACCGCGCTTGCGGACTCTCCAGATCGCCCTCTCGATTCAGCAATTTTTCTATTGGCCGTGGTCGCCAAACCCACATCAATAAGAGCCGCCATAGTCGCGACCGTAGCCATAAAAAGAATCACGCCGACCCTTTCGGCGCCATATAGCCTGAAAAAAATCGGTGTCGCGAGAAGTGTTATCGCAGCGCTACCGCCTTGGCCCGCCAGATTTGCGATTACGTTATATCCGTGCCGCCTCACTTAGGTAGACACCGGACTACGACCTGGTTCGGCAGAGAGAGTTAATATAACTTTGCGCGCTATCGAGGCGGCATCCAAAGAGAAGTGACGTAAAACTTCCGCATTCGTGCCTGACGGTGGAATACGATCTATACCCCAATTATGAACTCTTGTCGCGCCAAGAACACCGCCGGTCGCGAGGCACGCAGTTAGCATTCTTCCAAAACCACCTTCAACGTAATGTGACTCCACGGTGATTAGGTGCTTGATGCCACTCAGCGCGCCTCTATACCAGTCGACATCGACTCTATTCAGCCATGGCGTGCCTATCACTCGTACTGGATGCCCGATATCCTGAATTAACATCTCGGCTGCGCGCAGCGCCTCCACGATCAAAATTGGATTAGTTGCGACAATCGCGATTTCGCGCCCGTCAACTACCAGATGACCGCACCCTTCCGACAAGGCGGTGAGGTTTTTCAACTCCTCTCTTTCCGGCACTGGAACGGAGGTGAGTCGCAAGTACGCGCTGGCAGAGTGAACGGACATCATCCAATCAAGTGCCCCCGGGACCTGAGATGCACACATCGGCTCTATGATTACCAGCCCCGGCATAGCAGACATCGCCGCGATATCACGCACTGCCTGATGGGAGTGTCCAGGCCCGCCGGGCAGCACTCCGGCGAGCGATCCCACATAGAGAACCTTCGTTTGCTCGGTACAGTTATTGTATATCTGCTCGGATGGTCGACTTGTCAAAAAGCAGGAGAACGAATGTACTATCGGGAGCAATCCAGCTAGCGCCATCGCTCCCGCTTGAGAGACCATATCCTGCTCAGCAATCCCGCACTCGATGAACCGATCTCGGAACTGCTTCTGAAAAGGAATTAGGCCGGTATCCAATACCAAGTCCGCGTCAAGGGCCACTATTGACGTATTAACCATCGCCCATTCAATCAATGCCTTCGAATAAGCGTCGATCATTTTGGATAAATTCTCGGGGGGCGCGACCGAGGGACGGATAACAGAATCGAGCACCAACTCGTGCTCGCCCAACGCCACTAATTTGCTATTCGCCGAGGTGACAAGCTCGTTTAGAGCTCTTGCGTAAGATTCATCCGACGGCGCGCCGCTATGGAACCTGTAGAACTCAATATCGGAATCAATAGCCGTATGTTCCATGAAGGATACGCCCTTCCCCTTCACTGTGTCAGCGATTATCACTTGCGGACGGTCTAAAACTGCCTTGGTTAGATCAAGCGCCTTGGAGATGCTTCGCACATCATTTCCGTTACATCGGACAACATACCAACCAAATGCAGCGAATTTTCTTTCGATATCACCGAGATCGCTTACTTTAGAAACGAGCGTGTCCGATTGGAGCTTGTTATGATCAACAATCACTGTTAGTTCATGGAGCGCGCTATTAGCAGCCGAAATCAATGACTCCCACAGTTGCCCCTCTTGCAACTCCCCATCGCCGGTCAGCACATAAATCTTTCGCTTAAGTCCGGAAAGACGCTGCCCCGTTATGAATCCCTTGGCTTTTGAGATGCCCATGCCAAGAGAACCGGTGTTGGTGATCATGCCAGGAGTACCCACATCCGGGTGCCCTGGCAACCCTCCTAATCGGCGGAGGCGATGCAACATTTCAAAATCGAGCCTTCCGAGCCCAATGAGCACGCTGTAGTAAGCCGGTGCGTCGTGGCCTTTTGAGGAAAAAAACCTGGGTGTTACGGACTCATGGGCACCACTGGACGCCGTATTAAGTTCGTTCAGGTACAACCAGCACATCAGCTCCATACTGCTAAAGCTGCTTCCGATGTGGCCAGAACCTGCCCTGGCAATCATATATAGAACGTTTATCCGACACAGCGCCGCGAATAGTTCCGCCCTTTCGATATCGGTTATCGATGCGCGCAGAACGCGCGAATACTCTTTGTTGGAAACATATGAAAGCGTCCCCGCTACGCCAGCGCCAATTTGATCACCCAATTGAAACTCCTCCAGAGATTTATAGACTAAACGTCACCCTACGACACGCACTGACGGCAGTGTCGCTTCACCAGACCGCAAGTAGTGTTCAGCGACTATCCAGTCTTCCACGCTATTAATATCAAATCCCTCCAGGCCGGTACTTATGAAAGGCACGATGGATTCGCCAGCTATTGAATTTTTTTCTATAGCGACGCGACACCAAGCGATTTCCAGGCTGGCGTCTTGTGAGTATATCTCCGGCAGCGCAGTGTACTGACTACTGTGCCACGGCGTCGCTCCGGCAGTGAAAGGCATCAGCGGTAGCGCGCGCTGCCCTCGCAATACCCACATCTTACCCGGGTGTTCGCGGCAGCGCGTCATGGCCCGCAAAGAATCAGCATCTGGATTGCTACAAAAAATGCGCCACGCGCGCCGGATCGTTTCGGGCAAACGAAACGGACTTGTCGGACGGAGAATAGAAAATACTTCGTACTCTCTACCGATTTCCTTGAGCTTCTTCAGCATCCATACGACCCATTGGATATCCGGCGATGTGTCCCCTGATATCTGATCGGGACGCAAAAACGGAACTTCCGCGCCGTAGCGCTGCGCGACCTCCGCATATTCCGCGCTGTCCGTTGCACAGACAACAGCATCAAACACCTGGCTGTCGATAGCTGCCGCAATCGAATATGCGAGCATCGGGTGCCCGCCCAGGTGCCTTATATTCTTGTTCGGGATTCGTTTTGATCCGGAACGCGCTGGAATAAAAGCGATAGAACTCATTTTCACGACGTCAAATCAACTCCTTGCGGGTTAAAACAGAGATGTTCTTTAGCTCCGAGTAGACGTCGAGTGCTTCTATCCCCGGCTCCCGAGTTCCGTTACCAGAAGCGCCAAATCCGCCAAAGGGCATGTGCGGCTCGCTGCCGTAAGTCCCGAGATTAACATTAGCGACACCGGCCCGAACACGATGCGCAAACCACATTCCGCGGTCAATGCTGGCCGAGTGGATCGCGGCTGTGAGTCCGTAGCTTGTCGAATTTGCGATTCGGAGAGCATCGTGAACGTCGCTTACCCTGTGCAGAGTAACGACGGGACCGAAAATCTCTTCTTGACTCAATTCGGCATCCAGCTCAATTCCCTCCACGACAGTTGGCTCAATGTAGAATCCGTTCGCGAGCTCGGGATTGGGCGGCGCGTTACCACCGCATAGGATACGGGCTCCGTTGTCCTTTGCTCGCTGAATGGCAGCGAGGATGTTATCTCGTTGACGCCTATTAATCACAGGGCCAACATCGCAGCCTGTCCCGACGCCTAGTTTAAGGCCTCGGGCCCTCGAGACCAGTCCATCCCTCACCTGTTCGTAGACCCGATCGAAAATCAGCAACCGGCTTCCAGCAGCGCAACGCTGGCCGGCGTTGCTGAATGCGGACAATGTTGACCAATGCAGCGCGCGGTCAATATCGGCGTCGTCGCATATCACTAGGGGGTTCTTACCCCCTAGCTCAAGTGAAACCCTCGCCAAACGACGCCCGCAGACTTCTGCGATCCACCTACCAACCCTAGTCGAGCCAGTAAAACTTATAACCCCAACCCGCACATCCTCGACGAGCGTTGAGCCGGCAATTTCGCCGCGACCATGTACGACATTCACGACTCCGTCAGGCAGACCGGCATCCTTAGTCAACTCGGCAAAAAGTTGTGCCGTTTTCGGAGCGTCTTCAGACGCTTTAATTATCACGGTATTTCCACAAATCAATGCAGGGAATACCTTCCAAGCAATATTTGCAATAGGCGTATTCGCGGGAACAATCAAACCAGCGACGCCGATCGGCTGGCGGACCGTGTAGCTGTGCTTGTCCGGAACCCCAGAAGTCAACGAGCGACCGTGCAGGCGCATTCCCTCTCCCGCTCAATAGGCGGCCTGCGAAATTGCTGCATTTACCTCGGACTGCGCGTCCGATTCCGGTTTGCCTGTTTCTACCGCGACGCACGTCACCAATTCGTTAAACCGGCTGCGCATAGCATCCGCGATAGATGCGAGGACGTTCCCACGACTCACTGGCGTTCGCGCTGACCAGAGACCAAATGCGCCAACGGCAGAACCTACCGCTCTTCCTACGTCGTCCACACCCGAGTCGACGACAAGAGATAAAACCACGCCTAGGTGCGGGTCGTATTTCGCCATCCACCTACTGTCGGTAGATGCTTCCACTTGACCACCAATCCAATTGCCTATTCGATCTACCGTCTCCATATTCATATTGCAGTCCATCCGCCATCAACAACCAGATTATGTCCAGTCATATACTTGGAAGCATCACTAGCGAGGAATAACACCGCGCCATTATATTCATCTGACTCAGCCATTCGTCCTATTGGCATTCGCGCGCAGTATCCATCGATAAATTGCTTTTCTTGACCATTGAACACCCCCGCGATCGAAAGCGTATTGACCCGAACATTCCTTTTTCCCCAGTACGCGGCTAGATAACGAGTGAGGTTCATGATTGCTGATTTCGATGCTGAATACGCTACAGGCTTATAGAACACCTCGCCGCGCTGCCGCCGGTACTCGTATAGAGCTTGGTCAGGCGCTACAAGGCCGTATATCGACGCAATGTTTATAATTGACCCCCTACCGGCAATCGCCATCGCCCCGCCGAACACCTGACAGCACAAGTGAACCCCCTTCAGATTCACTTCCATGATCTTATCCCAGGAGGATTCTGGGTAATCCTCGTAGGGGCCGTTCTCTGCCGGAGGCGCCGATGGCGGCGAATCTATGGCGGCGTTATTGATCAATACAGACGGCACACCAAATTTTTGGCGAGTTTGAGTGAGGACATTTTCGAGCGCCTCTCGACGCCGCACATCGGCCTCAATAAAGGCGTACCGGTCCGCGAATTCCTCAATCAATCCTTCGCTACGTGCGCTCCGAGTCACATCGATGCCGACAACACCACAGCCGCGGGAAGCCAGCATCCGAGCGTACTCGGAGCCTAACTGGCCCGCTACGCCGGTGACCACAGCGATTTCGGAGCTTACGTCGAACAGGTCACGCTTCATAAGCTTTCGAGACTCCAATCCTATCGCCGTCATAAGCGGCGGCAACGAGATCGCAGATTTCCCTCACCGCCCCGTACCCACCCGCCCGCCTCGACCGATAAAGGATGTGCGAATAAATCGCCGGATGGCAATCGGCGACGCCTACAGGGAATCCGACAAGACCAAAGGCAGGAATGTCATTCACGTCATTCCCGACGAACATGGTGCTCCCAAGATCCACCCGAAAATCGTCGCATATCGCACGGATTCCAGCAGACTTATCGTGAACCCCTTGTCTGCAGGGTACGCCCAACTTCGTGGCGCGCGCAGACACCACGACGCTCACCTCGGTCGACAGGATGCATACCTCCACCCCAACGCGACGGAGTTGCGCCAACCCAAGTCCGTCACTTCGCCAACAGCGCACCGACTCGACACCACCTTCGGACAAATAGACCGCGTTGTCTGTAAATACTCCGTCGAAATCGAATACGATTAGCCGAATCGACCTCAGCAATTCATTTTTAAGCATCGACGCCCCCCTTCGCTTGATGGAGGTGATCGAATAAAATGGGCTCTCCTTTCTTGACGCCTACTTTCGCCACTCTCCCCAGCACCAAGTTTGAATCTCGCACAGGTATATACTGGGTTGTAAATATCCGCCCTGAAAGTTGGTGAAGGCCAATTGCATCCCCGGCTCGGATATCTTCATAAGCCACCAATGACTTCCCTAACTTCTTAAATACCTTCTCTTTCCCCAACTCGTCGGCGGGCTTCGGAGGCAGCATGTGCCTGACACGCTTTATATCCCTAACGAATTTCCGAAACCCCTCCGGTTCCAGTGCAAAACTGTGATCGGTGCCCTTCGACGCCCGATTAAGCGTCACGTGTTTCTCGAAAACTCGCGCTCCCTTCAAATATGCGACCGGCCCTGACAATATGCCGTTGAAATGATCCGAAGATCCGATTGTTAGATTTGGAAACTCCCTGATCAATGTTTCGATGTGGTCAAGACCGAGTTTGTTGAACTCGCAAGGGTACTCAGACACGCAGTGGAGGATCGCCAAGTTGTCGTGATGTTGGAGTACCGCCTCCACACTTGAACGAATTTGCTCAATCTTCCCGCCGCCTACGCTCATTACGATAGGCTTACGCAGTGCCGCCATCCGGTGTATTAGTGGCAAATTCCCCAGATCAAACGATGCAATTTTAAGGATATCGACATCGACGGATTTAAGCAGATCAAGACTCGGTTCATCAAACGGTGTTGACATGAATTTCACACCGTATTTTATGCAGTCCGCCTTAAGAACGGGCAGCCACTCTGGCCTCAACTCCAAACGCTCGCGATGCTCTCCATATGTAGGAGCGAACGCGTTCTCACTCTCATATGGCGCCTCATACGCGTCGGCAGAAAAAAGATATCTATTATTTCGGGTTTGAAACTTAACCGCATCCGCCCCCTCGAAGGCAAAAATCCGAATATATTCCCGCGCAACATCCAAGTCGCCGTTGTGATTCTGCCCCACCTCCGCAATGACGAAGGGGTTCTCTTCAACATGATGCCGTCTAAACATAGCTTCACCTCTTTAGCCTGCAATTTTTTGCAACCTAGTTGCCTTACAAGGCGTCTGCGGTTGCACAGGCGCCCTGCCGCAAAACCCGGCCGGCGCATCAATCTCATATGTCGCTCACAACAAAAGGTACAAATGACCCTACGCCCGGGTCCGGAATCGACTTTCCATGACGAAACGCCGCGAATCTAATTTTTTGGGTGCTTGAGACAGCATCCCGAGCGCCATCCAGTATAAATGCGATATATAAAAGGAATCTAGCAGGTTGGTAACTAGCGCCTGCAGATTTAAAACGAACACAACCCCTCCGAGCCACAACGTCGATCGCCGGCCCGCAGACCTGCAAAGCGCCAATAGGACCGTGAGTAAAAATATTGCGAGGCCAAGGGGACCCAAGTCGGCCAACAGTCGCATGTGGTTAGCGTCAACCATCTGACCACCCGGGTTGAGCCCGGCAGAATCCGCAGCCGAAGTGGTCGCGCCCAGCCCCATTCCGAACGGATAGTCGGCTAAATGTCGCCCGATTAACTGGTAGGTGGGGCGATCCGCAAACGATAACGTCTGCCAAGCCTCTACGACCCGGTCAACCAATCTACTAAATTCCGCGTTCTCGATTTGCATCACAAAAAACAACGGCATCGAGAGCGCGATCAAAGCGATAATGCCTGTAAAAGCGGATTTCCAATTAACGACCGAGGCCCAAAGCGCGACACTCGCCAGGAAAACCGCCAAGATTGCGCTCCGTTGGAACGACAACAGGGCGACAATGGCGAAAATGAGCGCGAAGACAAATTTTTTCAGCCCGCCAAACCCCGCCGGTATCAACATCAATATCGAAATGGCGCAAATAGACCCCATTACGGTAGACCCAAGCGCGCCTTGCAGGCGCGCATACACCTGCCATGCCTCCAATTGCTCCTCGGAAGACAAGGATGATGCGATAGCACTAGTGTAAAAATCCGGTCTCGCAATATGAAGTACGAGACTAATAACCGCCACCGCAATATGAAGAACAACTAGCCTATTTATGAACACAGTCCTGCCTTCTTCAGGCAGCAGCCGCGCGAAAAAATATAGGGCTATGGGTGCTATAGTGACATTTATGCCGAGCAAATACGCCTCTATCGACACCGCGTTTCCCGGGAGCAGAAAAAGCACGAATGACAGGACGCAGCAGAGAACAAATGAAAGGACCGAGAGATCCAACCAATTCATCTTTTGACGATGTTTCGCGCCCCACGGAAACAAAGCGATCGCCAAGACAGGGAACGACAGACCGGGGCTGACAAACGGACCTGTACCAGAAATGTTGTAAAAAGCAATTGCGTTCATCGCCGTCAGAAGCGCGAGCAGTCGCCCCGACACATTGGACGCATGTAGCATTCAGGACCGCTCGACCATCCGGGATATTTCATCAATCAAAGTAGAGCCGGAGTGCCCTGGGGCGATCCCGAAATAGCTCTCCACAACTTTTCGTCGTTGAGGCGAACGCCGCTCCGGTTTGTCGACTGCATCAACTATGGCGTCAAGCAACGAATCGAAGTCCTCGACCAATACAGAGCATCCAGATTCCACGATCGGCCGGAAATGCTCAAAGTCATAGTATTTTCTGCATGGTATCGGGTTGGTCTGGCCCGGTAGGTCAAATGCGATATGAATAATCGGCTTATCGAAATACGCCGCCTCCAGGGTCATCGTCGAAAAAATGTTAACGTTGAGCTGGCAAAAATATAACGCGTCCCTTGTCGCAACGGCGGCATCACGCGAAGGAAGCCAGTCTTCCGGAAGGCCTTTTCCATCAGACTCACTGGGCAATAATTTAATGAATCCCGCGTCCTCCAAAGGTTGATAGAGCGATCGGTCGTCAAATGGGTGGGGCTTCACGAGAATTTGAAGATTCGAAAACCTCGTCGAATCCCGCTTAATCGCTCTGCCAAGCAACTCCAGAATCCGGTGTTGGCCATCATGCCTGACTTGGGGCATGGTCGAGAAAAGAATGAACCCATGGCTATCGTCAAGCCCAACGGAACGACACCACTCCCGGTAACTTAGCGAGGGCTTTTCGGCATAGGCATCAAACTGCGGCGCGCCCACGATGCCGATGCAGGTATCGTCATAGCTCGGAAGCGTATGCAAAATCTCGGATTTCGATACGTTATTCCAGACAAAGAGCTTGTCAAAATTGGACCCAATAACTATTTTGCTTGACAGATGGTCCCAGCTCAAGACGAGAAGAGCCGTTCGCGCCCCAGAGTCAATTGCAGCACGATGGAGCGATTCGTCATAATAAGTCGACGCATGCGTCGCAATGAAAACACAGTCCGTCGCATTACCGGCAAAAATCGCGTCCGCGCTAGACCGCCGATTAAATAACATATCGGCGCTCTCAAGCCACGCCGATACCCTGCTTGTCCCAAAAATCTTGACTACGAAGCGGATCCAACAAGCGCCAACGATTTTGTACAAGGGGCGCTTGCCGTAGACATGCCAAATTTTCTCCGTCGCGGAATCCCGCGCGTCCAGGTATATTTTCTTTCGAGCTTGCCGCAGCAACCGCCACGAGATCGGCTCTTTGCCCACATCGTATGAGGTCCGGGCGACATCAAGTGATTTACAATGTTCCGATATAAAATTACTAAATTTAGACGGATAAATTAAATGCACTTGGAAATTCCGGGATAACCCTGCCACCACTCCGTTGGAGACAAAGTTCCGAAGAGCCCAACCGGTCGATAGAGAAAAATATATCTTTTTATCCATTAGGTGCCTTCCGGCCAATCAATTCATCAGAGATAAATGTGGAAAGTCGCCTCGGTGTTTAATCCAAGAAAACCGGTTCCGCGCGCGCCCGATGCGAGACAGGCCTCTCGCTCACTGGTGGAAAGTCAGGACTCCCCCGAAACGGCCCAGAACCGTTTTTAAATCCTAACGAACTTCTTGATAGAGCCGAGGAATGCGGTTTATCGCTTGAATCGTGTCTTCGAAGTCGAGCTGAATAGCATCTAGGTACCATTTTAGATTCGCATACCTTGGGCGGTTTTCATCCTCGATGAGCAAAAGGGCCTGGTCGCGACTAATTTGCCCTTCTCTAATCTGATTAGACCGAAAAGTGTCATGCTCCGTGAAACCTGCGACGAGCCTGTAGATATAATTATAGAATGCGGCGGTCCCATCGCCGATTCTCCATGTGGTCGATGTATCCTCTGCTCGCTCCCAGTCGTAATTTCGCAGCGTCGAATCGATCTCTGGCTCACTCCATGTGGAGTAATCGAATACGTCGAAGTAATCACGCTTCGGCATTAAGGCGCGGTAGTACTCTCCGGACAAAGTGTCCCACAGAGAGGAATTAAAGTACCCCGGACTCTGCAACATCGCGCGGAAACGTCGCGACTGATAATCGGCCTGTTTGCGCCAGCCGCTGTTATAGACAGTCTTCATTGCGAAATCTGGTGGCACGCCGAGGAAACCCGCCTTGAAGTGAGTGACTTCCAACGGGTTCGCCCCCCAGATGTTCAGGTTTATTCCGGTGTGATTCTTGACCGTTTCAAGGTATCTAAAGAAATGCTTGTCCCCCGCAGTAAAAATCGAGACCATCCCGAGGTTCGGCGAGCGCAACCAAGCTTTGACATTCATTGCTATATTTCTTCTTTTCGCCTCTATGTCGGCGGCGACAACAATGTTTTCCACTCCGAGCGCTGCACACATTCGACTTATATTTCTCCGTCCGAGATCCGTTACCATGCCCCAGTCGTAAGTGTAGGCAATTGGCTTCATTTTCAGTTCATTCACAATCATATGGAGGGAATAGCTACTATCCCTTCCTCCCGAGAACGGCACGATGCAATCGTTACCCACCCGCCTGCGATACGGCTCGAGCAGATCAAGAAGCATCTGTTTAGGCTTTGGGTTGTTGCGAATCCGATAGTTTTCGCAGTAGTTGCATACGCCATCTTCGGAGAATGAAATAAAGGGCATTGTCTCGGGAAGGATGCACCTTGCGCACCGCCGGAACAGCGGCTTGGGATATTGAAGTAGTCGTTCGCCGGGCGAATTGAAAACAAGCGATGGAATAAGATCTTGAGTCCTCGTGTTGCGTTCGCTGACAGAAATTTCAGTCGCCGACGGTGGGATGTCTAGAAATACCGGGACGTCCTTAACTTGGTTGATGTCGGAACATCCTATGGCCGACAAGGGGAAGAACTCTGAAGAAAAGTAGAACGACGTCCCTTTGGCGCCGACATAAAGACTGCCATTATTTGAGAATAACGCTAACTTCCCAATACTAGGCATCGCCAGGGCGCACGCGACAACACCGCTAGTCGCCTCAAGCACTGCGGCGGGGATGGTCTCATACGAACACCCACTAGCCAACTTATCCGCAGCTATGCCAGCAATTATCTCGGAATCGATCTTATATAACGGTGTTCTTTTTATCTTTGGCCATATCGTATCAGAATTAACGATGATTCCGTTGTGAAAAACAGCGAGGCCGTCACGGAGGACCGGCTGGTTGTCAGATAAGCCGTTCGTTATTAATCGTGAGTGACCCAAAATCACCCTCGAGGCACCCTTCGGCAGCGACTTCAGCAGGAGACGGGTTATAGGTGAGTCCGCCTTGAGTGCTTGGTAATCACCACCTGAATAAAACATTAATCCGCTCGAATCTTTTCCTCGACTCTCTGCGAAAGCAGCCAGTTGACGAAGATCCCCAAAATCGACGGAATCACTAGCGCCAATTACTCCAAATATTCCACACATGCTTAGTATTCCACGTTGTTTTCGCACACACAGCGTCTTAGCTCTGTGCACTTTCAGTCAACCCAATGCCAAGCCTACCACGAAGCACGCAGAACCAGGTCGGCGCGCCTTCGAGCCTCAAAATTTGCTTACTCCCCACCCCACTAACCGCTAGGAAAACAATTTCTCTTTCTCTGCAGCTTTCTCATCACAGCGGACAAGTTAGTGACCAGCACGGACTCCAGACCGTCAGAAAATTGAAAAAAAACGCTGCAGCAAAATGATAAAGCAATAACCACTAATAAGCAGAACCCTGAATCGCCGCCGCGATCCGACTCACATCGGAATCTGCGAGGTCTGGGCTCATTGGGAGGCTCAAAACCTCTCGTGCCACGCAATCCGCGACCGGCGTGCAGTCTCCGCAACAGTACTCTTTGTACGGCGCCTGTCGGTTCAACGGAGTGGGATAGTGGACCGCCGTCGGAACTCCTTGGCGGGATAACGCCTCCCGTAAAGCCGCACGGTGTTTGACCATTATCGTGTACTGCGCGAAAACGCTGTTGCGGTCCGGTCGCTGCGTCACCCGCCTAATGCCGATGCTATCCATAGCCTCGTTGTACAAGTGACCTAGGTCAGCTCGACGGGAAAGCTCCCAGGTGAACCGCTCCAGTTTGGCCAGAACCACGGCGCACTGAAGAGTGTCCATCCGCCCACCAACGCCCACCCGGACATGTTCATACCGTTCGCGCTGCCCATGGATACGTATTTCTCTAAAAGCCTTTGCTAACCGGTCTTCGTTGGTAAAAATCGCCCCACCATCTCCGTAGCACCCTAGCGGTTTACTCGGAAAGAAACTTGTGCACCCTACCGTACTGATGTTGCAACTACGGCGTCGTTTATAAGTCGCGCCGAAGCTCTGTGCGGCGTCCTCGATGACCGAGATCCCACCGTGACGTGCAGCGATTGCATTGATTTCGTCCATGTCCGCCGGCTGACCGTACAGACTAACGGGCATAATCGCCTTGGTTCGCGAAGTAATCTTCGCCTCGATCCTCGAGACGTCGATATTGCAGGTGTCGGGTTCGATATCCACAAACACCGGGGTTGCGCCCAACAAGACGATTACTTCCGCGGACGCCGCGAACGTGAACGGGGTGGTAATCACCTCATCGCCCCGCGCTATTCCAAGACCCATGAGCGCGATCAGCAAGGCCTCTGTGCCGCTCGCTACGGTAATGCAATGCTTGGCACCGGCGAAGGATGCAAGTCTCGCCTCCAGCTCGGCGACCTGCGGGCCCATGATGTATTGGCCGTGCTCAAGGACTTGGTCTATCCGACGCCGGATCTCGGGCTCGAGAGCCTTGAACTGCGACCTTAGGTCAATGAAAGGGATTTCGTTCATTGGGTTTCTGATTGTTAGCTAGCTAATCCTTAGCGACAGTTTTGAGCGAATAAGAGAAAAAGCGGTGGAGGTATAAGATTGCCTACGTTTTGGCGCTATCCCGTCCTTTCTGGCGATGTAGAGAGATACAATCTGCAACTATCGAGACTATCGAAAAACATAAACGGCACCCCCACCGTCGATAGACGTTCTTTCGACTCAAGACCACAACCGACCATAAGACAACGGGTATGTGCCAGTTTGCCTATCTGCAAATCCGCATGCGAATCACCAATCACCGTCTTCCGGCAATCCGGGTACCTTTCGCGCACCCATTCCGCTTTGTCACCCTGAATTGCGAATGCTTTGTCGATGAAACGGGACAACCCCAGCGATCGGAGTTGCTCGTGCAGCATGCCGGGCTGTCTCCGACGGGACAGAATTATTGACTCATCCTCCTCAAGGAGTTCGGCAGTTTGCGACGTCCCCAGCCACAGTTTATCAAGCTGCAGAAACATCGCTTGCTCGAGCAACTCCCCCTTTTTTTTGAAATAATTCTCAGAGAGCCGCACACCAAGACGTGCCGCCATACATCCATCCCGCACCAGCTCCAACTTCATCGACCTATATTCCTCGATGCTGACATTAACACCAGTAAGCTCACAGAATACCGCGTGAAATCGCGGCCAGAGGTCGATTAGAGTCCCGTCAAAATCAAAAATCCTCATAAATCTCTTCAAAGTAACGATACATCCGTTTTTTAGTTTCAATGACTGGAATAGGCGTGATATTCCGGCCATCCATTATGTCTATCATGAGCACGGGAACATTTAAGCCAGCCTCGACGGTGAGCGGTAAACCACCGGAAGGGAACCGCAAGTTAATGTCTATGAAATAAGGGACGCTTTCCTTTAGGATATATTGGAAATTTACGCAACCCCTGAACGCCCATGCCGAACCAATCCGATGCAAATCACTTGCGATCGGCACTTCATTAGCGGTTTCGGTAATAACCACCGCCCCACCAAGCGTCTTTACGCGTCGACGATTATTGAAACCAATAAGCGCGCCTTCTGAATCAAATAAACAATCAACAGTAAACTCGTCGCCCCCAATAAACTCAAAAAATGATACTGAATCTTTATTCGCTTGCAGTGAACTTAAGACCTCTTTCGAGTTGATTACCTGCGCGCCGCTTCCTCCACTTCCGAATCGGCGCTTCATTATGACTGGCAAGTTTTCCGGGGCGTTATGTATTATTTTCGGCACGCGAACCCCTTTGCTTGAAAGGTTTGCTGTAGCTATAAGTTTATCTTCGAGCGCCTCGAATGTCTCGTAAGGACAAACCAAGAACCGAGTATTGGTAAGTGAACGTAAGAAATCCGCGTATCGCGACACCTGTCTGATTTCCGTTGAGTGGGTCGGGAAATAGTAGTCGACCCGCTCAGCGTTGAATATCTTGGCGAGCTCTTTGACAAACTCAAGACCCAGTTTCGCGTCTGGCACAAAATATTGCTTATCGACGAAAAACTTTCCGACGGACGTCGTTGATGAGTCTGTGCCGACGAGATGATAACGCCCACCTTCCCGAAACTGCTTGGCAAGAAACACGCCGGTGAGCCCACCGTTACTGCCTATAAGAATGGTTTTTTTCATCTCCCCAATCCTGAGGGGCGCTTATCGCCACGGATCAAAGCGCTTCCAGCGGCAAACTGACCGCGCGACCATCACGAGATGACCTGTACGCTGCTACTATAATCTCAAGAGACTTAAGCCCCGCCCTCCCGTCGGTTTCCGGCTGCGCCACCCCTCGCATCACATCAATTACGTTTCTGTAGTAGCGGGGGTGCCCGAAACCGTAGACTGACGTTGTGGCGTAGCTGGCGCCTCGCACTTCGTCATCATAGTCACGCCGGTCCGAGAATTCCCAGACCTGGGCCTCGTTCACCGCGACGCCGCCGAGTCGCGCGGTTCCGCATTCGCCCAGTATGGTGATGCTCCCTTCTAGGTTCTTCGGATGTGTGAGCATGGTTACGCTCATTGATCCCAGAGTGCCATTACGCCATTTGATGTTCAAGACCCCGGTATCTTCGGCCTCGATGGCTCTGGTGGTGCTGGTCATCGCGTGCACCGTCTCCACGGGCCCTATCAACCAATGGAGCAGATCGACATAGTGGCTGGCCTGGTTCATGAAGGCACCACCGTCGAACTCCCACGTCCCGCGCCACCCGTTGCCTTGGTCGTAGTAGCTTTGCGGTCGGGTCCAGAACACGTTGACTTGGGCCAGATGTATCCGACCGAAGCGCTTTTCGTCCGCGGCTCTCTTGAGAAGTTGAAGGGTCGGATTTCTACGGTTTTGTTTCACGACGAAGAGGCGGACGCCAGCTTCATCGCACGCACGCACCATGCGAAGACCGTCCTCCCAGCGTGTAGCCATGGGTTTCTCGCTGATAGTGCCCACACCGTGTTTCGCGGCGATGATGGCCTGCTCCGGGTGCAGCCCGCTCGGGGTACAGAGAGTGACCAAGTCCAGCGCCTCCGCCCGGAGCATCTCCGCCATATCCGCATATCCCGGGACGCCATACCGTGAGGAATGCTCCGCTAGCACCGTTGGATCGACATCGCAGACGGCTGCGAGCTGTAGATCGTCGGGATAGGACTCGAAGGATCCGAAGTGGTTCTTCGATATCCGTCCGCAACCGACAAGGCCGATGCGAATCTTGCGACCTTGTATCTTTCGGAAGTTGATCATGGGAGACACCTCGTCACCATCAAAGCCTAAAAACGGTGAATCCGGCTTCGGCTGCAGCGCGCTTATCGAAGACGCACTTCAAATCTCCGAGTACCGGGTTGGCCGAACGACACAGGGAACGGAGCTGCCCGAGGTCCAATGACCGGAACTGCCTATGACCTACTGCAATCGCCAAAGAGTCGACTCCTTCGGCGGACTCTATCTTCCCCATCCGCACGCCATACTCGTAGAAGACCTCGTCAGGATCTGCCCATGGGTCTTCTACGACCACTTTAACGTTCCACGATTGAAGTTCCTGGATCAGGTCGATGACCTTGCTGTTCCGTATGTCCGGACAATTATCTTTGAAGGTCACACCAAGGACGCCGACAGTAGAACGTGCGACATCGATACCATTCTGCAACATCCGACGTATGAGGTTGCGCGCCGCATAACGCGCCATATTGTCGTTGATGCGGCGCCCCGCCAAGATGACCTGGGGGTGGTACCCAAGTTCCTCGGCCTTGTGGGTCAGGTAATATGGATCGACCCCGATGCAGTGTCCACCGACCATCCCCGGCCGGAACGGCAGAAAGTTCCACTTGCTGCCTGCAGCCTCGAGCACCTCCAGCGTGTCGATACCGATACGGTCGAAGATGACCGACAGTTCGTTGACGAACGCGATGTTGAGGTCACGCTGGCTGTTCTCGATGACCTTGGCTGCCTCGGCCACCTTGATGCTGCTCGCCTTCCACGTTCCGGCGGTGATGATTTCGCGGTAAAGGGCATCGACCTCGTCCGCGACTTCGGGCGTACTGCCGCTGGTGATTTTCTTGATCGTGGTCAGGGTGTTGACCTTGTCGCCCGGATTGATGCGCTCCGGGCTGTAACCACAGAAGAAATCCTCGTTGAACTTGAGACCGCTCAGACGCTCAAGCACCGGCACGCATACTTCCTCGGTCGCACCGGGGTAGACCGTGGACTCGTAGATAACGATGCCACCCTTCTGGAGGGCGGCGCCGGCAGTCTCGCTGGCCTTGACGAGCGGGGTCATGTTGGGTCGGTTCGCACGGTCGACCGGCGTGGGCACGGTCACGATGAATATCTGCGCAGACTTCAGGTCCGCGCGGTCGGCGGAATAACGCAGATGATCGGCGGCCTTGAGCTGCTCGGGCGAACACTCAAGAGTGTGGTCTCGGCCGGCAGTCAGTTCCTCGATCCGCGAGCGGTTGATATCGAAGCCGATTACCTTCCGCTTCTTGCCGAACTCGACCGCCAACGGCAGCCCAACATACCCCAACCCGATGATCGCTATCGTTTTCAAAGCACTGCCTCCCGTGACAGGGCATCAATTTCTGCCCGCAACGCTTCGTATTCCGCTTTCTTCCGCGCAAGGAAACGGCCCGTCAGCATCGTCTTCTCGGCCATCCCCGCCGGCGTGAGCACATAGGCGTAGCCCAGCTTGTTGGAGCTCTTCGAGAAGTTGCTGGCCTTCACGAGCCCGCGCTCGATTAACGCCTTGAGACAATAATTCACCGCGCCCAGGCTCACGCCCAACCGCTCGCCGAGCTCGCGCTGGGTGAGTTCGGGGTTCTCGTGCAACAGGCGCAGGATCTGGAACCGCGCCTCTTCTTGGATTTTCGCCTTGTTGTTCAATCGCTTGCGGAGATCTTCACGCACGCTACCGCTACACCCGTGCAGCCGACAGAGCTGGGGCGTGGCGGAGGGGCGTTCAAAGGTGAACAAGGATAAAGGCAATCGGTGTCGATTGCATGACTTTTGTCATGAACCGGGCGTAACTGATAGTCGGCGTTGACTATTTCGCCTACCCCCACCCGCACCCGGCTCTGCCGCCCGAGCAGGTCAAGGAGCACGGTCGCCCGCTCCGCACCCTCCGCCATGTCGAACACGCCCTCGAGGGTGGCGAAGGGGCCGGCGACGATCCGCACTTTCTGGCCCTGTTGGTAGATCGGCCGGTGGCGCTGGGGCTCGGCGGCGCTGGTGCGCAGGGTCTCCACCAGCGTCTCCGGCACGGCGGCGACCTGCCCGCCGAACCGGACGAGGCTCGCGACCCCGACGGTGCTCCGCACCGGTGCCCAGGACACCCCCTCCC
>Ga0164292_10000945_pt1 | contig 23105 bp, 20 predicted proteins | sample GEODES117metaG_FD_111486 | JGI IMG/M metagenome (GOLD analysis project Ga0164292, IMG submission 111486) | Eutrophic lake water microbial communities from Lake Mendota, Wisconsin, USA - GEODES117 metaG | ecosystem: Environmental > Aquatic > Freshwater > Lake | place: USA: Lake Mendota...
AGATCGGGGAGGGTGTCTGAAGATTTGACCCGAACAATTGCTTTTGAGTCGCTCATTTTCTCAATTATAGATTGAGGGTTTGTAATTCTCTGGCTATCAAAGCTGAGAGTTACCTACCAGGCAAGATTGACTTGATTGCCCACTTCAATCGCCTAATAACTTCGCCCGTTGTCCAATCAACTAACCAGCGAAACGGCACCCGCTTGGAGAGCGTTTTATCAAAACCGAGCATGGCTTGAGCAACTGTTTCGATATCGATTGTGCTGGAGTATTCGGGTTCTCCTTCGGGAACGCTTGCGGTATCCAAACTGTTGATGTCCCCATAAACTTCAACCCCAAGTTGCTGGATCTTTAGCTTGGATGCGGTAGCCAATTCATTTGCCTTGGCAACAGCCCAGCCGGGCGTTAGAAGCTTCTTAGATCCCTCTTTGAGTGGGACGTGGTCAGTCAACTGACGTATGTAGCCATTTCTGATAAACACCAAGTACTCGTTCCACTGGCGCTCTTTAGGAAAACGCCTGTTCAGCTCCAGAAGCAACGACACTTCTTCCAGAGAAAGTGACCTGTTGCTTCCAGTGACTTGAGGCTTCAAAAAACCAGAATCAAGCCCCAGATACTTGTTCAGGCTTTCAAACAAAAACTCTGGTCTTTGCTCGTCAGCAATCAAAACAGTGACATTGTCTTTTCCAAAGACTTCAACCCAACGGGCAACAACATCACCGTGCATATGCCTTTGCCAGAAAGTTGGGTTGATCTTGGATATTCCTGGCTCATCCAGAACTGAGTGTAGCCACTCAACGTAGTCAGCCTTAGTTCCGTATTTCAAATACTGCTGGTAGGAAGACCCGAGGAGTTTGGCTAAAGGTCTAAGTGTGAAAAGCACCTTGACTTGGCAATTCTTGATTGCCGAAGCAATGACTTGGATTTTCTCTGGAGTCAGTTCCGAGAAGAACTCACTACTCAAAACAATCTTTGAGGACTTAGAGCCATTGATTAATCTCGCCATTCGGGTGAAGTGCTTGAAAGAAGTAACTTCCCCACCACGTTTTTTCCAACCCCAGGCTTTTTGGGTTAGAGCCCAGGCAATACGGTGGTGGGCCTTACGACCCATGCTTGGGTATAAAACACCAGCAGTCTGAAGTTCTTCCCTTTGGGCGGCAAAGCTCTCCTGTAGGGCGGAAGTTCCTGACTTATGAAAGCCAACATGCAGAATCAGCTGTTTCTGGGGCATGGCTTTAGTATCCCAGAGCCAGCCCTAGTAACTGGTGAGGACCCTAGGGCCAGCGACCATTCGGAATCTGGGAATATGGGTACAACGAAGGGTTTGGTTAATGGGGAAGAAAAAGCGCAACAAGTCCACTCAAGCAGTAGGTTCAAGTGCCGTCGCCACAGAAATCAGACAAGTCGCAACATCCGCTGCTCGAGAAGAGGCTTCCCGCGACCAATCAAAAATTGTCCCTGAGGTTGCCAGGACTGGCGCAGTTGAATGGATTCTTCTAGCAGCTTCAAGTTTTATCACATTCTTTGTTTTGGCTACGCGTTTTTCGGGTGTAAATGTGTCTGTACTTAAGGATGAGTACATCTACGTTTTAGATTCCCACTACAAAGACATCTCTGGGTTTCGACTGCCGAACGAACTTTTTCAGTTTGTCTATAGCTCTACAAAGTTGTGCGGGGAAAACTTCTATGACTGTGCTCGAGGCATCAACGCTGCATTCGTAGTCGCAGGGGCACTTTTTATCTACTTCTTGGTGAAGTTGGTAACCCAAGGCAATCGGTGGCTGTCAACCCTGGCTGGCCTAGCTACCATTTTTGGGACCAACGGAACCTACGCCGCTTACTTTCTTCCCGAGGCAATCTTCAACTGCTTGATGATTGGCTTTTTCTATCTGCTGATTAAGTACGGCCAATCAAGTGCCTGGCAATGGTGGGTCGGAATGGGTGCGGTTTTTGCTCTCGCAAGCCTTGCTAAGCCACATGCCTTTTTTGTGCTTCCTGCGGTAGTCATCTATGTAGCCTTGGCAGCTAGATGGTCTGAAGGAAAATACTTAGTTACCGTACTTAAGCGGACAGCTTTGCTGGTTGGGTCTATCTATTCGATAAACATTCTCCTTAGTTGGCTTTCCCAGCGAGATCAACCAACCGACGTTTTTGGAACATATGGTGGACCGACAAGAACACCTGTGGCAATTGTCCAGGATTCGGGGCTACAGATTCTCACAGCGCTTCCAGGCACAGCACTCGGGCAAATACTAGTTTTGGTTCTAACCATCGGTCTGGCTCTGCCGGTTGCGACACTTGCTGTTTTCTCCATGTTCAGGAAGGTTGATGCCGAGACATTTAGCAAAACCAAAGCTGGAGTTCTGATTGGGCTTGCAATAGCAAACATGATGGCTGTAACGGCTGTCTTCGAAGCATGGATTGAACTATTCGTCTGGATGCACACCAGGTATTACAGCTACCTAATTCCGCTTGCACTAGTTGTTCTTGCCGAAGCTTGGGCTAGAGGTGCAACAGGAAAGGCTTTTTGGCTAAGAGCAAGCGTGATTGGAATATTCAGCATATTCAGCGGATATGGATTTTTCACCGCTTCTGCGCCTTACAACACGAATTGGGTTGACGCGCCAGATTTCAAATTCCACATTGACAACCCGGCAATCAGTGGCTTCCTAATTGTCACAACTTTTATCGCTGGTCTGGTCTATATGTTTCATGCCCGCAGCGCTTTATTGGTCGGTTTCGTAGTTTTGTTCGCCGCGTATCTTGGTTCGGGGCAACACATAACTAGCTACCTATTTGAGAATTTCGGCTACGAGGTTGTTTCAGATGATGTAGCAAGAATTCTTCGAGAGGCTCTTCCCCAAGACCAGATACATAGAACTGTCCTGGTTGGACCAGATTCAGTTAAACTGGACCGCGTGCTCTTTGGTGTTCTGTCGGGTTCCGCCCGTTCGCACGTTGCGTCAGGAGTGTCAAGAGACTTGAGCTTCATTCAACCTGACGATCTATGGGTTGTGACCCTTGGGGATGTTCAGCTTGAGGGACTTGGCCAAGCCGCCGTGAGTAGCCTGGGCTTTTCTATGTACGCGCTTTCTGAAGAAGCCAAAATTGAATCACGCTCTGGTCAGCCCTTCAATATAGGGTCACTGTGTGAATTGCCTGAAAACACTGGTTGGTCCTGTGGACCTGAAACATCGATTCCTTTGGAGGGAGGGGTCCAAGGTGGCTCTGTCTTGGACATCATTTTTGAGGTGCATGGCGACAATCAAGAAGTCGTTTTTGCCTTGGGCGCTTCGAGACTTGAAGGCACATTCAAAAAAGGAGTCTGGGCTACAACAATTAGATTCCAAGGCGAAGGGGTAGCCCCAAATCTGTCGATTGTGAGCACTTTGCCTATAGCGTCTGAGACTACGGACGAAGAAAGAATCGTGCGAGTGCTGCACCTTGGCTTCAAGAAGTAAGAAGAAACTTCAGCTGCAAAGATAACTGGATTGTAGGCTGATTCTAATCAATAGCTTGGGAGTGCAGATCTTGAAGATCTTGTTTGTTCACGAGGTGAGCTACCGTAAAAAAGTCATCTTTGAGATGCATGAATTCCCCGAGTTGTTGTCACTCGAGGGGCACGAAATTTTCTTCGTTGAGTTTGATGAAGGTCAAAAGTTTTGGGAAGGAAAAAAACCTCCCCGACAAGAGCTCGTGCAGGGTCGGGTTCACTCGAAGGCCCAGGTGAAAATTTCAAGACCATTACAGCTCGGGATTCCTGGAGTTGATCGAATTCTGGCCCTAATTAGCATTGTTCCCCACCTCAGCCGCCTGATGAAAGAAAGCAAGTTCGACGCGATCGTGCTCTACGCAGTACCTACCTATGGTTTACAGACATTGTGGATGGCAAGAAAGCATCGTGTACCAGTCATGTTTCGAGCCCTTGATGTCTCCCACAAAATCCGGGGCTCAATTTTCTCTTTGGCTATCAAATGGGTTGAGAAAAGCATCTACAAACAAGTAGAACTGTTGTCAGCCAACAACACTGCGATGGCTAAATACTGCGATGAGCTCTCGGGAAGAGATTTAAGAACGACTGTGCATTTTCCACCACTGGACCTGAGCCATTTTCGACAGGCTTCTCGAGACAACACCCTTAGGTCTGATCTAGGATTTTCGGACGGCGACCAAGTCATCGTTTACATGGGCAGTTTCTTTTACTTTTCTGGACTTATCGATTCCCTTGATGAGTTTGCCGAAGTTTCAAAGTCATCTCCAAATTTCAAGTTCTTACTTATTGGTGGCGGCGAGCAGGATTCTGAACTGCGGACAAAAGTTGCAACCCTCGGGTTAGCCGAAAAAGTAGTGTTCACGGGTTTTATTAGCTACAACGAACTGCCTCGATACCTAAAGATTGCCGATGTAGCTGTAAACACATTAGAACCCACGTTGGTTGCAAATGTTGCATTTCCGAACAAAGTGCTGCAATACATGGCAGCAGGTCTGCCAGTTGTCAGCACAAGACTGGATGGCCTCGACCAAACTTTTGGCGAACGTGCTGGTATAACTTGGGCTGGTGATTCCAAGGGTGTTGTGAGAGCTGCTTCGAAGTTAAGCCAACAGACCGAAGCTGAGCTTGGAAGGATTTCGAAACTACAACTTGATGCCGTGTCAGAAATATTCGGTGTTGACTCTGCGGTAGATAAATTCGAGGAGTCTCTAACTGCTCTTTCCGCGGGAGGTTCAAAGTGAGCAAAGTGCTAATCCTCGGTGGAACAGGAATGCTAGGCCATGCTGTTCTAGAAGAGTTTGGTGGGTTTTCTGGAAATGTGAACTTCACTTCAAGAAGTGGTTCAGGAATACCGTTCGATGTTTTGACTGACAGTGTCGAAGAGCTTGCCAAGTACGTTGAAAACGGTGACTACATAATCAACTGCCTAGGGATCACCAAGCCTCATATCAAAGATGACAATGAGCAGGATGTTGCAAGGGCAAAACTGGTAAACAGCTTGTTTCCTGCCGAGCTTGCTTCGCTGGCGGAAAAGAATGGTTCCAGGGTTCTTCAGATTGCGACGGACTGTGTTTTTTCTGGCCGTAAGGGTCACTACCTGGAAACCGACATTCATGATGCTGAAGATGTCTACGGAAAAACCAAGAGCCTTGGAGAAGTAATTTCCGATAACGTCATGCACATCCGCGTTTCAACTATCGGGCGTGAACTAGGAAGAAATACCCTTTTGCTGGAATGGATACTTTCTCACACACAGGGCGCAACTATTCCTGGCTACGCAGATCACTTCTGGAACGGCGTTACGACAAATCACTTTGCAAAGGTAATTAGGGGGGTCATCGAGAAAGATGGCTTTAAATCCGGCCTCTCCCATCTTGTTCCAGCCGATGAACTCTCGAAGGCAGATTTAGTCCGACAGATTGCGAGCGCATTTGACCGGTCTGATCTGATTGTCAAAGACACCGATTCGGGCAAGCCGATTGACCGAACACTTTCTACAACTGACCCAGCTTTCAATAAGAGCCTGTGGGTGGGGGCTGGATACCCAGATATCCCAACCATTGAGCAACTGATTGCCGAGATAGCAGCCTGAGACGCTACCATTTACCTAGGAATCCAAAGGAAAAGGTCTTCAAATTGGCAAAACGCAAGATTAAGGGCTCGGTTGTCACAATAACCGGCGGCACTGGTTCCTTCGGCTCAACGATGTTGGGCCACCTTCTCGAAGAAGGAGCCGCAGAGGTTCGGATATTCTCTCGGGATGAGGCCAAACAAGATGCCCTTCGGCACAAGATTTCCGATTCCAAGGTGCGCTTCTATATAGGTGATACCAGAGAACCTCTGAGTGTCAAAAACGTGATGAAGGGCACTGACCTTGTGTTTCATGCCGCTGCCCTAAAGCAGGTTCCTTCGGCAGAATTTTTCCCACTGGAAGCAGTTGCAACCAACATCCAAGGCAGCGCCAATGTCCTTAGGGCAGCAATCGAGGCCGAAGTCTCATCAGTTGTTTGCCTCAGCACAGACAAGGCTGTTTACCCAATCAACGCGATGGGTATGAGCAAAGCTTTAATGGAAAAGACGGCACTTGCATTCGCAAGAGATAGCCAGGACAGCAATACCACCATATCCGTCACCCGATACGGCAACGTTATGTATTCAAGAGGTTCTGTAATCCCACTGTTTATCAGCCAGATCAAGTCAGGTAAGCCAATAACAGTCACTGACCCTTCGATGACAAGGTTCCTGATGTCTCTAAGCGAGTCTGTTGACTTAGTTCAGCACGCCTTTGAAAACGCTGAAACCGGTGACCTCTTTGTTCGCAAGGCTCCAGCAGCAACAATCGAGGTCCTACTCTCCGCTCTTCTTGAACTGTTCGAGGAAACCGGAAAGATGAGCCCGGAGATAAAGACCATTGGTGTCAGACATGGCGAGAAGCTATTCGAGTCACTGCTTGGAGCTGAAGAGATGGCCAAGGCCGAGGATTTGGGTAGCTACTTCCGGGTTCCGTTGGACACTAGAACACTTGACTATGGGGTTTTCTTTGAGAAGGGTGAGGATCAGCCAGCGCCACTTGAGTCATACACCTCACACAACACCCAAAGACTTCATAAAGAAGGTGTCAAAGCTTTGCTATTGACTCTTCCTGAGATTCGTCAGGAACTAGGGCTATGAGCAAAATAAAAGTAGTAACGATTGTTGGAACCAGACCCGAGATCATTAGACTCTCTCGTCTAATTCCTAAACTTGATGAGTACACCGACCACGTTTTCGTGCACACTGGACAAAACAGCGACCCAAAGCTCAATGATGTGTTTTTTGAAGACCTGGAACTCCGACAGCCCGACTACTACCTAAATGTAGACACAAGCTCAATGGGCTCGGTTATGGGTGACACCATCAAGAAGTCTGAGGAGCTGTTCCTCAAGGAAAAGCCGGATGCGGTAATGATTCTTGGAGACACAAACTCTGCAGTAGCAGCAATTGCGGCCGAGCGAATGCACATCCCCGTTTACCACATGGAGGCAGGCAACAGATCGTTCGATGCAAACGTCCCTGAGGAACTAAACCGTCGAATGGTTGACCACATCGCAAGCTTTAACTTGCCGTACAACGACTACTCGCTGCGAAACCTTCTCGCTGAGGGGATCCACCCAAGAAACATTTGCATGACAGGCTCCCCCATCCGGGAAATCTATGAGCACTACAAAGGCAAGATTGCGAAATCCAACGTCCTGAAAGAACTGGGCCTCCAGAAAGATGGATACTTTCTCGTTAGTGTTCACCGCCAAGAAAACGTTGATCTGCCTGAACGACTTGAAGCAGTTGTCGAATGTCTTAGAGCGGTAAGCGATAAGTGGGGGCTACCTGTGCTTGTTTCTACGCACCCTCGAACTAAAGCAAGGCTGGAGAAACTAGGGCTTCTGAAAGTTGAAGGACTTAATTTCCATGAGCCATTTGGTTACCTGGACTACAACAAACTTCAGATGAATGCTAAATGTGTTATTTCTGATTCCGGAACAGTAAGCGAGGAGTCATCAATTCTGGGCTTTCCTGCGGTAACGATACGGGACTCTATAGAAAGGCCCGAGGCAATCGCCACTGGATCGATGATGTTAACTGGCCTTATACCTAGGGATGTAGTTGCATCTATTTCTGTTGCTTTGAGCGATGTAGCTACTGGAGCAATCCCTGCAGGTTATGACAGTGATGACTTTTCACTCCGCGTCCTAAAGTTCTTGCTATCTTCACACCACAGGCATGGCGACTGGATGGGACTGAGGAAGCCTAAATAGGGCAATCTCCTGTTTGAGAGGCCGTTTGGGGCCGTGCAACAGTTTTGTACTGGGGCGCTTAGAGACGATCCCGTTTCCAATTGGATTTAATCCCAAGTAGCCCCAAAAAGCCAATCGCGATTTTCCATACAATAACCCGAGCCGGTCGAGGCAGCAAGCCAAATACTCTTGCTACATGGTGAACGGCCTTACTCTTTAAGGACTTCTTAGGGGTTTCCTGATCCGTTTCAGTCCAAGTAGCCACGGGTTCGCAGCCTACCCTGGAATTCTTGTTTCCAAGTTCGCCGAAGGAATGTAAATCGTGAAGCAGGGTGCTGGCCGAGGCGGCCCCAATCTGTGCGTAATAGGGTTCCAACCTTGAGGTAATACTTGGGTGCGGGCCTAAATGTTCGAGCATTACCTCTAAGGCAAGAACCTCTATAGTTCTCGCCGCCTGTGTGCCTTTTAAGCGTTGAGACAGGGCGCTGTTTAGCGCGTCTGTGAAGCCTTCTATCTCTTGCTCACTTAACAGCTTGCAGATTTCGCCAAAGCCTGCTGCACCAAACACTCTAACCAGTGCCATGCTTGCTCCAAAATCTCTTTCTGATTCTGGGATTGAGTGAGATTCGCTAACGGGATTCTCGAGATATCTGACGATGGAATCAGACGTGACAACACTGCTCCAACGAGGCAGCATTTTCAAAACAATCTCGGTATCAGGGAACGAAGTGCTGTGCCAAGGAATTGAGGCACCCCTAAGCATTTCTAAGCGAAATGTCGCCCCCGAAAAGGGAATTGTGTGATGTCGTAAGTTTGCCAAGAATAGGGCAACCGGATCAGGTTGTGCGCCAAGAAACCAAGAGGCTCTAGGGTATCCAAGCTTTTCTCCCTTAGGAGAGAACGACTCTTGCTCTGAAGCAACAATTGCAACATCAGTAGTCGCATTTATTGCCAATTCACCATGCACCCTCAGGTGTTTAGCAGGGTACTGGTCGTCCTGGTGGAATGTGGTCACCCAATCTGCTTTAGACAAAAGATCCAAATTGGTGGCAAGGCTTCCAAACCCACCTAAGTTCATCGGGTTTCGCACGTAGACAATGCTCTTAAAAGCAGTCCAATTTTCTGTTACGGCTGCGTCAAGCTGAGCTCCTTGTGGTGAATTGTCCACAACCAACAGTGGGATTCCATCTGCATCAACTCGAAAAATCCACTCTTGAATGGAGTCGAGGTGCCGAGTTGGATTATAGAGGCCGAGATATGCAACGTGCCGAGCTTCAAGAGTGGAGGTGTCGCCTACAATCTGTCTCTTCGCTCTGAGAGAATCAATCAGACTCAAAACCGCTCCTGCCATCGAAATCATGCGCTGTTATAACATCTGTGGATTAATGCATCCATTTCTGCGCAAGGTAACCTTCCTAGAGATATACCTCGTATAAAAAGCTTACTAAGCAGGGCTCGCCAAGGGGCCATGAGGTGAGCCGTGATAGCGTGCGTGCGTCAACAATTGGAGCAAGAACTAAGGATTTAGGTTCAAATGCCCGCAGGTCAGCCCTGAACTGTAGTAATTTTCTAGAATGACCAAGAAAGTTTTAGTAGTTGGAATGCTTGACAGCATCCATCTAGCTAGATGGTTAGATCAGTTCAAAGATCAAGATATTCAATTTCTGTTGTTCCCCTCGTCTCCCCACAGAAGAGTTAGGCCCGAGCTCAAAGCTTTGCTGCAGGGAGGTAGCAAAGCCACATACCGATTAGTCGGAGGCGCAAGGTGGTGGGCGTTGCCACTTTGGTTGGCTGATAAGTTATTGGGCAACATTTTGCGAGGGTGGCTGTTGAGAAGCCAGGTTTCCAGATTCTCACCAGATTTCATCCACCTTCTTGAGTTCCAGAACGCTGGCTACATTGCACTGAGAGCTCTCAAAGAGGGCAGAAGACCAGGCCCCAGAATAATTGCCACTAACTGGGGAAGTGACATTTACTGGTTCCGAAGATTCCCTAAACACGAATCAAAAATTCGGAACTTGCTAGCGGCAGCCGATTTCTACTCGGCAGAGTGCCAAAGAGACGTCAGTCTTGCATTGTCATTGGGGTTCAAGGGAGTAGTATTGCCAGTCATCCCAAACGCTGGTGGATTTGATGACCACGTTTTATCTAGGCTCACCACTCCGGTAGGCAACAGGAATGTTATTGCCATTAAGGGCTACGACGGCTGGGTCGGTCGGGCAAAAGTTGCACTGGCGGCTGTTGAGTCAATTGCCGATTCAATATCAGGTCTGGATGTGGTGGTCTACTCGGCTAACGTTGGTGTCCTTAGGAAGGCTCGAAAAGTTGCTTCAACGACTGGACTTCAAATTAAGGTTCACGGGAAAGGCTCTCTAACTCACACTGAAATGCTTGATTTGTTCGCTAAAGCAAAAATTTACGTTGGGATCAGTGAAAGTGACGGAATAAGCACATCGCTGCTCGAATCCATGGCAATGGGAGCAATTCCAGTCCAGACCTCAACTTCCTGTTGTGACGAATGGTTCCAGGATTCAGGGGTATCAGTGAGTGAAATCTCTGTATCCGCAGTGGCTGGCGCAATACTTAAGGGGCTATCGCTGTCCGGTAGTCAAGCTAACTCAGATAAAAACAGAGAAATCGTCAGACAGAGGGCCAATGCGCGTGATGTATTTGCTAAGGCAAAGTCGTTCTATCAGCTTGATTAGTTGGACAAACCCAAGAATTCACGTACGGCCCTCTGACTAACATCTCGGGCATTTTCACCCTGTATTACTTGTTTTTCCCAATCAATTGTCGCGCGAACCGCTTCGCTTAGGGAAAGTTTGTTTTGCCAACCAAGACTCTCTTGAGCTTTAGAGGAATCGAGAAACAAGAAACTATCTTCGTGCGGTGCATTTTCGTCTGGCTTATGGTTCCAATTAGCCGGCGAGCCCCAGATTGCAGCAGCTAGTTCAACAACTTCCCCAACAGATTTACAGGATTCTGCATCGGGACCAAAATTCCATGCGCCTCTCGATCCTCGTTGAGTAATGGAGTCAATTAACTGCAAATACCCACTTAGGCAGTCCAGGACATGCTGCCAAGGACGGACCGCATCAGGGTTTCTGATTTCTGCCGTCTTTTTCCCAGCAAATGACCTCATCACGTCTGGCAACAATCTATCGCGACTTACATCACCGCCGCCAATAACATTTCCGGCTCTTGCAATTGCTGTTGGAATATGTGGATAGGTATGGGCCCATGACTGAGTAAGTATGTCCGCGGAAGCTTTGGAGGCACTGTAAGGATCTAGGCCGGCCAGCGGGTCCGTCTCGACATAACCACTTTTCTTAGACGTGTTCTCGTATACCTTGTCGGTTGTGATTATCAGAACAGCAATTAGTCCAGTTAGTGCTTTTGAGGAAGACAAGACGTTCAAGGTGCCATCAATGTTTGTTGTGAAAGTCTCCTCTGGATGTTCATAGCCATATCTCACTAGCGGCTGCGCCGCCAGGTGGACAATCACATCTGGTGATACTCGGGAAAGTTCTTCAGAAAGTTTTGCGGAATCTCTAATGTCTGCCCTTATGTCGGATGCGCACAAAACACCAAGGTTCGCCCTCTCAAACAATGAGCCGTCAATCGGATCCAGGGAATAACCATGTACTTCATGCCCCAACTCGCGAAGCATTAGAGTGAGCCATGCCCCCTTAAAGCCGGTGTGGCCGGTGACGAAGTACTTCATTCCTATTTGGACTTTCTTTCCATAAAGTCTCGAATCGAATGGCCGATGAAAAGCATCATTTCTTCTGTAAGTCCTGGGTAAACCCCCACCCAGAAGGTCCGCTTCATGATTATGTCGGTGTTTGTTAGGTCTCCAACGATGCGCCAGTCAACGTTTCTGTAAGCAGGTTGTCTAACTAGGTTTCCAGCAAACAATAGTCTGGTTCCGATTTTCAGCTTTTCCAAATGGCGCAATAGGTCTTCGCGGTCAACTGGATGATTCGAGTCAAGCGTTATTGGAAAACCAAACCAGGACGGATCAGAATTCGGGGTGGCTTCTGGAAGAAGTAACCCAGGGGTTCCCTTCAGAAAATTGAAAAGAGTCTTGAAATTTTCTTTGCGTGCTTCGACAAATCTGTCAATTTTCTTAATCTGCGATGCTCCAAGTGCGGCCTGCATGTCGGTGGCTTTTAGGTTGTATCCGATGTGGCTGTAGATATACTTGTGGTCATATCCCATTGGAAGATCACCGAGCTGCCATTCAAACCTCTTGTGACAAGTGTTGTCATGCCCAGTTTCGCAATAGCAGTCTCTACCCCAGTCCCTAAATGACTCGATTTGCTTTCGAATCAGAGGGGATCGAGTAAACACTGCCCCGCCCTCGCCAGTGGTTATGTGATGTGCTGGATAGAAACTGAGTGTTGCGGTATCTCCAAAGCTGCCTGTTTTCTTGCCGTTGTAAGTAGAGCCCAATGCATCGCAAGAATCTTCTACGAGCCACAAACCGTGCTCGTCGCAAAGCTCGCGAACAGCATTTAAGTCAAAGGGATTACCTAGGGTGTGGGCCATCATGATGGCCCGAGTCTTTGGGCTAATTGCCTCACGAAGCATCTCAGGTTTCGCGTCGTAAGTTCCAAGATTTACATCTACTAAAACCGGCCTTAGACCGTTTTGCATAATCGGATTAACCGTGGTCGGAAAACCCGCGGCAACGGTTAGTACTTCGTCACCCGGCTTGAGGGCCTTCTTACCCAGTTTTGGGCTGGTTAGAGCGCTGAGAGCAACAAGATTTGCGCTAGATCCGCTGTTTACGAAAACGGCATTACGAACACCTACGTACTTTTCAAGTGCTTTTTCAAAGTCCTTGTGGAAACGGCCTGCAGTCAACCAACCGTCAAGTGAAGCGTCGACAAGCGCAGCTATGTCGCTCGAGTCGAGAACTTTACCTGATACTGGAACCGGGGTTTCGCCAGGCACGAACTCATGGGCTCTAAGGGATTCTGTGGCGAAATCCTCAACCATTGAGAGAATTTCCTGCCTATTTGTCCCTGGACTTACTTGCACGAATCTCTCCTAGGTGCCCACTTAAGGCTTAGATGGTTAGATGTATATAGTATCGGCCACTGGCTGATGAACAGTGAGCTCTTAATTAGGGGAACAAAATGAAGGCAGTCCTACTTGCTGGTGGCTTGGGAACTCGCATGCGCGAGGAAACTGAGTTTCGACCAAAGCCAATGGTTGAAGTCGGAGGTAAGCCTGTTTTGTGGCACATAATGAAGATCTTGGGCTCTCAGGGAATCAAGGAATTCGTAATTTGCACCGGGTACAAAGGCGAGCAGATAAAGAACTATTTTTATAATTACCGCTTAGAAAACATGGATTTCACTGTTGATTTGGGCGGTCGGGCCAGCATCGAATTCCATGGTTCCCACTCCGAGTCGGACTGGAAAGTCACAGTTGTCGACACTGGGCCAAAAACTAACACAGGAGGCAGGCTGTTCGCCGTGCAAAACTTTTTGGACGAGGAGCCCTTCCTTGTGACTTACGGAGACGGCATCGCTGACGTGAATCTGGCTGAACTTATCTCCCTGCACAAAAGCCAAAAAACTATCGCAACAATGACCACTGCGAAACCAAGCAGTCGTTTTGGAGTCGTCGAGACCAGTACAAATTCAAGGGTCACTAAATTTCGAGAGAAACCAATTCTGGAAGATTGGGTCAACATCGGGTATTTTGTTTTTGAAAAAGAAATTTTTGATTACTTGGACTCTAGTTCTGTTTTAGAAGAGGGCCCCCTAATGGCACTTAGCGAGAGTGCGAATTTGTCCGCCTATAAGCACAATGGTTTCTGGCAACCCATGGACACTTACCGTGAAGCGGTAGCTCTAAATGAAATGTGGTCATCTGGCCGTGCGCCTTGGAAAATTTGGCATTGAGGAGTCTGAACTTGCCATTAACTGAAAAGGCTAAGCCTAGGCGAACTAAATTTATTAGCAACTTAAGCGCGATCTAAAATGCCAACACCAAGGAATTTCGAAGAGCTTTGCAGTTCTGCCCGAAGAAGCATCATCGAAATGACCCATTTGGCTAAATCTGCACACGTTGGATCTTCACTTTCAGTAGTTGAGCTCTTGGTTGCGGCCTACGCACACGTTCAATCAGTCAGTCCAAACTCCCAAGTACTCTTATCTAAGGGGCATGCTGCCGCCGCGCTCTACGCTGTCCTAGCGGAGTTTGAGTTCATTCCAAAGGATCTCTTAAAAACATATTGTGAAAATGGATCTTTGTTATCTGGGCACGCGAGTCACAACGGTATCCCGGGTGTTCCTTTGTCAACTGGGTCTTTGGGCCATGCCCTACCAGTCGCAGCTGGTATGGCCTTAAACAACAAGCTGACTAAGTCAGTGGATCAAACAGTAGTTGTCCTATCCGATGGAGAGTGTGATGAGGGAAGTAACTGGGAAGCAGCACTTTTCGCATCGCATCACAAGCTTTCTAACCTTAAGGTCCTGATTGATAGGAATGGGCTCCAGTCTATTTCCACAACAGAGAGCACCTTATCCCTTGAACCCTTAGCGGATAAATGGACCTCGTTTGGATGGGACGTAAGAGTCTCCAATGGTCATGAGGTAGAGCAGCTGCTGTCACATCTACAAAGCTCTTCTGGTGGAGATTTGAAGCCGCAAGTGATAATCGCGTCGACCACCAAGGGTAAGGGGGTCTCCTTCATGGAAGGCTCAAATGTTTGGCACTATAGATCGCCCGATGCTACCGACGTTCTGAGAGCACTTGGTGAATTAGAAACTGGAGGTTCTAAGTGAGGAAAGCCTTCGTTGACGCACTGGTAAATGCCGCTGAGAAAGATAACCGCGTGATGCTTCTGGTTGGCGATTTGGGATACGGGGTGGTAGAACCTTTCTCCGATAAATACCCCGGTAGTTTCGTGAACGCTGGCGTCTCGGAGCAAAATATGACTGGTGTTGCTGCAGGATTAGCTATCGGTGGCAAGGTCGTTTTTACCTATTCAATTGCAAATTTCCCAACGATTAGAGCGCTTGAGCAAATTCGCAATGACATTGTCTACCATCGACTTCCCGTCACCATAGTTGCGGTGGGCACCGGATTCAGCTACGGGGTTTTGGGATATAGTCATCACGCTGTTGAAGATATTTCTGTCTTGAGATGCCTGCCGGGTATGCGTGTTCTTTCGCCTTCAACAGACAGCGAGGTCGCTCAATGTGTGAAGCTGATTTTATCCAGCCCTGCGCCTACCTATTTGCGCTTAGATAAGGACCCTATCCTGGACCAAGAACCCCTTGATCGGCAAGACGTGTCCAAACCCAGAAAACGGTTCTCTCTCGGTTCGGAAATTGTGGTTCTTTCAACTGGGTCGATTGCGGGATCTGTTGACGATGCTCTTGACTCACTGCCTGCATCCGCTGGTCTTAAATTCGCGCACTACAGCCTTTGTCAGATTAAGCCCATGAAATTGAGCTTGGACCAATTTGATCAAGCCAAGTTTATCTTGACAGTTGAAGAGCACTCTCTGAGTGGTGGTTTTGGTAGCGCGGTCCTCGAGGAGTTGGAGGGTACAAACCAAATTTCTAAGGTCAGGCGCATAGCAATACCGGATGTCCTATCTGAGTTAGTAGGCAGCGCTTCCTTCCTTAGAAAAGAATCACACCTTGATTCAGTTTCACTTGCTAAAACATTTATGGACTTTGCTAATAGAATCTAGCAGCGCAACAGTTGTCACGTCTGTCTCAACGAATCCGCGTAAGTTCGGACCTGTTGCACAAGGGATAAAGGTTTGTGGTGGGTTTTTTCGAGAATATCTAACCAGCTGATGTTGTCCGAAAAATAGTTGTCCGACTCCTGAGAAGCGTATTTCGGCAGAAGAAGTTCCGCGCTAGGGTTCACCACTTGTTTCACGATGGCCGCTAGTTCTTGCGCCTCAATGAGGTCTCCTCCTGTGTCCAATAATGAGACTTCGCCTTCCCGAAAAATTGACAAACCCATAAGCAGTGCGTCCTGGACGCTGACATACCTTCTATAGACAGGTTGCTGGGTTTTTAGCCTGATTCGCCCCTCCACCGCCTGAGAAACCAGCGAGCTGAATAGATAGTTTGAAGAATTTCTTACGTGTTTCCCGCTAACACTCCAGGGTCGTAGAATGCTCACGGATTTTCTGCCATCACTTGATTTGACTAGTTGCTCAAGTTTTGTCTCCGCGCACCGCTTTAGAAACCCATAAGGGTTGATTTCGAAGCCCACTTCTAAGGCATCCGCTGGGTGAATGGCAGCCCCACTCGAAACGTACATGATTCTTTTCACACTCGACAAGAGGCTAAGACTTAGTAACCGATCGGTAAGTAGTTCATTGGTAGCTTTGAATTCGACTAAGTCAATCGACTTAAGAGTCTCCTTTGTCAGAAACGAAAAATCTAAAATGTAAGTGGGCGAAAAATCTTCTATCTGCCTTCTCTCGGCATCAAGTTCAGCTGCTTTCGAAGAATCTGTAACGTGGTGCACCTTTTGACTGCTGGTTAGCACGGAGGCTTTACTAAACTTAAAGAGGTCTAGGGCTGTTTTTCCAAACCAACCTGTAGCTCCGAGAATTAATATGCGCTCCGAGGATTTGGGTAGAAGCGCTTCAATGTCCTTCATGATGCAATTGAAGCACAAGGCTAGCAATTTTATCGTAGAACGTCTTTGCTCGGGTTTTACACATTAAATCTCACGTGCGCTTGGAGGGACTCGAACCCCCAACCTTCTGATCCGTAGTCAGATGCTCTATCCGTTGAGCTACAAGCGCAATGTTAAACATCATACTTGGATTCTTCTATGCCTTCAATTTTTGGTTGTTCTTTTGAAAGTTAGCGTTGGATTTTACCCTCGTAGGGTCTTCTAATCCTGAAGTACGTTGAATTGGGTAGCCTCGCATGTGTGGCTATTAGACTCCAACTACCGAATATTTTGCTAATGAGGAGTAGACATGAAAGTCCCATTTCAAGAAGGAAAGATAGTTTCCAAACCTTGGGGAGAAGAGCTATGGATTGCCGATGGGGTACGAACACCCTACGCATTGAAGCGGATACTTTTCAAGGCTGGTTTTCGCTCAAGCCTGCAAGTTCATCAGTTTAAGTCCGAAACTAATTTTGTTCTTTCGGGTGAGGGCCGATTTCAAATTTGGACTGAGGAATTTGATACAGAGCGGTTTTTGGAAGGGGCTATGCCCCAGAGCGAGCTTGATGAGATACTAAACGCCGTCTTGGAAGTGGAGATCCGTGCTGGCGATATCATTGACGTTAAGCCTGGACGGCTGCATCGAGTTATTGCCGTTTCTGACCTGACCTTTATTGAGGCAAGTACGGTCGAGCTTGACGACGTTATCCGAATCTCAGACGACGCCCAAAGAGGACACGGAAAGATTGAAAATGAGCACGGGAATTGATGTCGTAATAGCTGCCGCCGGCTTAGGAAGTCGCATGCGAGGAATTAGCGAGGACCTTCACAAAGGATTACTGCCCTTCAGGGATGCGCCAATTCTCTGGCACATTATCAATGAGGTGCCGGAGACTCTGCATGTCGGGCTACTACTCGGTCACAACGGTGAGCAGATTCGCCATTTTTGCAGGCTAGCCTTCCCTAATCGAATGATTTCATTTGTCGAGATTGACGATTGGTCTTCCGAGAAATCTGGGACGGCGTACTCGCTGGCGTTTGCTAAGAATCAGCTGAACTCTACTTTTTGGTATCTTCCTTGTGACGGTGTATTTACCGAGAGCATTTTTGATGACGAGTCAACAGAATCGGTATTCTTCACCGCTTCTCTCCCGGCGGGGAGTTCCCATAAGTATCAGGTTTTCGAGCTTGCGGACGATGGAATCATCGAGACTTCACGATTCAAGGTCAAGGACCTAATAGAAGGTGTGGCCTTCACTGGAATAATGCGGATTGTTGGAAAAGAAGAATACTTTACGTCTCTGAAGAATTCCGGTGCAAAGGAGTTTGCAACGGAAATTCCAATTGGCGCCAGGACCAAACACATAGCCTCTTGGCGGGATCTTGGTAATGAAGAGGACTACCTTGCAGCTAGGGCTGCCACTGAAAAATTTGATTTCACGAAACCGAACGAGTTCACATTTGTGCTTCCAGAAATCATCTTGAAGTGGTGGGAAGACACAAAGACTCCAAATGAAAAGCTAATCAAGCCAGAGGCGAATAAGAGCGTTTTCCCCGATGGACCTAAAGCTCTAGGGCAGTTTCTTGCTTATGATAAAGCAGCGGGGTCATCATTTTACGACGGCGTCACTGCATCAAAATTTTCCAAGCTTCTTTCGTGGCTGCGGAATGAATTCTGGGATATTCAAGAGATTGACATTTCGCTTGCATGTGCCGAATTCTACGAAAGAAAGACCCTTCAAAGGGTAGCCCTGATGTCTTCTCGCCTCGAAGGGGACGACTATAAGTTTTCAAGTGTCGACGGGTTACCGGTCAAATCCTCAGAAGCATACTTGCAGTCGATTGATTGGCAACTGCTTATTGACACTGCGGTTGCCAGCCCAATCCATGGAGATTTACAGTTCGATAATGTGATATTTGATGAAGGTCAAAGCTCCTTCACGTTGATAGATTGGCGAACTACATTTGGAAATCAACTAGTACTTGGAGACATCTACTATGATTTTGCAAAACTTCTCGGTGGCATACGGCTCAATTATAAACGGGTTAAGGAAAATGATTTCGACGTCTTGAATAAGTCAGGTAACGTCACTCTCTCAGTTCCAACCGCGACAAACGCTGAGGCTCTTGAACGGGAGCTTAGGCTGATGATCGAGGACATGGGGTTGGACTTTGGCCATGTTCAAAAACTAGTTCCGATTATTTATTGGAATATGGCACCGCTTCACGCAGAGCCATTTGCGCAATTCCTCTGGGCCTTCTCTATAAAGCAATTTGAGACCTTGAATTGAACACGTTTCTCAGCGTTGCCAAAACCCCCGGCACTACAGGCAGCTACTACTACAACTCTTTTTTCCAGGCGCTAAATCTTGATTACAAATATGAAGCATTGCAGGCCGACACGTTAGAGGGCGTTCTGAACACGCTCAAGTCTCCCCAAGTTCTGGGTATAAGTGTAACCATGCCGTTCAAGAGGCGGGTAGTTGCGTATCTTGACGAATTAGATGCGTCCGTTAATGAGACGGGGTCCTGTAACACGGTCAAAATTTTAGATGGAAAATGGGTCGGCTACAACACCGATTTGGCTGGGGTGCGATGGGTTGTTGCTAACTTGCCACCAAGCGGCCGGATACAAATTCTTGGAGACGGTGCTATGAGTTTAATGTTTCAAAAAGTACTGAATCTTGAAGGACGCGAGTTCAACGTCTACTCCAGGAGTCTAGGCAATTGGGAGAAGCGCCATCGTGGGTTTGAGATCGTGGTAAATGCAACTGCTTTGGGTACCGTATCTTCGGAAAGCCCGATTGAACTTTCGCATTCTGCCGCTTATGTCGTTGACTTGGCCTTGAGCCCTGGAGATCTTTCCTCTCAATGCTTGAATAAGGGAATCCCTCACATCTCTGGCTTGGAGTTTTACAAGAATGTATTCCTTGCTCAGTTTTTTGTTTATCTAGACCGACCGGCAGATCCGAGTTTATTCGACGCGTTTACCGCGGCACGCGGGAAGAATTAGTAAAAACCTGCTAGACCGCAGGTCTAATCTCTATCTCTGGGTGAACTATGCAAAACTCCTCAAACAATAGACGGGTGGCAAGCTCCAGATTCCTCCTATCCGTAAATCCATATTTCGAAGCCATCCACTTCTTACCCTCAGCTAAGAGGAGAGCCAAACTTTCATCTTGAGGCTCGGTTCCTATAAGGGTGTGCTTTGTCAACTGGTGGAGTTTGTTCTCCCGAAATCTAACAAGATTAGTTGCAATTATGCAGCGGTCAGAAGCATAGATTTTAAATGAGAGATCTAAGAAACTGGCATAGCTTCGGAAATTTGAGGAGTCAAAGACTTGACCGGCGAGATCAAAGGAATCTACAACAAAGTTTCGCCTGAGCATAATCGGACCTTCATGTATATTCCATACAAGTGAAGCACCCGATTCCTGAATCAAAGAAGAGTAAGGGTTGTCATCTGTGATTGGAATGATAGCCGCAATATCGCTGGTTCCCTCTGCAAGTTCCAAAAGATCATTGAGGTTTGCAGATACAAGTTCGGCATCATTAGGAAGCAGGAGTACCCACTCGCTATGCTTCTGCAGCTTTAGCCATTCCAATAGGCCTAAATTGAAGCCTCTGTTTATTCTGAGCCCATTGACTCGTGCGAACTCGCTGTCGTCTCTAGCAATTGTGTGACTCGATACTTCGGTATCCGTAGAGCCTGAATCTGCGACGTAGACTCCGCCAATACCGTCGAGTTTGGCTAAGTGTGTGACTAGCTGGTCAGTCACAGCCTTGAGGTTGCGATTAAGAATGATCACGTCCACGGTCATTGACGTACCGCTGTTCTGTAGCCAAATGATGTTAGGTATCTGTCTATGCTGCGTGACACAGCGTCGCGAACTCTTTCATCAAATCTGATGGAGTGCTTTTCGGCAGTGGACTCTAAGTTTGCAAACTCATGCGATAGGGCTGGGTCAGAAAAGTGGTAATGCCCTGCAATCACTATTTTGTCCTCTTCGCTCGCGGTAGAATCTTTGACTAGCCACTTCTCCCATTTCTTATTCTCTATTACAGTCTTCCCAAAGAGTTCCAGGAACGAGTCCGCTTTGACTTCTCTAGCAATTTCTAGGATTTCCTTAGTTTCAGCAACACCGAACTCCGGTGCTACATTGGCGGCATGTATCCCCATTCGTCTATGCCATGCGAGCGCCTCATCCCCCAGGTAATCAGCATTATGTTCCTTCAAGAACACTCCGTTCCTTCTACACATCTTAAGAATCTCTGGTAGTTGAACGGTTGATGGGAGCATTCCTTGCACTGGCAAAGGGGAATCAAAGGAACCGATGTTTCGTGTTTCCATAACTTTGGTGCCGGTTTGAAGTACATAGAAAATCGGCGGACGCAAGCCGACTTCATGGACTCGCTTCAAGACACGCTGCAACGCTTCTTCTGCATCCAAAACGTGATCTGGGACTTGTGATTGCTCATCGGCACCAATCTCATAGTCAATTGGACGCTTCTCAATTGATTGACAGAATTCTAAGAGCTCCAATATATCGTCCTCAACCCCAGATGAGCTTCGGCCCATTTCAAGACCAGGGCTCGGGTCTATGTGGATGAGGTCAAATCCGGACTCTATGTCGACTTTTAGAGATTCCTTGACTTCATCCATTGCTTCTCGATGGCTAAGGGGCTGGTTGTTCCGATTCTTTGAGAGTTGCCAAGGTCCAGAATGATCGCGCGACAGTAGTACATACCCTCCGGAGTCCTTCGAGCGCACATATGTTGAGAACTGCTCAGTGGACCAATTATTTACATAGCCACCGCCAAGATGTCCTGCGTCTACCTGTCTCCTGCTTGGAATCATGGCGATTGGCCGTTTGTAGTAATTTGCTAACTCAACAATGGCATCAGTAGAACGCAGTGACATCGGGCCCGCGCCAAGCATAGTCACTCTAGGTGAGTAAAAATCACGAATAAAGGCGCCCTTAAAGCTCATGGTGTTCCTTCCCCAGTGGTACGAATTTCTCGAGCAAATGAACGAACTCTGCTAGGGCACCTTCGCCTCCGTTAAGCGTGAGTCTAATGTTGGCTGCCCTTCGGGCGGATGGGTAAGCATTCCTTGGCGCCGCTGAAAGATCAGCTACACGCATGGCAGGGATGTCCGAGAAGCTGTCTCCGATGTACGCCACGTTGGAATCAATCTGTATGGAGCGGATAAAGTCAACCCGCTCTCTCGAACTCACGAGAGAAACATTATGCCCCATGTCTCTAACTCTCTTTGCGGAAATTTCAAACCCGCGTTCATCTGCAGTTATAAAGCTCACAGTCGAATGAAAAGAGCTGCCCTTAAGTGCTTCAGAGTCATGTGACCCAAAGGTCTTGAGTATTTTTCCTTGGTCTGAGTATCCGAACTTTCCGTCGGTTAAAACTCCGTCAACATCACAAACTAGTTGCCACGGTCTTTTTCCAGCAAATACAGACAAAATCATCCATGCCTTCAAGGTATTCAGGGTGGCTTCCAACACGTTTCTAATTATATAGCGCTCTTTTGCCATAGTAATTACTTGCGCACCACTTATTTGCAAGATTGAGCAGTCTATCGCCCAGATTCAGGAGGTGCATTGAACCCTGCGTCTAAAAAACTAAATCCTAGATTCAGTTTTTGTGGCTTTGGTGAATTAACCCAAAGGTCGAGGTTCCACAAGTATTGTTCCGGGGTTTATTGAGAGAAGCTGATCACGAATTTCCTGTTGGTACTGGGAGGCAATAAGGGCGACCACCGGCCGGACTTCTTTCTCTATGCTTTCGGGATGCGCAACCTTAAGTTTCGTGCCATACAGGCGCTTACCTTGTTTCGCTACCGAGTTATCGAGTATCGCAGCGCAATCATCTTGATTTACTCCCTTCAGAAGAAGGCCTTGCGAGAAAACGTGGGCGCCAAACAAGTAGGCTTTCGAATCAGGGTTATCGAGTAGTGCCTTGTTGAAATCGCTCGCGACATTTTTTATTGTTTGCCATGAGCTGGAAAAAAGAGATTCCGTAGATTTGTCTCCTTGAATCTCCATTGGCCAATTTGTGGCACCGCTAGCTTTCTTACAGCTTATAAAGAAGCTGTGGTTACGGAATTTTTTCACGCTCTCTACGACTAGGGAAGCTTTATTCAGGATTTGGCGAAGAACATCCTCGTCGGCGAAATATGTGTGCTCAAAATTGAGTGCATTCGATCCGCCTAACGTCAATAGCTCACGAAGATTTGGGAAGGAAATTATCATCTTTGCTCCTGGCTTCATTTTGGAGGCTATTAGGTTGACTGTTTCGACTGGATTGTATAAGTGCTCAAGGACGTGGCTATGCACAACAGCGTCAGATTCGCCGACTAATTCCAAGTGTTCCTCAATAAAGCCTTTAATTACTCTCAACCCGCTTGGGTTGCCCGTAAAGTTTGGTTCAACAATTAAATACTTCACAGTGGGTTCCGCCGTTGTGATTAGAGATGCCAGGGTTCCAGACGCTCCACCTATCTCTAGAATTTCTGCTGAGACTGGGATTTCATTTAAGACAAAATCAGCAAAAGATTTATGGTGAGCTAGCCAAGTTTCGCCAACAGGTTCGAAGTGGTTTTCAGGATATAAGACATCTAAAGGCAACAGGTCCCTGAGTTGGAACGTAGAGCACTCTTC
>Ga0164292_10000947_pt1 | contig 23091 bp, 12 predicted proteins | sample GEODES117metaG_FD_111486 | JGI IMG/M metagenome (GOLD analysis project Ga0164292, IMG submission 111486) | Eutrophic lake water microbial communities from Lake Mendota, Wisconsin, USA - GEODES117 metaG | ecosystem: Environmental > Aquatic > Freshwater > Lake | place: USA: Lake Mendota...
CAACAAAATCAATTAAATTATCGGGTAAAATTACCGACCATGTTTGAATTGATGTACCAGTAAAACCATTTGGGTAAATGTTAGAATCTGTAAAATTATATACTTTCATACCTCCATTAATACTTGTTTGTATTTCTGTGTCAGTATATCCTGTATATAAATCATATCCATTATAAAAAACGTTAAAATCATTAATAACTTTTGGATAAAATCCAGTTTGTATTTTTGAATTAGTAACAATTGAGACATTTTGTAATTTTATATTCTTAACACCATCAAATTGAAATGTATATGTTTTGGTATCGGCACTTGTTACTGGGTCAAAGTTAACTTTATAATCAAAGTTATTCCAAGCAGAGTCAAGGAAATCAATGCCAGTTGTTTTGTATGTTTTATATCTATACCATAAAGAACCCATCTTTAATACCCAAGCGTATGGCATTTTGTGAATCGCACCAAACTTTTTAAAACAAGATGCAATATAATCTAAATCGTTTGGTGAACCATATGTTTTATATCTTTCTCTTAAAGACGCTAACGGTAATGAATTTATGAAAAGATACGCAGCCTGAACATAAGGATACTTATCTTTTTTTCTCCAATTATAAACACCATTTTGAATCGCATTAACCATGTACGGTGTATTCAACATTGTTGTGGTTGTTTCTGTGGTTAAGTTGGTGACGGGTCTAAAGTGGTTAACATATCCTTCTGTTGGTATAAATTTATCAGGATTTTTTCTTGTATCTAAAAATGTTGTTAAATTTGTTGCAGTAATTTCTGTAATTGGGTTGGTAACATTTAAATACGAAAAATTAGTAACAGGTCTATTGGTTGTGTAATCATAAACACTTGTAAAGTTTGAAATTACATTTCTCGGTTTAAAAACAGTTAAAGTTTGATTTGTATTATAAACTGAATCTCCTTGAGCCTGATTACTAAGACTCATATTACCACTCACCCAATTTGGATTTGTAAACGGATAAGTATCAATAATTAATGGTGTATTATTAGAAGCTTTAACTAACTGTAATAACGCTTCAGATTTGGCATTATTTTGTGGTTCTTTACCCAATTGATTTGTGGTAAGAATATTAAACGAATTTTCAGTTAAATTTCTAATATATGGTGTAACATAAAAATCTCTAATAAATTCTTGATATGACCTACCAGTTCCTTGGTTAGATATGTTTTCTAAAAATAGAACATAGTTTTCAGCCGTTATATTATAATTTTTTAACTTTAAAGTTAAAAATGGTGAACTAACACCTAAACTACTTATAATATTATTTGTTTCAGAGCTAAGAACTAAGTCCGTCAATTGATTTAATTGATTACCATTTGCTCTAATGTATCCAGAATAGTTTGAAGTTAAAAATTGTCTTTCCCATATTTCATAAAAAAACTTAATTTCCTCTTTATTAAGGTACGCAATACCATTTGATGGATATTCAATCGCATTAATGTTTATAATATTTGTGGTTGCTTGACTATCTGTTGGTACTTGAGCGATGGGTGGATTAAACTTTTGAGTTAGTCCTCTCATATACTCTTCAACAAATTCAACCTCAGGCCATTTATCATATAGATAACCTTTTGTTACATTAACTTCAGAAGGGTCTGCAATATATTTTAATTGAAAACGTCCTTTTTTATCTTCAGGAGTTTCAACAAAATATTGTGGCCATGGGTATACAGGTTCTTGGCTTGTGGATAATCCTTGATTTTCATTTTTAGCTTGTTGTGAAATTTGAAGACTGCCCTTTGTATCGGTACCAGGCGCCGATGATTGATTATCTAAAATTGCAAGTTGTCTTACAGGGTCGTACTTAACATTCCAAGCATTTGTGTGAACGTCATCTAATAATCGAATGAACGCTTCAGCAGAAGCCATAATAACTGCAGATATATTTCTAATTGATGGTTTAAAACCAAGGCCTATTTTAGTATCTTCAATTTTTCTAGAAAAATCAGCGGTTAACGCAGTTTCATATTCTGTTAATTTTCTATTAGTTTCGGCCTCTATTTGATAGATTAAGTTTTCAAATCTTGGAACACTGTTAACCGTTGTTGATGATGACTTAAACACAAGTAATGGATTTGTAATAACATTAACCGATTGGTTAGTATTGCCCCCTTCTTGAGTTTCAAGAGTTGGTACAAATATTTTTTTCTCCAAATATTCTTTAACTAATTTTGTATCGGTTTCGGTTGGTGTATACCTATTTGATTGTTCAATAACTGTTTTTGGTAAATCAACTTGGTCAAAAGATACGTTAATAAAATACGTATTGTGATTAATTGGATTTTCAATTTTTGATATCCCATTCACACCTAAAGTTGGATTTGAGGCTAATAATTCATTGAATGCAATTGTATCCCCACTTAATACTTGTAAAGCTCTTTGTCTTTTTGTTTGGTCCTCTAATATTTCTTTATTAAACGCATAAACTAAAGTCCCATCCTTTAAAACGATTGGTCTTGGATTTAAATTTATATTAAACCAAGAATCTTGATTACCATAAATCCCATTATAATAATTGGTTAATGTCTCTTTATAAGCCCTAATATTAGTTAATGGTTGTACGTCAACTTTAGTGTATGAATTTATTATTGTTGTCTCAAAAGTTTCTAACTTATTAATTAACTCCGCAAAGGTTAATTCAGGAAAATCAGGGTCAATCAATCCCTTGGCTTTATATTCACTATAAACTTCAACAACTTTTTGATAACCCCTTTCACTAACAATTTGAGTTACAATATTGTTTGTACTATTGGTGGATTCTTTTGATATTGCTCCCGTTTGTTTTGTACCCGCTTCAACATTTTTATTTGGTGCTTCAGGTGATGTTGCAGATTTAGAAATATCAAATCTTGTACTATACATGTGAGGAGCCGCCAATAAGTGACCCATCGATATCTCATTTAAAATGTTAAATTTGTATCCAACAAATTCTAAAGTAATTGAATAGTTTCCACTAAAAGAATTAAATCTGGCGTTAAATGTTTTTAAATTTAATTGATATTTTATTGCCTGACCGTAATAACCTTTAAGTGTTAAATAAAATGGTGGGTAAGGTAAATTAAAAAACGCAGCATATGGTGAATTATCACCTAATTGAAATAATGCTCGTCCTTGAATATCTTCCAACTCCATACTTACAGTTGGTATAAATGACGTATTAGTAGTAACTCTAATTGATGTAATTCCTAATAATCCATTATCAGTAGATTGATTACCAGGGTTATTAACCGTAACTTTTTGATATGCGGTATTACCATTTATGGGTTCAATATCCTTAACATTTAATTGATTATCTCCTAACCCATTTCTTGTACTTTTACCTGTCAATTCATCATAATAACCCGTTGTCAGTGAAGTAAGTTCGGTTGGTCTTAAAAAATTAATTTTGGCAATAGAAAGAATAGAAATTCTATCTTCAGGACTACCACCTACCGATAATTTAGTTCTTGGTAAAAGTTCTGCTTCAAGGTTGGCAAACATAACCATCTTTTCATGGTCAACCAATCTTTCACGAATATTTCCAAACGCATCAATAGTTTTGTTTGGGTCAACAACAATAATGTTATTGTAATCAAATTCCACTAACATATTTCCACTATTGTCTCCTGGTCTGTTACCTGCCATAATAATAAAAATAATTTTCTAAAGATGCTTTATAGTCCTGTAATGAAGGTAGTAGCGGATAAGGAATAATCAATACCGCCCCATCAAATATGTTATTTTCTAAACCTCCAAATTGTGGGTTTGCCTGTAAAATTAACCAACTAAAATATGGTGAACTATAATACTCTTGAGAAACCACATCTAGTCTACTTCTAGCCACTTTATATATGTAGGATTTGTCAGTTGTTTTTTGTGGTAATTGTACGAACGGCACAACAGTTTGTTCTCCATTAATAAGAAAGTCACTGTATCTATTATAATATTGATATGCCATTAGTTAAATTTTACTTTTGATACGTATACGTCTGCAGATATTTCATCATTCCACGTTTTATTATTTGTGTTATAGTTTTCAGTTGCCCCCAATCCTTTAATCAAAGTCTTTTGAGAGTCTGTTCCTGCGTTTTCAGTAGTATAGGTAAACAATCTTTTCTTAGTTGGGAATGGTGTGAACTTCAAGAAGTCTTGTAATTTTTCTTTTTCAATACTATTAATAAATTCTTTAGTAATATTATTTTCACTTTCAAATAAACCTTTTGCCTTTCTATCCCAATACTCATCAAACGCCTCAATTAATATAGGTCCTTTTTCCGCAGTACCAAGTAATCCCACATTATTAATTATATTACCAATCATTGCATTTTTAAAGGTTTCATATTTTTTTGAATCGACAACATCGTCAGAAAGTAACATATACTCTCTTCTAAATGAGTCAATCTCAAAAATTGACGACTGATTAAATGGAACAAAAACTTTTTGACCTTGCGGTAATTGATAATTAGGTTCAAATACTAAAATACCACTATATGTGTTAGTGTTATAGCTAAAAGTATATGCGGACATTGTAACCGCATTAAATGCTGTTATAGCACTTTTAATAGTTACAATATCATAACTCAATTCTTCTAATGTGTTTGACGCATTTTTTGAACTTGTGTCAATACTTGTTGTTGGTATTGTGACAAATGATTTAACATTACCAATTTTATCTTGTGAACCATCCGTACCTGTTCCAGAAAACGATGGTACATAATATGGAATTGTATTTGCCCTTGCAATGTAAGCAACATAAGTTTGTTGAGTATTAACCATACTTTGAGTAATGGTTGTTACCGCATTTTGATACGTACCTTTTTTGTTTTTAACAAAGTTGGTGAAATTTTCTTTAACTTGTCTAATCGTTTTATTTGTAAAATCAAAATTTTTATCTTTAATAAATTTGATAAATTCATCATCGTCATTTTTAATATCAGATATTAAATCTTCAAAAACCGTATCAATTCTTTTTTCAAGATTATAAGGTTTACCAAATAAAATCGTCTCACCATCTTCGGTCAATAAGAATTTACCTTGTTGATAATTTCTTTCTAACATCCATTGTTGACGTAATGCGTTATTATATTGGTTTACAGTTTCTTTACTTTTATTTACAACATTTGTAAAATAATTTTGTGTTTCCGTAACAAACTTATCCATAAATGTTTGATAACTAAGGGTACCTGTTTGAGCACTTAAACTACTAGTGTTAGTTAATATAGTTCCAATAGTTGATTCATTACTTAAACCGTTATTAGGTTGTGCATCGTTAATTGTTGGAGGGGTAACATTACTTATCGCAGCAAACTGTAAGAAATCTTTATCAATTACTTTATAACTTGAATCTGTTGGGTCAGCTCTATCATCATAAATTTCAGTATTTGCATAGTAATTAAATGTTAACGCATTTTGTAATTTGTCGACAGATTCTTTTAATCCGCTACCTCCAACAAAGTTAAATGCCATTGTCACTTTTGCAATCATAGGTTGGACACCAATACCCTCAGGGTTAATATCCAATCCTTCATAAGCAATTGTCAAACTTGTTGGGATGATTTTAGTATTAAAGAAATCCCCAACTCTTAAAATCAATACTGGTGGCGCACCAAACGCAGTATTTGTGGCATTGTTATATTCCAAAACATCTCTACCCCCAATAGATTTAACTACAGGTATTGTGTCACCAGGTCTCATACATTGTTGTAAAAATGTTAACCTTGTATTAAGTCCCTCAGGTGTCATTGAGTGGAATGCAGGTTCAAAGAATTTTAACTTATCTTTAAGATTATCAAAAACCATAGGAGTTTCTTCCTTAATAACTTCAAAATAATCACACTCAGATAATAAAGCTCTTAGAACTCTTTTACTAATATTATCTCTTGGTACTACAACTGTTTCTGTAGTATTTACCTTTTCTGTTGTAGTAACAACATTACCCGTAACAACCGTTTGTGTTTGTTTTATTGGATTTGGTGGTGCTGGTGGTGGTGATTTTAGGGTTGATTTAATCTCTGAAATATAGGCTCTTCTACAAGCCATTGCGTTTGTTGTGAATACTTCAGTAGATGCCATGGTATCACCTCCAACAACAGTACCATTTGTATCAGTACAATTTACCGCGGGAAGATTTGGTGTGAGTGGTAACGCATATGGTGGTTGGGTTGTTTTTGAAACTAATGGAGAAGAACTAGTTGTTTCACCAAATCCCTGACCTCTTTTTACTATTAATTTTTGTTGTTTCACATAATCTTTGGTTGCAGCATTTTCAGCAAAAAATTTAATCACAGAATCAATCCTTCTGGTAGATAATGCTAGGTTATATGCTTCAGTTTGTGGTGCAGAGCAACTTGAATCTACAATAAGTGTCACACTACCACTTTCACTATTTTTAATTTGTTCTGCAATATCAATAGCCATTTGTTGTGCAATCACATAATTTGGTGTGACCATAGTATCAAACGCCCGAGTTAATTGAGTGCCATTTGATTTACTAGCATATAAAGCTTTGTTTGTAGAACTTGTGTATCTATTATATTCTTCGGTATAATTTGGTGATGTCTTTGGTTTAGGAAAATCATTACCAAAATAAAAACCAATTTGAGCATATTTTTCCATAAAATACGCAGGACTACCAGGAGGTGGTGTACTTGAACTGTTTGCACCACCACTTCCATTACCCGCACCGTTTGCACCCGCAACTTGAGCATCCACGGTTATTGTACTAACAGCAAATTGCATCTGTTCTCTTGTAATTTCTTTAGATGTAATTGCCTGTTGGATTTGAAACAAATCGTTTGGATTTATTGTATAATATTTTTTGGCCAATTCATATAAATCATATTTTCTACATCCCGCAAAGAATGAATCTAATATACTATCAACTCTTGTTTTGTTTGTTTCGTTTGCCAATACCTTGTTAACAATAACATTTAATATTGACGGATGGTCAACAACAATATCCCATGTTAAAGTACCCGTTCTACTTGTATTTTTGTAAGTATAGATTGGTTCAGGTCTACCAATAAAATCATTTGGAGTCCAGTTCGCCTGAACTGATTCATTAAATGTTAAGTTATAAGGTGGGAACCACATAACTCTACCACCATTAGGACCTCTTTCACATACCGCCAAATCAGAAACCGCAAGACCTGGTGAGTTTGATGTTGCCCACGCCAAGTTCTCCAATGAGAACATATATTTCTTGGCATAAGCATTATTCATTGTACCAATAATGTTAGATGAATCTTGTCCACCCTCTTGTTTGTTTGGCGCAATGTTAAGGTTATATGTCTTATCTAAAACAGAATATGAAAATCTTCTACCTTCAGTTGTAATACCATCAGTTTTTTGAAGGTCGTTATATTGTAGGTATGGTATATCTTTAGCAAATACTCTACAATACTCTGTTCCAACTTCTTGTCCAATCGCCCCAACGTAAGTTAATACTCTTGAACCCTTTGTCATTTCTGTGTATCCATCATTGAATACTTTGCTGACTTGGTCCATTGCATTACCAACGTGTTGTAATCTTTTACCACCTTGTGGTTGGCTATCAATAATTCTTTGTGTCTTATCAAGTATAGAACCTTCCTTAAAAGTTCTTTCTGTGGACTCTGTTGAGTTATAAGACGATGGTTTAAAGTCCGAGTCTTGGTCTGTTATTAAACCTCCAACACCAACTTTTTTACCAGCATTACCTTTATACTTTGGAGACACCCATGTAAATCCACCTTCAATACCACCACCATTACTATATGTTGGGCCGTTAGCACCAAGTCTAATCTCCTTACTTGGACCTTCATATAACTGAGCTAACTCAGATGGTCCATAAACTGGGTCTTGTTGTTCATTACCAAACGCATCATTTGGTAACGACCCTGATGGTGAAAATATTCTTGATGGGTCTGAAGATGTACTACCAACATAAAAGTTGGAGTTATTTGTATTAGTCCCGACAATTGCACCACCCAATCTATCTAATAGAGTTCTATCGTAGTTTGGTTTAAATTTATTAAAGTTAAGATTTTTAAATAAAATAGATTTTTGACCTTGGCCCGTATTTTCGTAGAATATTTGTGTACCTGTCTTACTAGCACCTAATAAATTACTAATAAATTTTCCTCCAACCGCAAGTGGGTTTGCCAACAATGATTGTTGTATTGTTGTTGGTTGTGGTGGATTAATACTTTGGTCAAAATAAGAACCAGGAATTGTTGAGAACGGTAAAGTACTTCCCCCTAATCTAAGAGCAAAGTCGGCAGCAGCACCCAATGGATTTGACGGTACCGTAATGTTATAATTTGGTTCAATTAAAGGAACTCGACCTGTTAAAATATTAACAAGGTTTGTACCACTATTAACATTTAATATGTTGGCACGACCAAGAGTTTGTCTTAATAACTCTCTACCAATACGGTCTTGGAACTCTTTCTTTAAAGTTTTTGCCCCCAATCGAGCTATAAAGGAGTCATCACTTAATAAACCATCACTACCCTGTGGGTCGGGATTTAATAAGATTGAAACAGGTCTATACGATGAAGGTACAAATGTAAAGTAAGGTTGACCGTTTGGTAGTCTATCTTGGTCAGGTCTAACAGTTTCTAAACTAGTAACAGCTTCACCAGCATCAAAGTTGTTTGGGCTTGAATACGCATTTAATGGTCTCCATTTTTGAGTTGCCGCAAATCCTGTGTTCACAATATAAGCATCCTGTTGACCAGGTCCATATTCACCTTGATTTGATGTTGTATTTAAATTACCTGTAAGGTCGGGTGCTTGGTAGTATCCCCCTTGATTTCCCCACTTGTTAAGTGGATAAAATTGTGAATTGGCGATGTATGGAGTATCAATTAGAAAATCAGGACTATCAACAGGTGTTAAATCTCTTTGTATAACCTCAAAAGTTATTGGCGGGGTCGCAGGACTAGGTGATTTAGCATATGGTACTAAATTTCGGACAATTAGTTTTTTTCTAAAAACCTCGGTACTTATATAATCTAACGGACTACCCATTTATACGTTTCTTAATAAATAGGTTAATTTGTATTTTTTATTCTTCAATCTAATGTTTTATTATCGTCCGTAGGATACAACACCAGACCCTTTGTTTTCTGAAGAATTTTTCTTTGTAAGGTTGGCAATATATTGTTTAAACTCTTCACTATTAAACGCAGCGTTTAATTGTTGTTGGTTAAGTGTTGTACCTGGAGGTAAATCAAATTTAAATGTTATAGTACCTCCAACATCAACTTTATTTGTTGATGTTCCACTGTTTGTTGATGTACCAGCACCTGTTTTTTCGGTAGGACTTTGACTTTTTCTACCTATAATATCGGCATACGATAACGATTTTTCCTCTTCAGCTTTCTTTTTAAGATGTTCTGTTGCGGTTACTGGTTTACCTGTTGCACTTAAAATTTCTTGACTTAAACTTCTAAATTCTTTTTCAATACCACTATTTCCCGTAACTTTTTTACTTGATTCTGCAATGATATCTTTAAATGCATTCATTCCTTTTTCACCTAAACTATTTGCATCTTTTAGAATAGTATCCTCAAGTGATGCTAATTTTTTAGCAAAATCGTCAGCACTTATTTTATTTGCATCTTTAGCCATAAATAACGCACTCATTTTTTCAATTGCGTTATTAACGTTGTCTATAATTACCGCACTTTCAGGTACCGCATTGTCAACAGAACTACTAACTGCTCGGCTAATTCTATCAGCTCCCGTGTAATTACCTCTAACAACCGAAGAACCTGCAACACCAAACGTACCTTTTGCAACATTACTTGAGAGAGTCCTATCAATGTTCTCTACAACATTTAATTGGGTCTTTTGAATATCTTCTAAAGTTTTTGGTGATTCCTCTTGTTGTTTTCTTAAGGCGATAAGTTGTTCATTTGTTAATTCACCTAATTTAATTCTGTCAATTTCACCAGTCTTGTCATTCTTAAGTTGTACTGTGTACTCACCACTTTTATCCATAGTGGCCATATTGGCGATAAGTTTCTTATCTTCTTCATCTTCAAAATCAAGCGATGGACTAATAGCAGAAAGTCTTCTATCTAAGTCTGCCGCGGCAAGACCCATTTTACTCATTTCCACAGCACTAACACCAGTTTGTTTTTCCATTTCTCTAAGTGTTAAAACACCTTGAGGATTTATTTTAAATGTTTTTGTTTTTTCATCAAATTCTGTAAACTGTTTTGCAACTTCAGATAAACTAGTTTGTAAACCCGATGGGTCATTAATTGATTGATTCATTAAAGCGAATGGGTCCGCCAAATTTCCTGCAGAAACACCTAATCTTTGAAAGGCTCCAGCAACTTCTATAGCCCCATCAGGGTCTAAAACCCTATCCGCTAAAGTAAAGGTTTGTTGCATATCAAACCTTAACATCGATGCTTGTGCCGCCATCTTTGCTAAACCTTTCACACCGCCTTCAAATTGGAATCGGTTCATTTGTGACATGCTACCAGTCACATCTTCCATAACCTCACGAGCATTTAAACCAACACTTTGAATATATTCAATTGAACTTTCTAGGTTTGTACCAATTTGAGATACTTCAATACCAACATTACCAAAAATTTCAACTAGCCCTCCTGCAGTACCACCCAAAATTTCAGTAGCAGCATAAAGTTTACTAACTTGGTCTTCAGTTGCAATAACTTGTCTTCTTGAACCTTCAGCAATTCCTGATATAGTCTTGGAAATATCACCAATATCTCCACCTAAACGAATAATACCCGCGGCTGACTTAGCAGCAGCATCATTCATTTCGTCAAGTCTTACTCTACCCCCAACAAACGCCACATTGAGTTTATCGGCCTCATTAGCCATGTCCTCAATTGACTGTAATATTTTATCTATAGGAGAACCTAAACTGTCAATATTTTTTTTAAGGTTGTCGTACGATTCGTTAAGATTATCTGCCATTACAATTATTTAGTTTCCATATAAATAGAAGAAGGACTAATTTTTTAGTCCTTCTTTTTATCTTCAATCCATTTATCCAATAAATATTTTCTTACAAACAACGGCATTCTTTCAAAATCTTGATAAGAAATATTCATTAATGTTGTCAGATAGTAAAATTCGTCTATCTGTATCTTTCTATAATCAGAAGAAAGGGCGAAAAAAGTCAGCCCCAAACCCAACATTAACTGTTAGTTTTTCTCCTGACGGGGCTGTAATTGTTTTGGTCATATCCAATCTTGGTTCATTTTCATTCATAAAGTTTCTTACGAATTTTGAGTCAGAGATTGGCATTGACTCAACAAATTTTGCAATCATAGCTTTGTCAGTTGAACCATCAACTTCAATAATTTCTTTTTGCATTCTCCAAGTAATTTTTGGAACAACTCTTCCTTGTGGGTATGTTTCAGCCATTTTACCAATCTCCATAATTTCACCATAACTTAATGGTTTTAATTTAATTGATGATTGAGATTTTGGTAATAAAATAGTAAATGAACCATCTTCACTTGGTTGTTGTCCATTAATAATAGTTAGTTGGTCTAACGATACGGTACTTTTAAATGGTTTTTTAGTTACAGGGTCTGTAACATTTAATACCATTTCAGGACCAAATCCAGTATTTCTTAAAAATATTAAAATTGCTTCAACATCACCCTCAATTAAATCTTCAACCTTAACATCTGGTTCATAAATTTTTGCCCTCAATAAAGTCATTGTTAAATCAGCGGCACCACCCATCAAAATGTTTTCATCTGATGCGGTAAGATAACCAACTTTAATTGATTTCTTTTTGTTTTTATAAAAAATACCTTGTGATGGTAATTGTACCACATCGTGTGGTAGTGTGAAATTGTCTTGACCGTGGTCTCTTGATTGATTGTCCATATATAAAAATAACCGTAAAGTTTATTATCTTTACGGTTAAATATAAGTGAGTGTAATTTTATGTAAAGTGAATTAGTAAACTAACACACATCTATCCATTCTCAAAGAAGCTGTAATATCCGCTAACGCATCTTGACTATAAGATAATGTTCCGAAGTTTACATCAGTTAAGAATGTTCCGTAAAGAATCCATTTCTCAACAACAACTCCTGTTGGGTCCAACATCTCAAGGTCGATGTCTTTTTTGTAACCCGCAGCATAACCCATACGACCTGTCACCGATTCAGCGTGTAAACGAACCCACTCCATAAGAGCCTGAGCCGCTGATGGTCCAATAGGGTCACGGAACTTAACACTGATTGGGTCCCAGTTAAATCTACCAGCTACAAATGTAGAGGTGTTTAGAAATTGTATTTCAGTTGAATTAATCTTAATTGATGGTCTTGCAGCACTTTCAACAAACCATTCGTTGATACCCAAACTTGACGGAAACCTTAAAATAAAACGGTTTTGGCGTTTTGGTTCGTAAGGTATCGGCATTTTCATTAATAAATCAGCCATGTTATTTTAATTTTTTTTTGTTTTTTTTTTGTTGTTTATATCCTATAAATATAGTCTTGTTAAAAAATTTTTCTCTTTACTTTTATTTTGTCGAGATTATTATCTACTTATATTCCTTTTTAACGCCTCCAGCAGTAGAATAAGTCTTAACTATATTATCTGGTTTATCTTTAAAATAATTATTCATTACTTCTACATTTCTAATATCATCATCTGAAAATCCAATACTAGGTTGCTCCGGAACAAAGTTATTAGATACATCATTTTTAATAAAGGCATTTTTATTTAACTTTTTTGACATTTTCTTAATATAAGAAACAAACTCTTCCATAGCACGAACTTTTGCTTCTTCAGGGTTGGCAGCACCTTCTTCATCGTCAAAAGACACTGGATGATATTTGTTAAGGTCCAAATACGATTTGATTAATTCATCGTCCGTCATATCTTCCTCGTCAAAAAACGACCTATATTTTTTAAGGTTCTTAACGAGTTGGTCTTTATCTATTCCATGAAACCCGTCAATAATATAATTGTATACGGCTTGTTTTAAAGTGTTGGGGTTGTGACCTCTCGCAGTAATAATTGAAAATATTGACCCGTTATTAATCGCTTCTCTAAAATCATTAAATGCCGGTCCAAGTTTTGCTCTCATAGCATCAACCAAAAAATCTTTGTCACCTGCGGTTCTAAAGTTTCTATATGGTTCTTCAGAAAATCCAACAATGGTATCACCATTATAATCAAAATCTTCTTTTCCAATTTTACTTCTGTATTCCGCAAAATCATCTGTACTCATACCAACTTCATCACCATCTTCAGTTTTTAACATTATCTTTGTTGGCATATGAACAATGTTGTCATCCCAATCAAACGCATAATATTTCATATCTGGTGTTCCCTCAGCCTTAAATCCCTCTCTAAGTTGTCTTTTCATACTTGGCAAATAAAGGGGGTACTAATTGTACCCCCGTTATGTTTATTAAATATTTTCAAACGAAGCTCCTGTTGGAGTAATAAAGAATTCGATATCGATGAATTCTAATGCCTTCGTAGGTTTTAAGTAAATTTTACCTGTTAATGTGTTTCTATCTAAGTCTTCAGGTGAAGATGAAACAGTTACACGGAAATCGTATAAACCTCTGTCTCTTCTGATTGAATCCAAGATAGGGTTAACACTATCCAAGAATTGTTGTCTAACGATTTGGTCGTTTTGTTCAAACAATAATCTTACAGCTACTGCGGAAATTAACTTACGAGCTTGAAGTAATAATCTTCTTACATTCAATCTGTTAAGTGCAGTGTCAGCAATTTGTAATGTTTTATTACCCCAAATTACAGTTCCAACATCAGAGAAAGTTGCGATAGGGTTGATTCTACCTTGATACAATGTATCTCTGTCAGTTTGTGTAAGTTTTTGTCTAGCTTTGATTGAGTTTACAAGACCTCTTGTGTAACCCGCAGATGCGAACCAAGGGAATGAAATGTTATCAGTCAACGCTAAGTTTCTACAAACCTCACCTGTTGGTGGTAAGTAAATTTGTGTATTGTTTACTGTATCTCTTGTTAAAATCCAAGGGTAGTAAGTTGCGGTGTAGTTAGAATCAATTCCTGTGTTATCCAAATTGTCAACCGCTTCTTGTGAATAGATGATATCCAAAGAACTTGTTGAATCTGGAGTAAACATTTGGTAATCAGGAGTTGTACAGATATAAACCGAGTCAGCTCTTGAGTATTGAATCATGTCAATAGCTTCTTCTACAAGATTTGAATTGTTAATATAGTCAATACTTGCACTTGCAAACACGTTAATGTTAGTTGCTTCAGGATTAGCGAATGTCAAAATACCAAGTAAGTAAGCGTAGTAGTCAGTATTTGCAAAGTCCTGAGTATTGTTTTGAACAATAATTCTCTTGAACAATCCGTTACCTGTTGCAGTTGGGTATCTTGAAGATGGTGCAGTACCTGCCAAATAACCTGACTGTCCTAATTGGAATCTGTCTTGGTTAGTTCTCCATTCTCTGTAAATATCCCATCCGTCAAATCCACCTGCGAAACACACAGTGTATTTTCTTGAGTAGATAAAGTAGTATGGGTTATCTTGTGTTGCTGGGTCTGCTCTAAATTCTGCAACACCACATTCAAACGCTGTTTGACCACTTGTCATTGATGTATTAGCAATTGTAACAACAGTTGCTCCCGAATCCATGTGGAAACCTTTACTTAAGTAATTCCATTTAAATGAGTCAGTCGCCAAAGCCCAATTAGATTGTGGGTTTTGTTTTCCTTTGTAAGTTAAGAATGATTCATCAATTCCGTATTGTGTAGAGAAACCTAAATAAGTTCTTCTTATGATATCTCCAGGAGATTCCACAGTATTTGAACCACCAACGGGTGTTCCAAAAGGTGGATTAGCAATAACCTCTCCAGGGAAATCGTATTTTGTTTTAAATTTAGGGTATGGTGATGAGTAAATTGCAGCATCTTCATATTCTCTTTGTGTGTAACCGTAGAAACCACAAGGTAAAGAATCGATTGGATACTCATTTGCCATTTCAACCATGATATATTTTGAAATTAAAGCGAATTCACCATTAGACGAACCAATTTTTTTCGCAATAAAGTTATTAGTTGCTGGGTCCATATTACAATTGGTAAACTTTTCAATTACAACAGGGTTTGCATCTGTATCAAAGAAATTTCTAACAAAAACATCAAACGACATATTGTTATATGATAAGTTTGCAATTGACACCTTAACCTCAGTGTTTGCGGAATCTCCATCAGAAATGGAAATGAATTTAAATAAGTTATATACTTTATTACCTCTCAATTCAGAAACTAAATAAGGTGTTTCAGGTGATTGGTATTTTTCTAAATTCCAAGCGATTGATTGACTTGATTGACTTCTTGCGTCGGGCAATGCAATTAAGTCACAATTTAACCCACGAATGTATCCTTGACTATAAGCGTAATTTAAACTTCCTTGATAAATTTCCTCAACATAAATTGGAACTTCAAATCTTGATTTACCAAAATTATCAACCCCTAACACTTTTGTGATGTATTTTGCGGAAGACGCTAATAATGAAGTTTCTAATGAGAATGTATTATTATCTTTAGTTACACCTGATAACAAGAATGTTCCATATGGTGTTTGAGTAATACCCGAATATTGATTAGTACAAATTAATTGTAAGTTGTTAGGAACCCAAGCATTGTCGTTATCATAATCAATACCTACTTCATAAACAGGACCGTGGTCAATACTATCAACAGAATTGACATATTGAGTAATACCTCTTGAACGGAGAGTACCAACAACCATATTATTAAAATCTGTATAAGCAGTACCTGTAAATGTATAAGATTCACCAGTAATTGTACCCGTGAAAACACCAGTCCCGCCCGAACTTAAACTATTAACAACATAGTAGAATGAATAACCCGTATAGTTATTTCCTGAAGAAATGTCAAAGTTAGCATAATACCAAGGGTCATTTGAAGACGCACTTAAATCGTTAAGTTCAAAATTGTTTATACAATCATATGGATTTTGGATTGCAGGATAAGATAAAATTATATTTGAATAATCTGTATTAGGAATTGCACCGTACATTACAGAAGTTGTAGCCGAAAGAGAAGGTGTGTTAATTATGCCACCTAAATAAACATTAAGGTCATCTTGTATTGTAGATGTTGAACCGTCTTGTAATCTGTATTGAACATTCAAATTTGACTGAGCTTGAGCAGGTAACGCTCCACTGACAATCGTAACGGTAGTACCTGATGAGGTACCCGTGAATGTTGCGGTAAACGTTGTTGCGTTTGATGGGTCACCGATAGTTGTTGGGTCAACATTAGCTACTAATGATAAACTCCAAGATGGACCCGCATCATAACCTGACAAACCTAATACTCTTGTAACAAACAATTGGTTTGATTGTTGCAAGTATGATTTAGCAATATATGCCGCCTCATATTTTGGGATTTGAGTGTTATAAAACTTAACGGGTTCGGTTCCACCAAAGTAGGCTTGGAACTCATCGTAATTTGTTATGAATACTGGTTCAAATGCTGGGCCTTTTATAGTTTCCCCAACAAGACCTAAAGTCGTTACCCCCACACTTTGGGCTACGAATGATAGGTCGGTTTCAGATGTGTAAACGCCTGGTGATACGAATACTTTTTGATTTGCTTGTGTTGCCATTATTAAATTATTCTGTTACAGATTTATTTTATAGATAAATATTCGACTTTTAATGAAAAAACTTTACTTTTGGATAAGTATTTATAAACGGTATGAATAAATTCTACCTTTTTTCTACCCATGAAAATCAAGAAAGAAATAAAGAACATCAAAATATCCCCTGAATCACACGATACCCTAAAAAAGTACTGTGATAAGCGTGGAATTAAGATTTATAAATTTTTGGAGAATTTAATCTTTGAAAAGTGTAAAGAAAAGAAAGATATCTACGGAGAAGATTAAACTAATTTGTTTTCGTACAATATATTGGATTCCTGAGTGTTATCATTTTTTGTAACTTCAATCCTTAAAATATCGTTTGTTGTGATTTCAATTATTTGTAAATCACTACCATAATAATCGTCATTAATATATACATCAAACGTATCAACATTGTTTGTGGATACTAAACTCATATTAGCAGTAAAATCAATTCTATCTGTTAAAACGGTATTACCCGAAACAAATAAAAACGGCATTTGAAATTCATCAGGATTTTTTGGATACTTATCTATTCTTCGTTTTCTTGATGAAGTATCTATTTCAATTAATTGTGTAACTCTTTGAATTGCTGGTTTTACTTCAAATTCTTCCTCATCAATCAAATACCCCAACATAGTAAAATCATAACTTTGAACATAATACTTTCTTGACTCCATATTAAGTTGTGATTCATCAGATACATTATTCATTACAATTGGAACATACTGACCTTTAATAAAAGTATATGCTTGTCTTGATGAAAAAGTTTGCATTACAATTTTATTAAGTTGATTCAACTCTCTCATTCTATTACAAATGATTTTAACTTGATAATTAATATCTACAGGAACAGGTTGTGGGATTGTATAAATGTCCATACCTTGTTCGTTTCCGTTCCAAGTTGGGACAGACGCATAATAAAATTGTTTTCTATTTGGAATTGTATATTGAAGTGATGGGTTTGTACCATACTTAACTTCAGGTGTTCTAACTACCGTAATAAATGGCGGGGCAGGATTGTAATCAATATCCACAAATTGCCATGTTTCTAAATATTGTGCCCAGTTTTGAGTTGTAATGATAACATCTAATAAAGGAACAATTTTACCCGCAGTTACAACCTCAAGTTCGGTTTTAACAAAATCAAGCATTCCCCTATCCAAGTCGGCATGTAATACTGACTTAGGTAAATAAGTTCCATCATCTTTAATATATTCTAAAAGTTGTTCTCTTCTTTCAGATAAAACTTTTTTTGGTACCAAAGGTAATGTTGGTTTGACTATGGTTCTTGGTAACGGCATTTATTCTTTTACTACAAATAGTTTATTTTGTGAATTAATCATATCAACTTCTTCGGCTCTATAAACGGGTTCTTCACTTTGTTTATAAACAAATGAATCGTGTATATAAGGATTGTATGTCACAATCATGTCAGATGGTGGATTTGGAATGTCATCACAAGGATATTCACAATAATCCAATAATCTTCCTATTACAAATGCGTGAACGTTTTTTGATTTTTCAGAACGAACTCGTTCTTTACCACCTTTTCTAACTCTAAACTCAACATCACCCAATTTAACATAATCGGCATGCATAATAACTTTACTGTCGTATGTCACAGAAAATGTCTGTTTGTGTAAGTTGTAATAGACCATTACCTTCTTACCCAAGAATAAATTATCAAATTGTGATTCTGTAATAACGACTCTCATTATAATCCTCTAAATTCGTTTTCACTTACCCATGTGGCAGTAATTGTTCTATAAAATGGTTTGTACCCACCATAGGTGTGTTTATTGTCGGACCTAACGTATCCGTCATCACTAACAGAATAATATCTAACTCGGTCCTCGGTTTCATAATATCCGATGTAATCACCCATGAATATTTCAACATTCAAATCTTCAAGTTGTTTTTGATAAATTGAGAATTTCATATTTCCTGGCTCTTGGATTTCAACTTTAGAATTACCATAGAATTTATTGGTTGGCGCCATAACTTGGACCAATCCTTTTAATTCAACAGGTGCCATGAATTGAATACCATCTTCCAATACTTCACCATAAACGTCATCCTTCTTTGTCTTATAACGGTCAATACGATATAACACAATGGTAAAGTTCATATCACCCTCCAACCATTCTTGACCCATACCAATATCAAGGTCAAAATCTTCACCACCAAAGAATTTACCTAATCTCGTTATCGGAACTAATTTTTCCATATATTGATAAATACCTAAACTTTTACTATATTTAAGTAAATTTAGTAATATTAAATGAGTGATGTTAGTTTAGAATCAAAGGCAATGTCCATTCTTGAGTCATATGAGGGCGGCAATAACTATATCTTGGAATTAAAACGCAAATCACAAGTCAATAGAAAGTTTTATCCAACAAGGAGTCAATCGGAATACATTATCAATTTTCATAACAAACAACCAAAGGTTGCAAAGAAATGGGTAATCCTTGACACATACTTTGCTCAGAAATTGGCTGACGACAAATTGTATACTGAAATCCCACAAAAAGTATGGGTTGAAAAGTTATTGGCGGATAAAGAAAAAGCTTACCACATTTGGGGTAAAGTATTGGATAAAGAAGAATTCCATGATTTTTGGTTACCAAAGGCTGCAATCATTAAAGACAATTCAGTTAAAGATGTTGTAATTGATTATTCAAAGTATTCTCATCGTCCACCACTTGAGCATCAAAAAGAGGCAGTTCAAAAATTAGTTGAGAACAAAAAGTTTATCCTTGCCGATGATATGGGTCTTGGTAAAACAACTTCAACAATTATTGCATCGTTAGAGTCAGGTTCAAAGAAAGTATTAATTATTTGTCCTGCAACATTAAAGATTAACTGGAAACGTGAAATTGAAAATTATTCAGATAAATCAATCTACATTGCGGAAAGTAAAAACTTCAGTACCGAAGCCGATTATGTAATTATAAATTACGATATAATTAAAAATTTCCATGACCCTAAAAAGAAAGACGATTCTCAAGTTCTTGCAGCCAAATTTGATTTGGTTATTATCGACGAAGCTCACTATATCAAAAATGCTACGGCTCAAAGAACAAAACTAATTAACGATATTATTAAAAATACCGAACGAATTTGGTTGTTAACAGGTACACCAATGACATCAAGACCAATCGATTATTTTAATTTATTAAGTATAATTGATTCACCTGTGGCAAAGAATTGGATGGCATACGCAATCCGTTATTGTTCAGGGTACCAATTTAATGTTGGTGGAAGAAAAGTTTGGAACGTAACGGGGGCTTCTAACCTTGAAGAATTAAGAGACCGAACATTAGGTCTAACATTACGACGATTAAAAGAAAACGTACTTGATTTACCCGACAAGATTATCACTCCTGTGTATTTAAGATTGAAATCAAAGTCATATGAAAATGTCATGGGTGAATATTACGATTGGTACGACAAAAACCCTGACGAATCTAAATCACTCACAGTACAATTTTCAAAATTAACAAAAGTTAGACAAATCATTGCAGATGAAAAAATTGCACAGACTATTGAACTTGCTGAAAACATTATTGAACAAGATAAAAAAGTTATTATTTTTTGTAATTTCACCGATTCCTTAAATAAAATTACAGAACACTTTGGTAAAGCTGCGGTTAAACTTGATGGTTCAATGTCAAAACCCAACAGACAAAACTCCGTTGACCAATTCCAAGATAATCCCAAAGTTAAAGTATTTGTGGGTAACATTAAAGCGGCAGGTGTTGGTATTACATTGACCGCGGCTGAAGCGGTTATTATGAATGACTTATCATTCCTTCCATCAGACCACGCCCAAGCCGAAGACCGAGCTTATCGTTACGGTCAAAAAAATAATGTTTTGGTTTATTATCCAATATTCGAAAATACAATCGAAGGTGTCATCTACGATATCCTAAACAACAAAAAACAAGTCATTGCCACCGTAATGGGCGACAACCAACATCCGGCCGATGCTGCAGAAGAAATCTTACAAAGAATTAACGAACTGCGATATTAACAAACTACGGATTATTTATATATAACGGATAATCCAAAATTATGAAAAGAACAAAAGAGAAAATCCAACAACTAGAGTTACAGATACTTGAAAATCACGTAACCATAGAAAAAGAGTTGTTGATTACAGAAATGAAAAAAATCGGAATAGAGAAACTACCATATTCCTACTCAGCCCTCAAACAGTTTATTGACCCCGAAACCATGAGTTTCCATTACAATAAACATTACAAAGGGTATGTTGATAAACTAAACGACGCATTATCAAAGAAAAAATACGGAGATTTAGAATTAGAAAAAATAATCAAGACAATCAGTCGTTTTGATAAAACAATTCGAAACAACGCAGGTGGAGCATTTAACCACGCTTTGTTTTGGAATATGTTAAGTCCCGAACCAAAAAAACTAACAGGTGAACTTTATAAAAAAATTACCAAAGAGTGGGGAACATTCACAAACTTTAAAAAAGAGTTTGATAAAATTGGTAAAGAAAGATTTGGTTCAGGTTGGGTATGGTTAGTTCTAACCTCCAATAACAGATTAAAAATTATGTCGACTCCAAACCAAGACAATCCATTAATGAATGTTATTGAAGGTGGTGGTTTTCCATTGTTGGGATTGGATTTATGGGAACATGCTTATTATTTGAAATATAGAAACAAAAGAGATGAATACATCACAAACTTTTGGAAAGTGGTCAATTGGGATTTTGTAACCAAAATGTATGAAATGAAAGTTGAAACCAAATTAACAGAATCTACCAAAATGAAACAAGTTTTAAGTGAAGGTAAATCTGAAATGTGTTCAAAATCTGACAATGAATTTTATAGAATGTTATTTAACGTAAACCAAGACATTAAATGGACTTACATGAATGGTATTAATAGAATTCTTAAAGAAGTTTTTAATGAAAATTATATTGATACACCAAATAATAATCAATTACCTGGCGTTTATGATATTGAAGGTCCTGGTAGGTCGGTAATAAATAAATTAAATACGAATTACACTGCGTTTTGTATCTTATTAAGGGATTTAAATTACGTTATTACAAAAATACCAAATAAAAAACCAATATCGTTTATAGATAAAACTCCAGCACAACAAAAGAAAGAAGTTGAAAGATTCGTAAGTGCTTTGGACCATTTTAAATATAGAATCTTTGATAGAGAAAGTTCAACATTTATTAATTTATTAATAACGTTAACCGAAAAAAACAAAGCTGGTGATAAACGAGAACAAATCACAGCATCAATTCTTAGAAGATTTTTTGGTAAAAGTGCAAAGGTTGAAATGGTTGGTGAGTTAGGAAACAAAAAAGATGCAATCCAAGGAGTAGATTTGGAAATATTTAAAGATGATACATTATACACCGCCCAAGTTAAACCATATAGAGAAATGAAACAAACCGAAGATGGAATTGAATTGGAGGGTACTGCAAGTGTTAAATTGTATAAAACAGATTGGATGGTATTTCAAAGAGGAAAGAATGTTTTAGTGTTTGATAAAAAACCAAAAATTATTAAAGGTAACTTTGTTTTTCCTCCTGATTCACTTTTATATAGTATATAATAAACTAAAAGATATTTATTAGATATGGCAGTTATACCAGAACCAGAAAGGTCGAAAATTTATACAAGAATTAAACATCTATTGGGTGCACCATTAAGAAGTGTTGAAGTCACTGATGAAATGATGGACTCATTGATGGAATTATCAATTCAAGATTATGAACAATATATTTTGAATTGGTTAATTGATAGTCAGTGGGTTAACTTGGTTAATCTTAACATGACTGAAAAATCCGTTGCCCAAGCTTTAATCACAAGAACAATGGATTTTGAACAACAATTTTCATACTCATATTCAAAAATTGTGGGTCTTCAGGCTGAAGGTCCTTGGGTATTAAAAAAGGATTATATTATTCTTGAAGAAAACAAACAAAACTACGAAATCCCTGCAGGTCGTGAAATCAACGAAGTATTATGGTTTAGCAATCAACCTATTACCGCATTTGGTATGGGTGGTATTGGTGGATTTGGTGGTGTTGGTTTAGGCGCAAATGAAGCAGGTTTTGCTCAAATGGGATACCAAGGTTCTTACTTTATGATGTCAGGATTTGACTATCTAATAAGAATGCAAGAGGCAAACATATTAAATAGAATTCTTGGTGGTTCTTTAACTTATAGAATTACTGCATTACCTGATGGTAAAAAAGACTTACAACTATACAACGCTCCTGGTAATCAATTTAATTGGGGTAACTATAGTCAATATGTTGGTAGAGCTGTTTGGTATTGGTATTACGATGTAACACCTGATAGTAGAGCTGATTGTTTAAAAAATAATCCTGATGTGATTAAAATGCCAAATGAAGTTCCTTTAGAGGAAATGA
>Ga0164292_10000948_pt1 | contig 23068 bp, 22 predicted proteins | sample GEODES117metaG_FD_111486 | JGI IMG/M metagenome (GOLD analysis project Ga0164292, IMG submission 111486) | Eutrophic lake water microbial communities from Lake Mendota, Wisconsin, USA - GEODES117 metaG | ecosystem: Environmental > Aquatic > Freshwater > Lake | place: USA: Lake Mendota...
GTGTTATTCGTCTTGCATCACCTGGTGATGATGAAGGGTTTGCCCAGATTCTTTACTCGGCACTTCGAGAAGCCGATGCCCAGGGGCTCTTGGAAGTAGTTGTAGTTCAGCCCATTGGTATTGGTATTGGGGTTGCGATCAGGGACCGCTTAGCCCGGGCGGCCAACGGGCGCTAACGGTTCACTCGATTCGTAATTCGCCGATACAATTAAACCTCTCGCAGGAAAATTTGATGTAATTAACCCAGGTTAGAACTGTGCAGCGTGGCCTATAGTTCAGTCGCCAGAGGAACGGACTTTTAATCCGTGGGTCGACGGCTCAAGCCCTAAATGACTAACTCGTTTTTGAGCGTGAAAAACTAAATATTCTTTCTTTTTAAAGTGATGAAAAGTCAGCAATTGAGGATTGGATTTTTAATCCATCACTTAGAGGTAAAGAGCAATCTACTTGAGTGGGAAATTTTGCTCCAGAAATTCTTGAAATTCTTCTTCAGAGAAATGCACAGGAATGGAGTCAAGAGATTTATGGATTCTCCAGTCATAAGCTTGGAATGCCAAGTAACAAGATGGAACACTCAATTCACTCGCAACAAATATGGGTGAAGTGTAAGGAGGACCTAAAACTAGATCGGCATTTTTTACAGTTGTATAAATATTAAGATGTGGCGACGCAACAGAAAAACGTGGATCACGGATACTTAAATTCCGCAAAAGATTATCATAGCGTTCATTATAGTTGAAATGACTTCGATGCCTCACTCGCTTTGGCTTCAATGTCACCTTCAGCGACATCCCTCTTGACTGAGTGAAAGAGTCTAAAATAGAAATAGATTTAATAAGTATCAATGAACAAAAATCATAATCATATAGGGAGTCTTGCAAGTTCAATTCTCGACTAATATTGTCGGAGACTTTGTCCCTGGTAGGGGCAACATCAAAAAAAAGGACATTGAGTTCACCCGTTCTACCTTTCGGGGAGATTAACTCATGATTAGTTTGAAACAGACAGGACCCCACTACATTAACTTGGCCCACACCTTCATTAAGCAACAAGGCCCTATGAGATTCTGTCCAGACCAATTGTTGGTCTATTTTTCCTTTGACCTCCCCAAGGTTAATTCCTTCTGGAGATGTGAAATCGCGAGAAATTCCTTGGCTATTTATCGAGTACCACATCATTATTTTGAAAGTTTTTTGAGTATATTTCTTGTTGAAATTAATTGGCAGTCCGGAATATTGTGACTGCGTCGTCACAAGTTGTATTCTAGATTCGAGCTCATCACAAGTAATAGTCCAAACAAAGTTTTCAAATACTTTAGTGTAAGTTTCTTTCAAGTACCTATGATGCAATGTTGTCGACAAGTTTTTAGAACTGATTACCTTTTTAGTAACTAAAAAAATTGAATCCCACGAAACACATCTAACAAATAAGTAAAATGAAGCGTCATATGTAAATCCTCGAGATGTGATCCGTCTGGGGTTCCAACTTCTTACTTGCCAGAGTACATTGTCTGTATTCAGATATTGAGTAAATCTTTTTTCTTCCAGGAATAACTTTAACTCTCTTGGATTAGAATTCAAGAAGGCCTGTTCATAGGAAAGAGAATAAAAGATAAGCGAAGGATAGACAGTTTGTTTCGAAATAAATTTCACAGTAATAGCAAACAAAAGTAAACCGGCAAGAAACAAGAAATTACGTAGATTGATCAGGGTCTTCCCAAAGGCACTAAAAAAACTTAACACTCCTATATCTTACCCCAAAGACGGTAAGCTCTAAGCTTTCCAAATTTGAAAGATATTTAGTCAGAAACCATAATTGAGTGCGCTCTACGGTAAAGTAGCAATGTGAAATTAGTAATTGGGACTGCTGGTTGGCGGATGCCGTATGGCGCTATCCAAAAGGGATTTTTGAGTAAAGGGCAAATAGAGGAGATTCTTGAGGTAGCAGACCAAAATTACATATCGTCAATAGACACCTCGCCTGACTATGGTGATGCAGAGTCGATTATTGGACAATGTTTCTGGAAGAGAGATATTGCCACAAAAATAGTTTTCAGTGACGAGAGTGAAATTTATTTGGAGGAGAAACTTAGGCAATCAATGGAACGTTTAAGGGTAGATGCCCTTGATGTTGTTTTCATTCATAATTGGGACGATTTGCACCAAAGTCAGAAAACTAGAGCATATAAATTTCTGAGAGAAATGAAAACGATTGGAGTAGTAAGAGATATTGGAATCAGCACCTATAGTTTAATTGCAATAAAGACGATATTGTCCTCTAAAATGCGAGACATGGTTATTCAGTTCAACATGAACATTTTAGACCAAAGAGTTCTCGAGTTTGAATCAGATGAGTGGCGAAATAGATTATTAGAAAGTCAAATACGACTTTGGGGACGGAGTATTTTCCTTCAAGGAGTTTTGCTTGATAGTTCAAGCAATAATCCTTTTTCTACTCATCCAGATTTGAAAAGATTTTGGGAACATTGCCTGTCAACTGGGAGCAACCCATATGAGGTTTGTCTCTCTTTCCCAAGACAATTAGGATATGTTGATGCAATTGTGGTTGGAATAAATAGTAAAAAAGAAATACATGAAATTGTTAGGTGCATTAGTAAGCCACCAACGAATGTCGAGTTATTATCATTTGCGTCAACAGACCCAACTCTCACAGATCCTCGGAGGTGGAAGTGAGAAATTTTGTAGTGTATTTGCAAGCTCGTATTAGTTCAACTCGCTTGCCAGGTAAAGTACTTTTTGACATTAATGGAACGCCTATGATTAAACGTCAAATAGATAGAATATGGCAGTCAAAAGAAATTAATGGACTAGTAGTTCTTATTCCAGATTCTTGTGAGAATGATGGCCTTCATGCAGAACTAATAAAATTTGATGTTGATGTATTTCGTGGTTCTGAAAATGACGTGCTGCAAAGATTTCTAGGTGCCTCGAGTAAATTTCCAGCGCGTAACATCATTAGACTTACCGCAGATTGTCCACTCATTATGCCTGAAATTCTTGATGAAATGATCCTGAAATTCACTAAGGATGAACCTGACTATTTGTCCAATACTTTGATTGAAACCTACCCAGATGGTCTAGATATTGAGATTTTTTCAACATCTGCCATGAGGAAACTATCAAGTCTGAACCTGGGATCTTTGGAGCGCGAGCACGTTACCTTGGGGATTTACAATCGACCAGAAATGTTCAGGCTCGAAAATTTTGAATCACTAGTAGACTTGTCAAACCAACGATGGACCGTTGACTTTCCTGATGACTTTGAGTTTGTCAAAGGAGTGTTTAAGCATTACGAGGGAATAGAGAGTACCCTCACGATATCGGATGTTTTGCGGTACATTGAAATTGACCCTATTCTTAACTCCAACAGAACATCGTCTAATTTGCGACATATTTCTCTAACTTCCCCAAACAATAAGGAGGTCAACTTGAAAGGAGGTGATGACGTATGACGGGATCTAGGTACCAAAACTCTGTTGACTTTTTAAAACGAGCAGAGGCAACAATTCCTCTCGGTTCTCAAACCTTTAGTAAGTCACGCACTCAATACCCAGTTGGAGTTTCCCCTCTATTCATAGACAGAGCTAAAGGATCTTATGTTTGGGATTTGGACGGCAACCGGTATATAGATTTAGTGAATTCCCTAGCGGCAATAACTCTTGGCTATAACAACAAGTATGTTAACCGTGCAGTAAGCAGACAACTTAAAAAAGGCACCTTGTTTTCTCTCCCAGGAGTTTTGGAGACTGAGGTTGCTGAGCAAATTGTTGAGCTCGTTCCTTCAGCAGAAATGGTCAGATTCGCAAAAAATGGTACAGATGCCACCTCTGCTGCCATTAGACTCGCGCGAGCCTACACGGGAAGAGACCATGTGATTTTTTGTGGTTACCACGGCTGGCAAGACTGGTTCGTTGGCGCTACAACCAAGAACAAGGGCGTCCCTTCAGCTGTTTCAATGTTAACCCATAAGTTTAATTACAATGATTTAGAATCTTTAACGAATCTGTTCTCCGCCTTCCCCAATCAGATAGCAGCCGTAATTCTTGAGCCAATGAACTCAACTTATCCTGCGCATGGTTTTCTTGAAGGAGTTAGAGACTTAACACAGAAGAACGGATCAATATTAATTTTTGACGAAGTTGTAACGGGTTTTAGGTTTGACATTGGAGGTGCTCAGAAACTATTCAATGTGATACCAGATTTAACAGCGCTTGGTAAAGGTATTGCTAATGGTCATCCCTTATCTGCAGTAGTTGGAAAGAGAGAAATCATGAATGAAATGGAGAATATCTTTTTCTCAGGCACCTTTGGTGGGGAACTATTGTCGTTAGCTTCAGCTAAAGCCACAATTGAACTTTATAAGAAAATTGACGTGTGTGCTGAACTCAATTTCATCGGTAGCACTCTTGCTACTGGACTCAAACAGATCATTACTGACCTTGAAATGGAAAATGTACTTGAAATTTCTGGCCATCCCACCTGGCTCTTTTTATTGTGGAAATCTGCCTATGGTCAGCCTGTCGAAAATATTAAAGCCTTTTTTTTACAAGAAATGTTCAAATCGGGTGTTTTGATTTTATCTACCCATAATGTAAGTCTAAGTCTAAAAGAGAAAGATATTGATAAGGTGCTAGTCGCCTACGAAGCGACTTTATCTAAGTTAAAGCACTCGTTACTTTCCGGCACGCTAGCCATGGATCTTAGGTGCAACCCCCTGCAGAATCTTTTTAGTATCCGCTAGAGTAGGTTTAAAAAAGAAATAAAAGGAGAAATAAATGAGTTATTCGAAAATAGATTTTGAAAAAAGCGCTAGGCCCTTGATTGTTGCTGAGATTTCCGGCAATCATGGCAATAAAGTAGAAAACATAGAGTTGTTAATGCATAAGATTAAGAAAGCAGGCGTAGACTTTGTGAAACTACAAACGTATGCGCCGCAGAGAATTACGCTAAATTCCCAAAATAACAGTTTTGTAGTCAAGAGCGGATTATGGGCTGGAAAGAGTCTATTCGAGTTATATTCACAAGGTGAAACGCCCATTTCTTGGCTCCCACAACTATTCAGCTTGGCAAAGGATTTGAACTTAACTCTCTTTTCCTCTCCATTCAGTCCTGAGGATGTCCAGATTCTTGAGGAATTTGATTGCCCGATATACAAAGTGGCTTCTCTCGAGATAACGTACACGCAACTTCTTGAAGCTATTGCCATAACAGGTAAACCAGTCATAATGTCCACGGGTGGAGCAACACTAGAAGAAATACAATATGCAATTGAAACGTTAACTGTTCATGGCACAAAGTCTCTAATGTTGTTAAAATGTAGTCCGACTTATCCTGCTCAATTGCAAGATTTAAACCTGAGTACGATTCCTTATTTAAGAGAAAAGTTCCAAGTCCCCGTTGGGTTTTCTGATCACACGGAAGGATCGATAGCTGCTTCAATTGCCACTGGGCTAGGCTCGGTATTGATTGAAAAACACGTAAAACTAGATGAAGATGATGATTCTGTCGATTCGCAATTTGCGCTTGAAGTCTCAAAGTTATCAGATTTTGTTGAGCAGATAAATGCAGCTTGGGAAAGCGTTGGGCAAGTGAAAGTTAGTCCGACCAAATCAGAAGTCGAAACTCTAAAATATCGACGTTCCATTATCGCGAAGGAGGATATGAATCGTGGCGATATCATTGAATTTACAAAGTTGGCAATAGTTCGACCTTATATCGGAATGGATCCAAAGGACTTAGACTTTGTTCTTGGGAAGAAACTAAGGTTCGATATTAAAAGAGGCGAAGGCTTAACTAAGGATTTCTTTGAGTAAATTAAGGGTTCTATTCAGGGTTGATGCCAATAGCGCGTTAGGGCTTGGCCATATTATGCGGTGCCTAGTTTTGGCAGATGTTTTTCGTTCAAGGGGACACACGTGTGCTTTTCTTTCACTAAATTCTGATATCGATCTCCTGGGTATCCTCAAAAACAAAGGTTTCAAACCAGAAGACCTAATCGGCCAATCTAGTCACGGAGGCAAGATTTTCTCAGAAAAAAATAAAGAATTTGAGGACTCAAATTATAGCTGCATCGCAGATGGCCTTGAGTACAAGCCTCATATTCTAATAGTAGACCACTATTGGATTGATCACGAATGGGAATGTCACTTTAAGGATCGCGGTGTTAAGATTTTAGTGCTAGATGACCTGGCACAATCAAAACATAATTGTGACTTTTTGGTCCATCAAACGAATGTATTGAGTAGGGTGCCCTATTTGAGTTTGACCCCGCCGGGGACTCAAATCATGGTTGGTTTTCAGTATATGATTTTGAAAGCTGAGTTGCTTAGGGAAAGAATTCTTCTAAAAAAATTGCCTCTCAAGGGTAGACATATTCTTGTGGCTTTTGGTCTAGCTGATCCTAATAACCTTACTGGCACCATAGGAAGAATACTAAGTGAATTTGAATTTGATACAGGATTAGAGATTACAATCTTAGCCGGAAATTCTTCTATTTTGAGAATGGTTGAGCAGAATCTCTCACCTCAATCTCGAAATCAAGTAAACCTTTCACTAATGACAGCAGATTTGGATATTATGCAGCTAATGAGGGATACCGACTATGCTGTTGTAGCAGGGGGTCTTATGAGCATAGAGCTTGCCTATCTTGGAATTCCTTGCACAGTTATCCCGTCTAGTAAAATCCAAGATGATGTCGCCAAAGCGTTAGCCCAACGTGTCAATAATAATGTTCTTCGTAAAAGTTGGACAGAGGACGAAGTTATTCATCATTTACATGCAACTTTAGTTCAACAAAGAATTGGTTACCGGCGTATACTTCATCCAGAAGTTGATGGCCTAGGTGCAGACAGAATTATCGAGAAGGTGTTAAACGAGCTATGAGCAGCAATAACGAAAATTACCTGTCTTCACGCGATACTGAACATCTAAGGCAGTTTTATAAAAATGAATTGAGTTTACATGGAGATAGTCATTCCTCGGTGCGTTACGCTTCGAGAGAAAGCCAGTGGCGTCGGTTCGATATTCTTACAGAAATTAGCGGCCTAGCAAACAAAACAATTCTAGATTATGGGTGTGGCACCGCTCATCTACTCGAGTATCTGAATGAAAAAGACATAAGAATCAAGGACTACGTTGGAATTGAGCTGCTGCCGGAATTTTTAGAAATTTGCGAAAAAAAATTCTCCTCTGCCACTTTTCTACAAAGTCTTAGTGATTACAAAAAACCATTCGATATTGGCATTATTAGCGGGACCTTTAATGATATTTTATCTGACAATCGTGATTTTTGGAAGAAAGCAATAAGCGATCTTTTTCTGTCTTGTAACGATGGTATTGCATTCAACATGATGTCTAAATATGTAGACTATGAGAATCCAAAACTTTACTACGAAGATCCCAGCTATGTTCTCGATTTCGTAAAACAGAATCTTAGCCCTTTTGTTACATTGAGACATGACTATCTGTGCAAGGTTGATAGTATTCCCTATGAATTCTCAATTTATGTTTACAAAAAAGCAAAAAGTACTTTCTAATGATTTGCTGTATTGTGCAACCAACTTTTATGCCGTGGTGTGGTTTTTTTGCACTACTAGACCAGTGCGATACCGCAGTCCTTTTGGACTCTGTCGCCTTTAATACACGATCTTGGCAGCAAAGAAATAGAATACGAACTGAGAAAGGCTTGGAGTATTTGACTGTTCCTGTAAGAACAGCCGGTCGCTTTGGTCAGAAGATATCTGACGTTGAAATTGCAAACCCTGACTTCATTTTCTCTATGGAGAGTAAGATTATTAGTCATTATCGAAAAGCTCAATTTTTTAGCGATTACTTTCCTCCAATTATTGAAACGCTAAAGACTAAATCTCAAGAGGGAAGCCTCGCACAAGTAAACATTGAGATGATTCGACTTTTTATTGAAATACTTGGAATTAAGACCCCTTTTACCTTATCCTCCACTTTGAATATCGAAGCTGAAAGAAGTATTTTACTCACAGAAATTTGTGAGTATTACTCTTGTAAAAGCTATTTATCGCCGGTAGGATCAAATGAATACTTATGGAATGATCGAGAAATATTTGAACGAAAAAACATAAAAGTTTTTTTACAAGAGTTTAATCATCCAAATTACAGTCAGGTTTATGATCCATTTATCCCGTTTGCGAGTGTGTTAGACTTAATCTTTAATGAGGGTCCTAGAAGTTTGGATATAATAAGATCTGGTATGCGTAAGCCTAAAGAATTGATTGGGTAAATGGACGGCAATAATTTAGAGAAATTTTCCATCTTGATATTTTTGATTTGGTTTTAATTTTATGTTGACTATTGTGGGTGGGGGAAGTATTGGATTAATCACTTTATCTGTCTTGCTTGGAAAAGGCTTCAATTGCAAAGTTTATGAAGCAACAGATCGTGTTGGTGGAATACTTAGAGATGTAAGTTCGCAAGAATCCTCCTATTTTTCAGGTTGCCAGTATCTAAATACAAATAATGATTGGTTTAGTTCACTTCCAAATCAAGATTTACTGCGCTTTAATCAAAATTTTGCTTCTTTTACAGACTTATTTGGTTTGGATTCTATCTCTCGTGAATTTAGCGGCCCAGTTTATGATGGGCATATACCTCCACTTGATATTGATGTTGATTTACAAAACTCTGCACATGACAAAATTATTGGCTATCCGTCTCTAGTGAAAGAGGGATTACTCAATTGGCTAATGATGCTAGGCATAAATCCTAGGAATTTCCATGCATCATCTCTAAAGCCCTTAGGAGTGAGTAGGATACAGTTTCGAGCACATGAAGAAAAAGTTGAGAGCTTGAGAGGCAAAAATCCCTCACTATCCGAGTACTTTGGAATTCCGTTTGCAAATCACGGTTTGGAATTGCCGGCGGTAATTCCGCGATTTGGATTTTCTAGGTATTTCGATGATCATTTTGACGTCGTATATAGAGAGTCAATTACCAAGCTTGCACCTGTACAAATAAAGTATCAATCAGGCTCATTTATACTAAAATCAAACAAGGCTCCTGAAATAGAATCTAGAAAAATTCTATGGTCAGGTAATCCTAATCCGATCTTCAGGTCTTTAGGTATGGATGCTTTAGACTCGTTTAACTTTAAATGCCAACTCATCTGTGGTGAAGTGAAACATTGGAATCAGGAACCTTTCTATGTGCAAGTTTTTTCAAAAAAAAGTAAAGTTCTCAGAATATTTCTTTATAAAATGAATGGAGTAAGTCGGTTCACTATTGAAAAAGCGTATGGCGCTGAATCAATTGAAGACACTTGTAAATTTGCTGAAGAAATTCTTTCTAAATTAGGGCTTGAGGTAGGACTTGAGCCAAGAGGCATCTGGACACAAAATAGATTTAATCTGCTCACTGTTAATGATGATGAGTCCCTTGCGAAACTTGATCAAATTCTACAGGAGACTAATCTACTCTCTGCCTCATGGGGAATTTACAATCGGGATTCCAAAATCTCCAGGATTACAGCAAGTTACTTCGGATAAGTAATAACAAAAAACATAAAATCTAAAAGTGAGATTTATTTTATCATCAATGTCTAATCTACTCGCTATCCAATGCCGACGTATTGCACGACGTTAAGATCTGGATTTCCGTGTGGCGATCTACAATCAATCCTCATAGAGAAGATCATCAATGGCGGTAAGCCCAATAGTCAGCCATTACTGACCTTCTAGAATCCTTGGGCAAGAACCCGAAGATTCTCAAGGCAAAGGCTAAGACTGAGTCCTTGGATCTGTCACTCAGGGACTCGTAAATTGGCATAAACTGACCCAAGTTGGCATAATTCGCATGATTGATTAGTTGAACATTCAAGCGTTTTACGTAGTGGGGCCTATAGCTCAGTCGGTAGAGCAACGGACTTTTAATCCGTGGGTCGACGGTTCGAGCCCGTCTGGGCCCACTCCGCCAAAAATGAATCAACTAAATTGATTTTTTTGATTCTCACAATGGTTTTGCGGGACTAACTCCGCCCTAAACCAATCGAACTGTTAACGCACTTGTAGAACAAATCTATGCTCTTGAATGTCAAATTAGCACCTGATGCTTTTAGCAAGTTTTCAGAGTGAGCAGACTGAGCTATTCCTATTGCTGGAATTCTAGCTGCAGCTGCAGCTAAGACATCTTCTTTGCGATCACCGATCATGATTGCATTTTTACTTTTGAGAGCTGAGATACAGCGCTGGATTACTTCAGGATCGGGCTTGGACGGGAAATCGTCAGTACCTTGGATAAAATCGATCATTCCTCCGATTTCCGAATTTTGTATAACCTGATTTGCTAAATAAGTTGGTTTACTTGTTGCTACAGCAACTCTTATGCCACAATTGCGAATTAGTACCATAAGTTCAATTACACCCGCGAACAGCTGATTAGATATAGAAATTTGTTTCGCTAATTCTTTTCTAAAAAATGTAATAAATTCATCCTGCATGCTTTGGTTCATTTCTAAATCTGAAAAGAGTTGCCTGAGAGGAAGCCCTAAATTATCAAAAACTAGCCCCTTTGGGGTTTTCACATATCCAAAATTAATCCGAGTTATGTCGAGTGATGTCTCAATTTGATCTAACGAATCGACAAGGGTTCCGTCTAAGTCAAATATGTATGTATCAAAACTTTTCCAGTCAATTTCTCTAACTAGAATCATCAAACCAAATCTTCTAGGAGTCTGATTATTCTTCGCTGGTCCCGTCCTTTTAAACTAGGAAATAGTGGGATTGTGAGCGCCTCTTCGTAGTAAGAAAAAGCATTGGGAATCTCAGAAGTACTATAACCAAGTTGTTGATAATAAGGCTGCGCTGGAATTGGGATGTAATGGACCTGAGAAATAAAACCGTCGTCTCTAAGTTGGGCCATAAGTTTGTTTCTTGAAAGTGATGTGCCACCGAAATTTATTCGAATAGGAAAAATGTGATTTGCGCTCCCAGTATTACTAGTTTTCTGCGCGGGTACAATCTTAGAACTATTCTTCATTAAATCTTGATATCTCTTAACCAGATTTGCTCGCCTTGCAATAAAACTATCTAATCGCTTCATTTGGGAAATCCCCAAAACTGCTTGAATTTCTGTAAGCCTAAAATTGAATCCTAATTCAATCATTTCGTAGTACCACGGATTAGCCACACCTGCTGTTGTCGACAGAACAGGGTTCCTAAATTCATCGTCTAACTTATTGATCCCATGACTTCGTAGGCGTATAAGTTTTTTGTACAATTCGTAATCATTTGTTGTAACCATCCCACCCTCTCCAGTCGTAATAGATTTAACTGGATGGAAGGAAAAAACTGTCATATCTGAGAACGAGCAGGATCCGACTTTTTGACCATTCTCATAAGTTGCTCCCAATGCATGGGCCGCATCTTCAATAACTCGAATGCCACTTGCTTTTGCTGTTTGGCTTAGCCTGCTCATGTCACAAGGTAAGCCGGCAAAGTGCACTGGAATGATTGCACTAACTTCAGGCTCTAGCTGGACTTGTTTTTCTACGAGATCCAAATCTAAGTTAAGGGTCTGGGTATCAATATCAACAAAGAGTGGATGATGTCCCGCATAAAGTATTGAATTTGATGATGCAACAAAGGAAATAGGGGAAGTTATAACTTTTGAATTTTGAGGCAGATCCAAAGCTAGCATTGCGATGTGTAATCCAGCAGTTGCGCTAGATACAGCTACCGCGTAATTTGCACCAACATATTTAGCTACTACCCTTTCGAATTCACTAATTTTCGAACCTTGCGTAAGTGAGTGAAAGCGAATTTGCCAAGCAACCCTTAGCGCTTCAGAAAGCTTGACATTGTGCTTACCATAAGGAATCAATTTAATACTCCGTTTTCCTTTAGGACTTTAAGGAATGATTCATCGGTATGCCAAATTTTGTTGTTTTCACTTGAAAATCTGAACCCCTCCGTAACTTTAGTGCCAATCTTTTCATAATCACCCAGCATTTTTAGAGCTGGCGAAATTATTGCAAAGTACTTTTCGAACTCGTAGGTGCTGTGTGCATCGTCTTCGGTGATCATCACCTCATGAAGTTTTTCTCCCGGGCGAATTCCCACCACATGCGTTGGGATGCCTGGGCAAACCACCCGCGCCACATCCGTAACCTTGAAGCTAGGAATCTTTGGAACAAAAATTTCCCCTCCGTGCATTCTTTCAAAGCTATCCAGCACAAACTGAACACCTTCTTGAATAGTTAACCAAAAACGAGTCATACGCTCATCTGTGATGGGGATTGACCCAGTTTTTGCTTTGTCAAGAAAAAAGGGAATTACGCTTCCTCTAGAACCCAAAACATTTCCATATCTAACTGCAGAGAATTTTGTCTGACTTGCTCCAGCTAGAACATTTCCAGCGATCATCAACTTATCTGAACAAAGTTTTGTTGCCCCGTATAAATTGGCAGGGTTGGCAGCCTTATCAGTACTTAATGCAACTACTCGTTGAATGCCGTTTTCAATAGCCGCATTCACAATATTTTCAGCACCAATTACGTTCGTCTTTATTGCTTCCATCGGATTGTACTCAGATGCTGGGATTTGCTTCATTGCAGCTGCATGTACGATGACATCAATTCCATCAGTGGCACGCAAGAGTCTTTGGTAGTCGCGAACATCCCCAAGGAAGTATCGCAATTTTGGAGAGTTAATCTTTTCTGCCATCTCGAATTGCTTTAACTCATCACGACTAAAAACTACTAATTTAGTAACTTCGTCATCTTCCAATACTCTACTAACAAATTCTTTACCAAATGATCCAGTACCACCGGTTATCAATACGGACTTACCTTTAAGAAAAGACATTTTTCCTCTTTCGAATCTTTGATCAATGACGTGAGAATACTCTATCGCCGGCGCTGGATCTCATTCTCAAGCATCGCTCGCAGGCTAGGAATTGGATAACCTAGGTCATTGAAAAGTCGAGCTGGGCTTAATGCAAGGTAATTAGGACGTCGTACAGTCAAGTCTGAGCTAGTAATTGAAGATCTTTCAACATTCGCTCCTGAATATCCCATAACTTGTCCCACCAACTTTAAGAAGTCGTATTTTGAAATCGGACTGTCAGTAACAAAATTAAGTAACCCGTATATCTCTTTAGAATGTTCACTCGAAAGAAACTTTGCTATTTCCGAAACACCCACTGGAGAAAAAATCACATCTTCGAATCCATTTATTTGCTGATCAAGATTAAATGCATTTATCGCAAAATTAAGAATTGATTTATCAACCTTACTGGAGTACCCAAAAAAATTAGTTCTAAGAATTAAAGCTGCTGGATTTTCCTTCAAGATAGTTTTGTCGGCCGATAGCTTTGTAAAGCCGTAGTGATTTATTCCACTCATAATTGTAGATTCAGACCTAGGCATTTCAAGCTCGGAATGAAAATGATCAGTACTTATCTGCACAAAATCTGCAGAAATCTCCATTGATAATCTCGAAAGGAAAATAGGAATCTCGGCATTTAATTTCCAGCTTGCCTCAGGCCTCTTTTCGCAATCCTCTACATTTGTTAGTCCAAGACAGTTGATAATTCTTGATGGCTTAAGATTTATAACCAACTGACGAACCTTTAACTTGTCAGTTGCATCAAGTTCTAGCATTTTCGTGGTGGGCGTAATTGATGATTTGAAAAACGTCCCATACGTTTCATAAGTACTTGAAAAAGAACTAAAAACTTGTGATCCCAGCAGGCCTGAAGCACCAAAGATCAACACAGGTCCCGTATTGAGGGCCTTAGGACCGCTGTTCCTATTCATTTGGCTATGATAATCCAAATTTAACGTCTTCTCACTTACTCGACAGGGTGTCCTTAGATGCACAGAGACTTTGCTATTTTGATCCCAACCAGAAATCGTCCCGAAAAAGTAGCAAAACTTCTTTCGTCTATTCGATCTCTAAATAGGAAACCGCAACAAATCATTATTGTTGCTTCAGGAGAAGATATTTCCACAACGATAGCTAAGTTTAGTGGTCTACTGCCGATTTCATATAGACACACGAATTCTATTGGACAAATTGCTCAAAAAAAGATCGGCATCTCAATGATAATTCCGACGACAGAATGGTGTCTTTTCTTGGACGATGATCTCTTACTCTCGCCTAGCGCGATAGATGAAGCTTTTGACGCTGTAGATTCACTCACGACAGGTAAAGTAATCGGAGTCGGATTATCACTACCCCCAACAACGCGTGCTAATGATTCAAATTTGTTTCTTCGCGGCACTGCAAAATTCTTTGGAATAAGAGCCAATCCACCTGGGAAGGTTTTTAAGAGCGGTCACGCCTCAAGTTACTTGCAGGAAAACAGGGTTGTGGAAACGCAATGGCTAAATGGCGCTTCGCTTTGGAGATTAGAATTCCTTGATACCTATGGAACGGATTTTCCATCCACAAGTTATGCTGCTTGCGAGGATTTGATTTTTTCTTATCCATTGAGCAAATTAGGCAAATTGATTTACGCACCAAATGCAAAATTACAATTCCAAGAAAGTGAGTTAAGTGATTTTGATAGCTTGAGCCTGATGGAAGCAGCAGCATATTGGAGATTCTATTTCGTTTCTATGCATAAAGAGCTATCCGCATGGTCATTTGCTTTTTCACAAGTAGGGAGAGCGCTTTTTGCATTTAAAAGAGCCAAAGAAAAAAAGATGCAGTTTGCGCTAGGAATGATAGAAATAGAGAGCAGAATTATAATCAGTATTTTGCAAAAGAAGGATCCGAGATATTTACTTAATCGATTAGTAAATTGATATCCTGCATGGGAAAATAGTATTCACTAATCACGCGCAAACTCTCTCTGCGAAACTCTTCAGCGTTGTTACGTGATCGAGGCCAAGCTTTAAGGAACTTTGCTAAGTCATCGATATTTGAAAATTCAATTTTAGGATAATTGATTTGGGATAAAGGATTGAGCAGTCCATTAGTTTCTGCATCAAAATGCACTGGGAGTGATGCAAAGGCAAGGCCTTCCAGCCCAACGGCACTACTTCTAAAGATTGTGACGTGAGAACTATTCAGGTCCTCCGTAAGTGTGTTTGATGAGATTGCAAGATTCATGGACATAGACAAACTTTTTAGAAGTTTTTGTGCAACATTTTGCGATAGTGCCGGATGTATTCTGAGTATAAAGTGAATATCTGGCAACAAATCAGAAAGTTTGTTAAACAGGATAACAAATGATTGCAGGGACTCATACGTACCTTCAACTGCTCCTAGAACTTTCATTTTGGTGGGACTCTTTAACGAGGGCAAGATTTCGATTGACTTTGGAGAACCTAAAATCCTTATAGGTAAACTTGGCTGATTTCTGGAAATTAGTTCTTTTGTGATTTTCCCGCATGTAAGGACTAAATCCTTCGAGTCAAACGCCTTAAGTAAGCGGTAAAAACTAAATTGTCCTGGGACGATCGGTGCATGCTGAAATCCGACAATCCGCATGCTAGGAAAATCTGTGTCACGAAGTTTAATTAACATAGCTTCATGAGCATGGCCTTCGATGGTGAGAATGATGTTTTCAGGACGGGATTTAGAGATAATTTCTGTTAGTCGCACTTTTGTAAATAAATTAGCCATAGTCTGCCGCGAGTGCTGCGAGATCGAAAGCTTCAGTAGTATTCGCCTTTGAAACATGGTGTATGACGAATTAGATAATGCTAGAAAAAATAATTTAAAGGAGTTAGGAATTTGCCTCTTTTGCACCCTTAATGTCTGGATTAAGCCAAGGGATTTTGTGTTTACAACAACATTTAGTCTCCCCAGATCTGCATAGCTCTTTTGAACCTTAAATCCATTTTCTCTCGTGCTATTTAAGTAGAACACCGTATCTGCGGGATCCTGGGAGTTTTTACCAAAGAACACGTCATCATTTTGGGGCGACTGCGCATATGTGAAGTGGTTGATGTAGAGATTGCGAGATTTCTTTATACCATCGCTATTCCAATTATGATTTTCAGAGAACTTCGCGATTGAGATTGCAGCCGAGTAAGCGATATTGAATAATATGTTTGGAAGTACTCCTAGAACATTAATCCCAAACCGTAATCTGCTTTCTGGTTGGGATATAAAATATTTTTTTAGATTTTCCTCCGTGGGTTTCACTAGGGAGAGAAATGGATTGGCAATTAAGTCTGAGTCATTAAAGTCTGTTTTTATTCGGGTCAAGAATTCGTCAAGACCCCTTGGATCAAGACTCATAGTTGATGACTTGAGCTACTAGCTGTTTTTGTATGGGAGAAGATTTGATAACTTCCAGTACTTCTTCAACATCTGAAGGAAGATTGATTGAAGTAAAGTTCGATGATGTATTCACACTTAGGATTTCGCCGCCAAGCTCCAAGTACTTCATTTGTTCGATTGATTCAGATTCTTCAAGTGGCGTCGATCTATTTTCACAAATTATTTTCATTGCAGATACTGATATTGCAAATAGACCGCAGATTTTTCGAAGTAATTTCATTTGAATTTCAGTGCTCGAAGTTAGCGGTGATTTTCTGAAAATTGTGATTATATTGTCGTTCAAATCCAGTAAACACTTGACAGTGCTTGTATCTTCAATTTCATCGATTTTGGCTAGTTTAGTTGTTAAGTTCCAAAAGTGGCTAGATGGGTCAGACTTTATGGATTCAATTAAAGTCTCTATCTGCTCTGGCATGACTAGGACTTCGTCACCTTGCAAGATTATGTAATGGGTGTAATCAAGATCCTTCGAGACTTCATATGCTCTACTGAGCCCATTTAGGTGTTCCTGTCTAGATTCCAGACAATTTCCTCGAAAATTTTTAATTGTTTTAAGAATAATTTCATCACCTGATGCAACAAACACTGGCACATCGTACTTAGTCATCAAAGCACGCCGTCTAACATGTTCCACCATTGGCAAGCCCAAGATATCTAGAAGTGCTTTTCCGGGTAACCTCTGAGAGTCAATTCGAGCCGGGATAACAATTGCAATCTTTTGCTGGGAATCCGTGGGTAGGTTAATTTGGAAGCACCCCGCAATCAACATTTATCGACTGTCCGGTAATTGCCGAAGCTTGTGGACTACTCAAAAAGAAGCACATATCAGCGACTTGCGATGTAGTTGGAAGTGCGCCAAGAGCTGTTTGGGAAGTCGCAAAGTTGTCTAGAAATTCATCGGGCTTGCCTCCTGCAGGAGAAGTTTTATCTTTTAGCGCTTCCATCAAGCCTTCAGTTCTCACTAAAACAGGGCAAACCGAATTAACTCGAATCCCTTTTGGCCCAAGTTCTTTGGCTAAACTTTGAGTTAGTCCAGCCACTCCGAATTTTGAAGCTACGTAAGCACTGTTGTTTGGTGTGCCACGGCGAGCTGCCAAGCTTGAAATATTGATAAGACTGGATCCCGGCTGAAGAATTGAGGCAGCCGCCTGTGAACCCCAGAAGTAACCCTTTAAATTTGTTTCAAGAATTGAATTTAGAAACTCCTCGTCGATTTCTGCAATTGGCCTCCACTCAGAAAAACCAGCATTATTGATAAAGCAATCGACTTGACCAGTCCACGCAATCGCTTCTTCTACAAGGGTTTTGTGGGCTACTCGGTTTCGAACATCCATTTCAATCTGTCTAAACCGGTCCTGGTAGCTAGACTCTATTGTCGGCCTGGTACTCCGCGAACCAGACACCACATTCCACCCATTTTGGAGATATTTCTCAGCAATCGCCCAACCAAGACCTTTGGATCCTCCAGTTATTACAAGTGTGTGGGTCATGATGTTTTCCTAAATCGTCATCGCCGAAAAACCGCCATCAACTACCAACTCGCTTCCTGTGACAAAACTTGAAGCTTCTGAGGCTAAGAAAATTGTTGCCCCTACCAGTTCGTAAGTTTCACCAAATCTATTCATGGGAGTATGACTTAGAATAGCGGATTCACGCTCTTTTGTTATAAAGTTTTTCCGATTCCACTCGGTAGGGAAAAATCCTGGTCTTATCGCATTGACTCGAACGCCAAATTGAGCCCATTCGCGCCCCAAGTTTTGCGTTAAGTTTCTTATCCCTGCTTTTGCAGCAGAGTAAGCATATGCTTTTGATAGCGCTGGGTCAGCTGATGCTGACGAAATATTAATTATTGAACCAAATTTCTGCTGTGTCATTGCCTGTCCAAAAACTTGACAGCCAAACATGGTTGCGGTTAGTTGTGAATCAACTACTTCGTGCCATTCACCTTCTGTAATTTCTAGAAATGGCTTAGGGCTATTTATACCAGCACCATTTACAAGCACATCAACTTTTCCAAAAACTGAAGTTGTCTGAAGTAAGAGTTGCTCGAGAGACTTCTTTGAGCTGGCATCTACTTCAACAGCCAAAGTAGCTACTCCATAATCAGACTCAATTGCAGATGCAACAATTTGCGCCTTTTCTAAACGTAAGTCAGCTACTACCACTTTTGAGCCTGCTGATGCGAAACCGTATGCAAGAGCAGAACAGATGTGCCCACCCCCACCAATAACAACAGATATCTTGCCCTCTAGAGAAAAGAGCTCTGAATTACTGAGCATTTGAATATTTCTTTACTAGCTTTTCTGCACCTTCTGCCCAAGAATTTAGAACAAAGAGATCAGAAGACGCAATTATGAATGTGTAGCCCTTTGCAATTGCATTTTTAATGTTGTCATCTGAAAAATCGGCTAATTGGGTGCCACATGACTTACCTGCAGATTTACAAGCAGCAATAACAGTCTTTTCAGCTTCCTGAACAAGAGGATGGGTGGTTTCTCCAGGTACTCCGAGAGAACCAGACATGTCATATGGCCCGATCATAACCCCATCGAGATTCGGTGAACTTAAGATCTCAGCAATATTTGCAACAGACTCTTTTGTCTCAATTTGGGCTATATAAATGGACGAAGCATTCCAATTCGCGACGTAGCTCCCAAAATTACTTCCATATCCATGGGCTCGATTAACGCCAAAACTTCTTTTTCCTTCTGGTGAAAACTTCAACAGCTCGAGAATTGCCTCAGATTGATTCTTGCTATTGACCATTGGAGCGACAATTCCGTCCGCACCGGAATCCAGTAGAGGCTTAATCCAGTCATTAGAGTGCGAGACTGGCCGCGGTAAACACGGAACCCCAAAACTCTGGCTTGCGGCAATAATTCGTTGGGATTGCTCAAGACTGATGGTGGTGTGCTCCATGTCTATTGCTAAGAAATCAAAACCATGGCCCGCAAATATTTCCGATATCGATGGGTGCGAAAAAGAGACCCAGGCACCAAAAACTAATTCACGCTGAGCGAGTTTTTTCTTTAGTGTTTCTGTCAATTTACTAAAGCCTCCTTAATGGATAAGTTGAAATGCTCTAATCTAATTGACATCGTGACGATGAATTAAACCCACTAATTTCTTTTCAGCATCAATCACAGGGAGGTCCCATATCTGCTTGTCATACATCAGTGACGCGGCTTCAACTAAAGACTGGTTACCATGAATAGAAATTGGGCTCGAATGGCCAAATTCAATCGCTGGCGTGATCAATAGGGCAGGTAGTGGATTTTGTCTCGTGAGTAATAACCTTCTTAAGTCACCATCTGTCAAAATTCCGATTAGCTCATTATTCTCATTAATAAAGCAAGCAATTCCCAGGCGATGATTCGTCATCTCATCGAGTGCCTTTTTTAAAGTGTCTTTTGCGTCCAATACCGGGAACTTGCCCAAGGCAAGCATTTTTTCGCTGACAGTTTGGTTATTCGACATCATCTGGACCGAATTTCTCGAGTAGTTCTAAGCGCATTTCATGCATTACCTTTGCTTGGCCCAGAACATGCCTTAAATCTTTAACATTCAGGACCGTATTTGGATCAGACTTTGCATTCTTGGGATCATTGTGGATTTCCATGAACAAGGCGTCGATACCACAGGCGGCTGCGGCGCGAACAAGGGCGGGGATGAACTCTCTCTGACCACCAGAAATATCACCCATTGAAGTTGGCATTTGAATTGAATGCGTAGCGTCATAGCAGACCGGATATCCAGTCTTACCCATGATCGGTAAGCAACGCATGTCATTGACCAACATGTTGTAACCAAAAAAAGTTCCACGATCAGCAAGGAGTATCTGTTTTCCGCCAGCAGCTTCAATTTTCTTTACCGAGTTAGCCATGTTCCAAGGACTCATAAACTGACCCTTCTTCAAGTGAATTGGACGACCAGTTTCAGCTGCTGCTCGCAGAATTGAAGTTTGGCGGCAGAGGTAGGCAGGGACCTGAACCAAGTCGCAAACTTCACCCGTAGCTTTCGCCCAAGCCGGATCAGAGAAATCTGAGGTTACAGGAATGCCAAAGTTCTCGCGAATGTCAGAAAGTATTTGAAGTCCACCTTCGATACCTAGACCGTGATAGCTATCTGGCGATGATCGACAATCTTTGTCGTAGCAAGACTTATAAACCCAATCCACGCCTAACTCATCACAAACTTTTCCAATGCGCTCAGCCATCATAAAGGCATGATCGCGGTCCTCGATTGCACATGGGCCACCAACAAGAACTAACTTTCCGCCACCACCGATTTTTACACGCTTGACATTTCCATAACCAATTTCGATTACTTTCGAGTGCATTTGTATTTCCCTAATGTAGCGTTCGGCCATGTCTGATGAGGCAGGCTAGCACTGTAAATGAGCCTAGAAAAGTCTGACACAGTTTTAGTTAGGACTGAAAAATCTTATCTTAAATGCACTTCTATTGCCTTTTCATAGGCTTGGCTGTGTGCCTTCAAGAATTGCTCGACCCCGAATAATTCAACAGCAGTCATTCGGGCGGCTTCTCCCATTTGCTGTCGTAATCCGGGGTTTTTAGCTAATTCTTCGATTGCTTTGACTCGTGAATTCAAATCATGTGTTAAAAAGCCATTAATTGTGTTTTGGATGACTTCAGAAACTGACCCTACATTTTCACCTATTAATGGCAGTCCCGCCAAGGCTGCTTCTACAAGGGAAATGGGCTGAGCCTCGTTATCTGAAGTCAGCAACGCTATATCGCTGGCAGACCATAGTTCAGCAGGGTTCGTCCACCCCAAGAGAATCACATTCAATGGCGCAACTTTACTTAATGATTCAAGTAATTCACCATCCCCTCCAATAAGAAAGAAATAATTGGGAAGGCGCTCTGCTAGTTCAAGAACTCTGTCAGGGCGTTTGATTTCAGTGAGTCTGCCTAACCATCCAATAACTAATTGATCTTGGGAAATGGATAACTTCTGGCGGATATCCCCCCGTGAAAGAATTGTCATGGGAGGTACCCCTGGTCGAACCACAATATACTGCGCTTCTTTGCCGATACGCTCTTTTAACAATTCATTCTTAACTTTAAGCCCAGAAACAAGAATAACGTCTGTTATGCCACTTAAGATTTTTTCAAGAAGAATAAAAACTTCAGTTCTAATTTTTCCAAAGTACCCATACAAAATATGTCCATGAAATGTATGGACAATTGCAATTTTCCGACTAAAAATGCTTCTCGCAGCGAGGCGTCCAATTAATCCAGCTTTGGCAGTGTGCGTATTAACTATGTCAGGCTCAATTTCAATCAAAATCTTCCGTAGAGCCAACGTGGCTCGTATGTCTTGAATCGGAGAGATGCTCCGACCCATCCCTTGAATCCGAATGCCACCTAATTCAGAAAATCGAAAATCCTCTTTTTCGTTTGCCTGAACACTGCCAGAAAGTAGAAATACATCACTTCCCGCAAGACGCTGCCCCTCGATTAACACACTTAGCCAACCTGCAGTACCGCCTTGATTAAATCTAGCGATTACGTGGACAATTCTCACTGAACAAGGATAACTTGGGTTTCTGAGCCAAGTCGGACATTGGCAGCCAGACCGCGCTATTCTTCGTCAGTGCCCGCAATACAGGTTCTTAGAACTCAAGTTTACCGTTCGACGTTAAGAAAGTGCTTCAATTTATTGGAGCGGAATGACCAACGAAAACTTGGATTTATGGCTTTAATCCAGTTATCACTAAGCATCCTGGATCTTATTGGAGTGGCCTTGGTTGGCATTCTTGCAACCTTGGCCCTAAATGGAATTGGGTCAAGTACCCCCCCCGGTAACGTCACAAGTTTTTTAAAACTAATAGGAATAGGTGATTTCTCTCTTCAAGAGCAAGCTGCAATTCTTGGCGTATCGGCTGTTTTACTTTTGATAGGCAGGACAATACTGTCTGTAATTTTTGTAAGGCGAACTTTGTTTTTCCTCAGCCGCAGAGGTGCAACGATTTCAAGTTCTCTTTTTTCAAAAGTTATTTCACAATCACTGCAGGGAATTCAGAAACACAGCACACAAGAGTACCTGTATTCAATTACAGGTGGTGTCGAAATCATTACGTTGAGAATCCTGGCTCAATTTGTGACCTTGGTTTCAGATGGTTCCTTGTTGTTAGTGATGGCTATTGGACTATTGATCGTAGATCCAACATTGGCGGTGACTTCTTTTTTTGCATTAGGTTTTGTTAGTTATGCTTTGTATCGCATGATGAATACGCGAGCCAGAAAGCTTGGTTTACTAAATTCTCACACAGACATACGAAGTAGGGAGTCAATCACAGAAGCCTTGACCACTTATCGAGAGATTTCGGTTAAGAATCGTCAAAGTCACTACGTTCAAGAAGTTAGTAAAGCAAGAATGCAGATAGCAAACATTCTTGCCGAAAACAATTTCATGCCGTACATGAGTAAGTACGTCATAGAATCAACCGTAGTAGTCGCAGCTCTACTTATAAGCGCAACACAGTTTTTATTAACTGATGCAATTCAGGCGATTGGAACTCTATCTGTATTTCTCGCTGCAGGCACTCGAATTGCACCCGCAATTCTGAGACTACAACAAGGGGCAATTCAGATTCAAAGTGGACTCGGCACTGCGACAACTACTCTTCAGATGATTGAAGAACTAGAGAACTTGCCCTTGGCTAAAATAGAAATTAGCTCATTTAGGTCCTCACACATTGGGTTCAATCCAGAGGTAAACATCTCGGGTTTAACTTTGACTTATCCCGGCCAGACTTCA
>Ga0164292_10000952_pt1 | contig 23008 bp, 20 predicted proteins | sample GEODES117metaG_FD_111486 | JGI IMG/M metagenome (GOLD analysis project Ga0164292, IMG submission 111486) | Eutrophic lake water microbial communities from Lake Mendota, Wisconsin, USA - GEODES117 metaG | ecosystem: Environmental > Aquatic > Freshwater > Lake | place: USA: Lake Mendota...
ATTGCGTCAGAAGCAACCTCTAACTCATTAAGAATTCTTTCAACCTATTGCATTAATGAAAACAGCATTTATTTTGAAGAAAATTATTCGTATAGCCAATATGCGCCAAAAGGGATTTAATAATTCAATTCATTTCAAATAGAAAAGGATAACTCATGAAATATGGGGTTTATTTACTTCTTACTTTATCGCTAACCTTGGGTGCCTTCTTTATGGCACAAAACAAAATACAGAAGCCTCTTGCCTTAGATTCAATCCATCTGGGTATGAGTGTTGGGGAGATTCAGAAATCTTTCGGGACTCCTTTTGCTGAAACCAGAAATCACTTCACTTATATTCTTGATGATGGTTCTGAGCTCTTGATTACTTTGAGAGATGAAAAAGTCTCAAGTGCCACTGTGAAATTTCACAGAAAAATTCAAATTCAAGATCCTGACATGAAAAAATTAACTTTGGTCCAAATGGAAGAGACCCAGCAGGAAACAAGTAATCCTAGTTGGTTTTTTGCTGGTAAACCTGAAGAGGGCCTTATTTATAAGATTACTTCTGATGGAATTATTGAATCTCTCACTTGGGTACCGCCATTTTCCTATGGTTCAACTAGGCCAAAACAACTTCAGGCCTTATTGCGTGATTTCAATAGCCAGAGAAGTATGTAATAGTATCTTTCTATGATGACTCAAATTGAAAAACTTTTCGATCAACAAATTCGCCCAGCACTTGCTCAGCATGGTGGGAACGTAGAAATTGTTGACGTTGATAACAATATTCTTTTTGTGAAATTCTTTGGTGGATGTCAGGGATGTTCAAGCTCCAAGGCCACTTTGAAAGGCGGAATTGAGCAACTCATCAAACAAAACTTTCCAGACATTAAAGAAGTTGTTGATGTCACTGATCATCAAAGTGGTACTAATCCTTACATGTAACTTTAAAGTTTGGGATTACGTAAAACGTTGAGTCTCGCTCTGACAGACTCTATTTTCTCCAAAGTGATTTCTGCAAAAACAATCTTTTCTCCTTCTTCAGCATCAACTAAAATTTCGCCCCAAGGATCAATCACTAAGGAATGACCAAAGGTGCTTAGTTTTTCATTGTGTTGACCCCATTGTGCTGAAGCGATGACATAACACTGATTCTCAATGGCACGGGCCCTTAAAAGTGTGTGCCAATGGGCCTTTCCGGTCGGAACTGTAAAGGCAGAGGAAATAGAAAGAACATTTGCTCCTTGAAAGGAGTAGGATCTAAATAGTTCAGGAAAACGAAGATCAAAACAAATAGAAAGACCAATCTGAAAGCCATCTATTGATAACACCTTCGGTGTCTTTCCAGCAGTATAAACTCGTGCCTCATCGACCACTGTCTGACTGGGATGCTTAGAGAGATCGACGGCAAATAGATTCATTTTATCATAAGTCGTTATCTCTGTTCCGGTAGGATCAAAGTTATAAGACCTATTCATTATATTGCCATTCACATTGGTAGCAGCAGAGCCCCCTAAAATATAAAGTCCAGAACTTAAGGCAAGGTTTCGAATGGCCTCGTAGTGTTCATTTTTATCTTCAACCAAGTAGGGAGTTGGTTTGGTTCCATCTGACATTGAATAAAAGACTTCTGGCAAAAAAACAGCGGTGGCACCTTCTTTCTTTGCTTCATTTAAAAACTTTCTAATCGTTAAAAGATTTGTCTCTGGGGACAAAACCGATTGTAGCTGGATGACGCCAATTTTCATGACAACCTCAGTTTCAAATTTACCTATTCTAAGACCAGTTATAAGATCAACTAGTCATGGTGAAAACAATTATTATTAATACCCTTAAAATCCTAGTTGCTGCAAGCTTGATCTACTGGCTGGTCTCTTCAGGGAAACTCGATTTTGAACTTCTAAAGAAATTAAAAGATCACCCCATGGCGGTGCTCTTGGCCTGTTTTCTGAGCATTTTAAATTTTGTTATTATCTCATTACGCTGGAAAACGATCTTGAAGGCAAGATCACAAGTTCCACTCCCCATGACTGGCCTATTGAAAATTACCTGGATTGGGCAATTTTTTAGTTCTGTTCTGCCTGGAAGTGTAAGTGGCGATCTAGTGAAAATGCTCTACGTACAGAAATTTGATCCCTCTTTTTCTAAAAAATTTGTTCTTGCGTCTATACTCATCGATAGAGTGATGGGGCTTTGTGGCCTCATTCTTTTAGTAGGTATTAGCTCTCTCATTTTTGGAGAAAAAATCAGTCAACACTCTCCGGCGATGATTCCTCTTTTGAATTTCAACTATCTCCTCATGCTCATTGTGGTGATATCATTTCTCATTTTTTTCTTTTTTCATCATTGGATTAATGGAGTTTTTCAAAAATTTGAAAAGATTGGCCCCGCCCATATGATGAATAAAGTGATTCATCTCTGGGATGATCTCGTCTCTATTAAACATCAAATGCTGAAGGCGATTTTCCTTTCTATTGGTGTTCAATTTATAGGTGTTCTTATTTTTTGGTCGCTCATTCAGCCCTTTGTTCAACACCACATGAATTTTATACAAGCCCTTGCCTTTATTCCTATTGGATTAATGACTCTTGCTTTACCGGTGGCGCCTTCAGGGCTGGGTGTTGGGCATGCTATTTTTCAGAAATTATTTGAGCTCTCTGCCATTACCAATGGGGCTTCACTTTTTAATCTTTACTTCGTGGTTTGCCTTGTCGTGAACATCTTCGGAGTCATCCCCTATCTAACGTCGAAAAGGTAGCGTATACCTTTTCGACAACTAGCTAAAAATAAAGATTTTAGTTGGGTCGATATGAGAGTAGTGCATGGCCTTGGTTTTCAGGGCCTCAAGATGAAGAAGAAAATTTAATTCATCTTCAAAACTATTTAGCTTTCGAACTTTTTTAGATTGTTTTTTAAGTATTGATTTTACACCCTGAGGAAGAATACAAACGCCTTTTAGGAGGTAGTATTCAGACTTATACTTAATCACTCGGCCCGTGAAAACATCCCCTTCCATTAAGCTGATTGTAGGGTGGTCTTTTTTTAAAACAACCTTTTCATCGTGAAGAATATCTTTCAGGACTATTTGTTTTCTGAAACTAGAGCGATTAAATTCAAAGAGTGAGTGATTTACATTGAGGAAAGCTTGGGAAAGTTCCTCATCTAAAACGTTATTTCTAATATACTCTTCGATAACTTTAGAACCATCTTTTTGACGATGCTGAAAGACATACCAATCATTGAACGAATTCATTCTCGGCTCAAACTCGTCTTTATCCTCATCTAATTTTCCGGTTAAGGAAAAATACTTGTCTTTTGCTTCTTTCAATTCAGCAAAAAACTGTCCTTGAGTGTAAAGACCCAACACTTTATCTAAATGTTCATGAACTATATCCAGCATAGGGAATATTCTACTCTTCAGTCTTTAAAACTGCCAAGAAGGCTTCTTGAGGAATTTCGACATTCCCGACCATTTTCATCCGCTTTTTACCCTCTTTCTGCTTCTCTAAGAGTTTTCTTTTTCGAGAAACGTCACCACCGTAACATTTGGCGAGAACGTTTTTTCGTAGGGCCTTCACGGTTTCTCGAGCAACAACTTTCGCTCCAATGGCCGCTTGGATTGCAATATCAAACTGTTGGCGATCAATGACTTTCAATAAGCGATGAGTGAGATCTTTTCCTTTCTGCTGAGACGTACTTCTATGGGTAATCACAGAAAGGGCATCCACCTTATCCCCATTAAGAAGAACATCGAGCTTTACCATGTCAGATTCCATGTATTCATTGAGTTCGTAATCCATGGAGGCGTAACCTTTAGAGAGAGATTTTAGTTGATCATAAAAGTCAAACATCATCTCAGATAAAGGAAGAATATAAATCAGCTGAACTCGATCTTCAGTGATGTAATTAATCGCCTGCTGCTGTCCTCTTCGATCTTCACAAAGTTTGATGATTTTCCCTACAAATTCATTGGGTAGATGAATTGATAATTTGACCGTTGGCTCGAGGATCGTTTCAATCACACTTGGGTCTGGAAGTTTGGCCGGATTATCGACGATAATTTTTTCACCACTCGCAGTGATCACATGATAACTACAAGAAGGTGCAGTTGAAATAAGAGCAAGGTTAAACTCTCTTTCTAGTCTTGTTTGGATAATATCCATATGGAGAAGACCTAGGAATCCACAACGAAAACCAAAGCCCAACGCTTGCGATACTTCTGGCTCATAGGTAAAGGATGAATCATTAAGAGCTAGTTTTTCGAGGGCCTCTTTTAAAATTTCATATTCTTCAGAATCTACTGGGAAAATCCCACAAAAAACCATGGGTTTGATTTCTTTATAACCAGCCAGAGATGGAGTTGAGTCTTTTTTATCCGTGTGAACAATCGTATCCCCAACCTTAACGTCACGAACCGTTTTAATTCCACAAACGATCATCCCCACTTCACCGGCCCCAAGCTCATTCACTTCATGATAGAACGGCTGATGAACCGCCAATTTAATCACCTCGTAATCTTGACCAGAAAATTTGAAGTGAATTTTATCTTTAACCTTAAGATTGCCTTCCATAATTCTCGCTAGAACCACGACTCCTCTATACGGATCAAACCAAGAATCAAAAATGAGGGCCTGTAATGGGTTTTGAACTTTTCCCGTGGGAGGTGGAATTCTTTTCACGATCGCCTCTAAGAGACTATCGACACCAAGACCTGATTTTCCAGAAACAAGGGGAGCGTCTGAGGCATCAAGACCGATAACGTCTTCAATTTCTTTTTTTACTTTTTCTGGATCAGCATGAGGAAGATCAATCTTGTTTATGACTGGGACAATTTCAAGATTATTCTCTAAGGCCATATAAACATTCGCAAGAGTTTGCGCCTCAATCCCTTGAGAAGCATCCACGATAAGAAGTGCGCCTTCACACGAAGCGAGGGAGCGCGAAACTTCATACGTAAAGTCCACATGTCCCGGAGTATCGATCAAATTAAAAAAATACGTTTTTCCATCTTGAGCTTTGTATTGAAGACGCACTGTTTGCGCCTTAATCGTGATACCACGCTCTTTTTCAAGATCCATGTTATCTAAAAGTCTGTCCGTTTTTTCACGATCAGTGATGGACTTTGTCATCTCGATAATTCGATCAGCGAGCGTCGATTTACCATGGTCAATGTGGGCAATAATTGAAAAATTCCGAATGAGATTCGTATCCATAGGCGTATGCTTGATCCTCGAATTTAATGTGCGTGGTCAAGCATACACTATTGGAAAGGCTAAACAAAGACCTCTTTACTGATAATCATCATGTAGTTGTCTAGATTGGATTCCTTTCCGCGAATTGGAATAACATTGGCATAGCCTTGAAATACCTCGGATGTCTCTTGAAAAGTATACTCTCCAGTGACAGGGTCAATGACTTTTTTACGCTTCGGAATCGTAATTTCAGCATTTTCAATTTTTGAGCGGCGCTTAATCGCGAGCTCAAAGGTTTCAATGATCGAGTCTGGCATCAATGTATCAGTTAAATTTTTGTTTAGAACGTCATCTGATTGAATTTCAAGAGTCGCGTACATAGGATTGTTAAGATAAATGAGCTCACCCTTAGCATTGGCAATCATGATGTTCTTTTTAATCATGTTGGCAAGGGTATCAAATTTACGATGCTCAATTGAAATTCTATCTGTTCTTAATTGTTCAAAACGCTTCATGTTTTGAATCATTTTATTAAGCTCGCGCGCTAATTCCCCTATTTCGTCATCCTGATCATAAAAAATACTAACGTCAAAATTCACATCTTGAAGTTCACGAACAGCATCGTTAATTTTTTTAAATGGCATCGCAATTTTTCCAGGAACAACAAGGGAAAGAAGAATTGTTCCCAAGAATGTAATAATCAAGGTTATCAACATATTTCGACGAGTTTCCCCAATAATGACCTTAACCTGTTTATCACGCTGCTCATTTTGAAAGTATTGAATATCTTGGAACTCAGAAAAGGCTTCTAGGATCTTATCAGTTAATTCATTAATTGTACTGACTCCTTCGCCGTCTCGATAAAAAAGAGAAGACTTGGTTACAATTGTTTTCAGAGAATCAACATACCCCTGCATTTTCGAAATAATTTTCTTCGCCTCAATCTCAGTATAAAAGTTATCAAGTCTTTGGAGTTGTGATTGAAAACCTTCACAAAGATTTTCCAAACGCTTTAAATCTTCTGGTGTTGGTTTGGTGGTGATAATCTTTTTCTGCATCTTTAATATTGAGACGGCCGAGATTCGCACTTCATCTGTTAATTGTGAAATCTTATTAGAACTAATCGTAATCGATGATATTTGTCCATTCAGGGAATCCAAAAAGAAAAAAACCGTAAACCCCATCACAAGAACAACAATATTTGCGATGATAAAACTCGTAGCGACACGTCGCTTTAAAGACAATTGCATATATTCTCCGCTTTATACTTCTTCTAAATCTTGGAACAATCGATCCAAGTTTTTTTCACTTCCTACCAGAACAACCACATCATCAGCTTCAATCACATCCATCGGAAGAGGGGAATCATTTATCACAACTCGGTATGCAGCTTTTCCTTCCTCTGTAATGTAAGGAACACGTTTTTGAAGGGCCACAATATTTAAGGAATAATTCTGACGAATCTGAGATTCAACGAGAGTTTTTCCTTCAAACGATTTTCCGAGTCTTAATTCAACAATTGAATACCCTGCTGCAAAATTATAGCGCTGAAGAACGTGAGGTGCCGCAATTTTACTCGCCACAATTTCCCCCATTTCTTCCTCAACTTTAACAATTTCAGATGCGCCGATTTCTCGAAGTACGTGTTCATGGAGTTGATTCGTTGCCCTTGCAACCACTCGCCCTACTCCAAGCTTTCGCAGCATCGCAACCGCCATAATACTCATCTGAATATTATCTCCAATGGCGACAATCGCAGAATCCACATCAGAAATATTAACGGCACGAAGAGATTTTTCCTGTGTCACATCAATACAGATCGCATGAGAGACTTTGTCTTTAATTCGATCCACAAGTTCAGGATTGGAATCTATCGCTAAAACTTCCGCCCCTTTTTCAAACAGTCTCACAGCTGTTTTTGCACCAAATGTCCCAAGGCCAATGACTGCTACAATCATAAATTATCCTATTAGTACTTTCCCTTCCGGGTATTCAATATTATTCGCCACGACCGCTCTAGACCCCACGGCCAGAACAAGAGTCAGAGGACCTACTCGACCAATAAACATTAAAGTAATAATGGTGAGTTTTCCGAGCATCGTCAAAAACGGAGTAATCCCAACAGAGAGTCCCACGGTTCCAAAGGCACTCACAACTTCAAAAAAGACCGAAAGAAAACTCTTATCTGGCTCTAGTCTCATCATCACCAGAACTCCGGCACTCACCACGATGAGTGATATAATAAAAATCGCAATCGATTTCACAACCGTAGCAGAGTTCACTTTTCTTTCAAAAAACTCCACATCTGATTTTCCTTTTAAAGTCGCTGTCACTGACTGAAGAAGAATAGCAAATGTCGTTGTCTTCACTCCTCCTCCAGTAGACCCAGGAGAAGCTCCAATAAACATCAAAAGTATCAACATATAAAGACTATGAGGATGGAGCCCATTTAAATTAACGGTATTAAATCCAGCCGTTCTTGGGGTTACCGCCTGAAAAAAAGAAACCTGAAATCGTTGCCACATAGTCATATCTTCAAAAGCGTGAAGGAATTCTCCGAAAAAAAGATAAATCGTTCCGAAGATAATGAGAATTGTATTCACTGTCAGAACGAGCTTCGTATGTACGGTGAGATGCTTGAAACTTCTTTTGGATTTAATTGTTTGAAAGACATCTTTCATCACAGAAAAGCCAATTCCTCCAAAAATCAGGAGAAAAGCAACCGTCATATGAATGAGAGGAACGAACTTAAAGTCTTCTAAATTATTATTAAAGAGTGCATACCCAGCATTACAAAAGGCCATAATCGAATGATAAAAACCAAAATAAAGTGACTGACCAATTTCAAATCCTAATTGATAAAAACCGATCGTTAGAAGGATGGCCCCTACAAATTCAATGACAAAAGTGTAGCGAATAATGTCCACAATCAGCTTCAGTAACTCCTCCGTTCCTGTTGTATCAAGAACGTCTTGCATAATAACTTGTTCTCTCATTTGTAGGTTTTTACCCATGATGACCGCCATGGAGCTAGACAAGGTCATAATCCCCAGTCCACCCACTTGAGCAAGAAGAAGCATAATCATTTGACCAAAAATACTAAACTCATCAGGAAGAGAAATGCTTGAAAGTCCAGTCACACAAGTGGCAGACGTAGACATAAACAGGGCATCAATAAAGTGGATCGACTTCCCAGGTGCTGCCGACACTGGAAGAATAAGGACTAAGGCCCCAAGAAGGATCCATCCACCGAATGAGAGAAGAACAACTTGTGCGGGAGCAAGTTTAAGACGAAAAAGAAAGCTACTGGTTCCGACATAATTTTTGGGAGCTTTCTCAGGCTTCTCGTAGAGTGAAATAATACTTGAAAATAAATGAACTGCAGACAGCCAGTAAACAAACTCAATATCACCCCAGGTGATCATGATCGGAACGAAAATTATCAGTGAAAAAACAAAGCGCCTAAAAAAATCCTCGAAACCTTCACTTTTTAGAAAATTTCCAAGAAGGGAAATAAAGAGAACTAAGGGGGCCAACCAAATGATATTTGATGTGATTAAGCCCATAGGAAGTTTCGCCAGAACTTCCGGAAATTTATTTGCTTTATGAAAAGTGTAGATGAGGACAAATGCGCCATTGATGAAAATTTCAAGCATCAATGGGATTCTTCCCATAATATAATTCATGTAGATAATTTTACGCTTTTTTTCTAATTACTGATAGGAATTGTTCATGGGCCCAAAACGTACTACCCCCTTTAAGATCGATGGCATTGATAGCTTGGGGCAGGGAGTTAGTAAAATCACTGATCGGATTACTTTCATAGCTAAAACCACTATTGGCGACGAGGGTGAAGCCGAAATTATGGCAGAAAAGAAAGGAGTGGTTTTTGCGCGACTAAAAACTTTATCGAAAGCATCAAATCAGCGCATTGTTCCGGAATGTCCTCACTTTAGTAATTGCCCATCTTGTCACTACCTTCACATTAGCTACGCCGATGAAATAAAATTTAAATATGAAAGTTTTGCCAAGCTCTTTAGAAAATTGCCCCTACAAAAGATTGAAGTCATTGAGGCCCCTAAGCGACTTGGGTACCGCAACCGAATCCAGTTACACTATAGTCTCAAATCTAAGCTAATCGGGATGCGAGATCCTTTGAATTACATCATTCATCCTATTCCAAATTGCATGATAGCTCTGCCGGAAGTCCAAAATGAAATCATTCGACTGAACCAAAATAACCAGTGGCTTAACGAAGCACCATCTGCCCCGATGGAAGGACACGTCGAAATTTACTGGAATCAAAATAAGCTTTTAGTGAATTGGAATAAACCTTACTCTGAGGGAGGATTTTCTCAAGTTTATGAGGATATGAATTTAAAGCTTAAAGAAATTCTCCATCAAGAAATTAAAAAACAAAATATTTCTGGATTACTTGACCTTTTTGGTGGGGATGGAAATCTCTCGATGGGCCTTCCTTACAAAAGTAGACTTTGCGTCGATATCTATCAGAATTTAAAGGGCGAAGAGTTCCTCAATCTTAATCTTTATGAGGATCATGCCCTTGAGAAAATCTTAAAAGAAATGAAGAAACGGGAACTATTAGTCTCACATTTGATACTAGATCCACCACGATCAGGTTTAAGAGACCTTGCTCTTTGGCTTCATCATATTAAACCTAAATATGTTGCTTATGTGAGCTGTGATCCTCATACGATGGTGAGAGATTTAGAAAAAATCCAAGGATATTCAATCCAGAAATCTCTCCTATTTGACTTTTTTCCCTCTACTTTTCATTTTGAGAGCCTCATTTTTCTCGAGAGGAAAGATTGAATTAAGTTTTACAAAAATCATCCTCTTCCTTAGAATAAAATAAAGCTCTTATTTTTGAGGAGAACTCATGCTTTCTTGGAATTTTATGAAATCCACATTTTTCATTTTTTTGACCCTCATTCTCGTGACGTCATGTGCTTCAAAAAGCCAAGAGCTTAAAGAAAAACAAGTCGGCCTCTATTTTGGAGCAGGAATGCAAAACCTAATGGACAAACAATACACTGAGGCGCTTAAGAATTTTTTGAAAGCAAATGAACTTGATCCCAACAATTCAGAAATTCTAAACAACCTCGGTATGTCTTACTACTTTAAGGGTGAGAAAGATCTTGCGATTAAAACTCTTAACAAGTCACTTAAAATTGATGAAAACAACTCAGATGCAAGAGTGAATCTGGCCTCCATCTACTTCCAAGAAAAAAAATTTGTAGAGGCCGAAAAAACCTACAAAAGGGTCCTTCGAGATTTAACCTATGATAAGCAAACGAGAACCTATTACAACTTAGGTGTATTAGAGTTAAATTATAAAAAAGATACGAGAGCAGCTGAAGCCTATTTTAAAAAATCAATAAAAGAAGATGATAATTACTGTCCCTCTTATTTTCAATTGGGTCTCATCCAATACAATAAAAGGCAATTTAAAACGGCACTTAAAAATTTAAAAGAAGCCTCCATGGGAGATTGTTATGAATCTCCAGCACCTCACTATTACCAAGCTCTTTCTATGATTAATCTTGGTCGCTATGACGAAGCCAGAATCAAATTAGATGAAATTGAAACACATTTTAAAAAGAGTATTTTTGCAACGAAAGCGAGAGCAAAAGCACTCGAAATTTCAAACATTGAAAGTAGAAAATCATCAGAATCTCATGCATCAAGGAAGGTGCTTGAGTCTCCGAATTTCTAAATAGACCAAGGACGGGTTGAATGGATAGACAGGAAACAAATGATATCAGTACACCAACATCCAGCGTTGGTCTTTTAGGTGAATATCTTAAGCAAAAGAGAATTGATAAAAATTATACTCTTGAGAAGCTTTCACAAAAAACGAAGATTTCAGTCAATATTTTGAAATCACTTGAAACTGATGACTATGATCATTTGCCAAGTGCGGCCTATATTAAAGGCTTTGTTACAAGTTACGTAAAAGTCCTAGGCCTCCCTCTCGATGAGGCGATTAATAAAATGGAGTACACCTACCTGAATGTCCTAGGTAAACCTTTTCCAGCGCTGAATCATACAAAAAACATGATTGCGGCCTCTCCCGTTACTCAAAGATCTCAATCGACTGATGAAGATCCAAGTCCACATGACGTTATTGAAAGTGGAGATTCCATCATTGAAAATACGAAATCATTTCTCCCTATTATCATTTTTGGTGTCATCATTCTCGTATTTGTTGGGGGATATAAACTCATTTCTTCTGTTGTCGAAAGTGAAGTGAGTGATCAAAAATCGAAAGACTTAGGCCCAAAAATCGAATCAAGCTCCGCCCTCGTTAAAGATAGTTCTAGAGAAAAGGAATCAAAAAATGATTTCAGAAATACTCAGAGCGATAAAACGGCTGATCAGGGATCGCAAAAAGAAGCAAAGCCAGATGAAAATAAAGCGATGCCAGAATTTCAGAGAAACTTTCCACCTGTAGAATTTAAAAAAGTTAAGGGAAAGCTTTATAACGTTAAGATGGATGCTCCTGAAAATAGTGACGAAACACTTCTTCCAAAACAAATTAAAGACTCTATGAATTCTGATTTACAAAATCTTTACATCAGGGCCGTGGAAGGTAACACATGGTTAAGTTATAAGATTGATAATAATCCTATAGAAAGTGTGATTATCAATAAAGGCAGTGATCTCCTTCTTCAAGGAAGCGAAATTAGAATTTTCCTTGGTAATGTTAACGTCACAAGAATTTTTTATAACAACTACATGATTGAGACTCCAACCAAATCGGGTGTTAAGAGCCTCATCTTCCCCGAGGAAAGTAATCCAAAGTACCAACTTCCCTTATTTCCAAAAGCAAAGGATGACATTCTTTACACGGCAGAAGAGTACATCAAGCGCATGCAGATGGAAGAAGAAGAACTCGAGAAAAGAAAAGAGTAAGAGACTTATTGCCAGTCAAGTTTTCTGAAGAAGTTAAAACCCAAAAATGTAATGACAGTAACAGGAAGGAACACAGCGACCGGAATCGGAAGCTGTCCTTTCTTTGCGACACTCACTAAGGAAAAGTAAAGGGCATAGTAGAGAATAAGACACAAAAGCCCCATGAGTCCTGAATTTTTTGATTTCCCACGATTACCAGAAATTCCCAAAGAGAAGCCCAAAAAACAAAACACGAAACAAATCAAGGCCCCATTCTTTCTGTTCCAAAACTCATATTTAGCGTTAAAAAATTCTTTCTTATTAAAGTTATAAACCTTTTTTGCTTCCTCTTCCGTCATCTTGAGAACACCCTTTAATTCCTGAGATGTAAGCATCGTTTCTTTAATACTAAATTGATCCTCAAATTGTTTTTGTGAAATAGGAAAAACATACTTATCAAACAAGATCTTTTCAATCTCTACACCTTTAGCACGCCCAATAATATTTCCTTTAAATAAAGTCAGCGTTAACTTTTCAGTTAACGTTTCCGGGGAGCGCTCAAAAATAAGTTCACCTCGTTCCGCAAAAATGACCTTTTGTGAATCTTCATTCTCTTTAAGATGAAGAAAAACTTCTTTTAGATCTCTTCCATATTTAGTCGACTGACTTGCAAATAGGGTTAAATTAGGAATGAGAGTAAAAAACTGGCCTTCTTTAATTCCTGCTAATAATCCACTTGAGGTGAGGTAGTTGATTTTTTGCTTAAAAGATTTATTCGATTTCGGAATGACCGATTGGTTCAAATGGTAAACACTGAAAGTGAGTATTCCGGCCACCAATAAAAAGGGCATTAGTATTCTAGTTTTCGTTAGGCCCCCCGCACGCATTGCAATATATTCCGAGTCGGCAGAGAGTCGATTCATACAAAAAATAGTTGAGAAGAATACTGCAATCGGAAGAGATAATGGAACAAAGGTCAGGGCAATATTGCCAATAAGCTTGAACATAAACCAAGGCGAGACGTCTCTTGTGACCAAAAGTTCAGTCATTTTGAAAAGTTCAAAGGTTAAAAGGAAGCTAATAAAGAAAAATGTACTGACCACAAGTGGCAGAATGAATTGTGCGGCCAGATAACGTTGCAGCAATAATCTCATAAATAACAAGTTACTCTAGATTCACCTTTCCATCAAGAAATGGCAGAATAAGCACACTATAAAAGGAGCATTTCATGCAAATTCAACTCGACCTCGTCGGGGATCAATTCCTCGGTTCAGATCTTAAAATTTTAACGGCGTTCCAAAAACCAAATAACTCTAAGCCAACTGCAAAAACGAAGGCCCCACAAGCACCAAGCATTTCAATCGATCACTGGAGTGACAAAGGTCTTAAGGAAGAATTTCACAATCTAAAGTCATCAAAGCACTTTAAAGCCGCTAAAGATGAAACTATTTCATTTACCGGTGCGACTGGAGAAACGGTTTGGGTCGTGGGCCTTGGGGAAAAAACGAAAGTTTCTGCTGAAGATATTAGAAAATCTGTAGCAAAGCTCTACAAGGGAGCAAAGTCAGGAAAATACTTAACCGTTGCTTTTGATGTACCAGGGTTTAATGTTGTTCATGATGAAGCAGAAACAGCCCAGCTTATTTCTGAATCTGTTTATCTCTCCGATTACTCCTTTGATAAATACAAATCAAAAAAAGCTGAACCAAAAGAGATCACGATCATCTTAGGGCATGCTGAAAAGAAGAACGCTGCAAAGATTCAAAAAGCTCTCGAGTCGACTAAACATATTGCTGAATCTATCAATGTCGCTAAAGATTTTGTGAACGAAGCTCCAAACGTCCTTCACTCTGAAGAGTATGCACATCGGATTGAAGCAGATGTGAAAAAGAATCTTAAAGGTGTAAAAATAAAAATCCTTAATAAAGCTCAAATTCAAAAAGAGAAAATGGGAATGTTTCTTTCCGTGAACGCTGGTTCGGCCTATGAGCCACGTCTTGTTCACCTTACTTATGAACCAGCTCGTGCCACTTCAAAAACTAAGCATATCGCTCTCGTTGGGAAAGGCATCACTTTTGATACTGGTGGATACTGTGTAAAACCAGGTGCAAGCATGGCCGGAATGAAAAATGATATGGGAGGCTCGGCGACTGTTTATGGAGCTTTCCGTGCCGCCGTTTTAGAAAAAGCCCCTGTGAAGATCACTTGTATTTTGGCCATCACGGATAATGCCATCAATGAGCACGCAACTTTTCCAGATGCGATCGTGACAGCAAGAAACGGAAAGACTGTTGAAATCCTTAACACCGATGCCGAAGGACGCCTCATTCTCGGAGATGCACTTGATTATGCTTGTGATCAAAATCCTCACTACATCATCGATGCCGCAACATTAACGGGAGCCTGTCTTGTTGCTCTTGGAAATCAAGTTTGTGCCATTCTTGGTAACGATCAGAAATGGATTGAAGAAATTTTAAAATCAGCGAAAGAAAAAGATGAATATATGTGGCAACTTCCAATCATTAATGAATGGAGACAGGACATTAAATCAAAAATTGCTGATATCAAAAATATTGGAACACCAATGAGAGCAGGTACAGCTATTGGAGCTGCTTTCCTTGAAGAGTTTATTAAAAATGATGTGAAGTGGGCGCATTTAGATGTAGCTGGTGTTGTTGATTCTCAATCACATCTTCCTTATTGCTCGGCCCATGGGGCCTCTGGTCTTATGATTAGGTCTCTGACTCATCTTCTCGTAAATGCAAAATAATCACTTTAAGATCGTTCTTTTTGCGCCTGAGATTCCCGGTAATACCGGGAGTATCGGGCGCACTTGTGTCGCCCTCAATTTAGAGCTCATCCTCATAAAGCCCTATGGTTTTGAAATTGACGAAAAGGCCGTAAGGCGAGCAGGACTTGATTACTGGAAGCATGTTCAACTCAAAGAATTTGAATCATGGGAAGATTTTCTTATTAAAGAAAAACCAGAACGATCGAAGCTTCTTTTCTTTGAAAATAATGGGGCGAAACTTCATTACGATGCCCCGTATTCAAAAGACTGTTATCTTATTTTTGGAGGGGAAACGAGAGGAATACCTTACGAAGTTGAAAATGAATACCTATCTCAGCTTTATCGTCTCCCGATGTTTTCGGATGAAATCAGATCTCTTAATCTTTCGAATGTTGCCACGGCCGTGGCCTATGAGTGTATGAGGCATTTCATTTGAATAATCATTTTTATACGAAACTCGAAGCTTTTACACTTTTTGAAGATTTTACGGTTGATCGTCACTACAGGGACCTTCCCGACTCTTGGTTTGTTGTCATGACTGACATTAAGGGATCAACAAAAGCCATTCAAGAAGGGCGCTATAGGGACGTCAATCTCATTGGAGCGGCTTCCATTATTGTTGCAACTAAGGTCAACGGGACAAGAGATTTTCCATTTGTTTTTGGTGGTGATGGAGCAACGTTACTCATCAGTCCGGATGTTATTGATGAATTAATGAATCGACTTGCGGCCTTAAGAGATTTAGCGAAAAAGAATTTTAATCTAGACCTTAGGGTAGCAAAAGTTTCTGTCAAAGAGTTAGTTAAACTGAATAAAAAGATAGAGGTAGCAAAATATCAGTTAAGCCAAGGTTGTTCTATGGCGCTTATGCGCGGAGAAGGGATTCAAACGGCAGAATATTTAATTAAAAATCATCCCTCTCAATATGAATATGAAACTCAAATGAAAGCGGAAGCCGATTTAACTGGATTAACTTGCCGCTGGAAACCAATACCAAGTCGAAAGGGAAAGATATTCACACTCATCATTCAAAGCCGTAAAAATGAATTAAGAATTTTTGAAAAGATTCTAAAAGATCTAAAGCTCATTTTTCCTGATGGGCTAGATTCATACAACCCTGCGGATTATCAAAATGGAAAATATAAATCAATTTTAGAAAATATTAAAAGCGAGATTCGATTTTACAAAAATCCATTTAATCTATCTTTCATCAAAAGAATTCTAGAAATAATACCAGCGTTTTTTATTTTTCATTTTAAACTTAATATCGCTGGGGCCCAAGAATACGTCAAAGCAACGAAGTCTCACTCTGACTTTATCAAGTTTGATAACACATTACGTATGGTGATCGATTGCGATGAAACTAAAATTTCACACGTTAAGGCCATTCTTTTTGAGATGTATCAAAGGGAAGAAATCTTTTTCGGCACTCATGAGGCCGAAGAATCCATCATGACCTGTTTTGTTGAAGGACTAAATCAGGGTGAACATATCCATTTTATTGATTCTGGAAGCGGCGGTTATGCACTGGCCGCCATTCAATTAAAAGATCAGATAAAAAAGGCTATTTCTCCCAACTAAATTTAGATTGTATCTCCAAGATATATTGTTCAGGTGTAATCACCTTTCCCATTCGCATCTTCTCTAGAATCGCCCTGACTCTTGCTCTTGCGAATCGTGTGAGCTCTTTTTTTCTAAAAGAAACATAGTAGCGCTTGGGGCTTGGAAGAAGCATCGCAAGGAACGCTCCTTCTCGAGGAGTTATCTCAGAGGGATGCTTTTTAAAGTAATGTCGTGCGGCCTCTTTCATTCCATAAATTCCTGGGCCAAATTCAATCACATTTAAATAAATTTCCAAAATCTTATTCTTGGAGAGATTCTTTTCTACTTTGTAGGTGAGAATTCCTTCATGAATTTTCCTCCATAGTGTCCTCTCATCCGATAGAAAAACATTCTTTACCATTTGCTGTGTGATGGTGCTAGCACCCCGAAACTTTTTATCCTCTACCATCTCATTTAAGGCGACCTTGATTTGTTCTAAATCAATTCCCTCATGATCATAAAAGCTCCAATCCTCTGACAAAATAATCGACCATCTCGCAAATTTGGACATCTTTTTTAATTCAGTCCAATTCTTGGGTTTACTCTGGTTTAACTCCACTCGAACATCCATTTTATTTCTTAGAAGATGAGGATAAAGAGAATTGAGTTTTGCCACATCATGGGAAAAATACATTAGGCCAGGAACAAGTATGAGTAAAAGAAGGCTTAGGTACAGAATTGCTTTCAGGTAAGAAATTGATCTTCGTGATGTCATATTGGCCTATTCTTAGTATCATTATAACGTATGAATACTTTTTGTAGTTATTTTAATGAAGGAATGTGTAGGTCTTGCGATCTTATCGCTATGGACTATTCTGATCAAATTGCTCTTAAAGAGAATAAGTTAAGAGAAATTCTTCATGAGTTCAAATGGCCCAATCTTCTTCCAACCGTTCATTCAAAAAAAACTGATTTTAGAAATAAAGCAAAATTTATCATCACAGGAACAACGGATCTGCCCCTCATTGGATTAGCGGATGCTCTTGACCTAGATAAGGGTGTAGACCTTTCGGGATGCTCTCTTCACCTGCAAACCATAACAGACATTCTTCCCGCAATTAAAAGATTCATAAAAAATGCCAATCTCACGCCTTATCAAATAAAATCCCAGAAAGGTGAATTAAAAGGGATTATCCTCTTTCATTCTGAGGAAACGCGTCAGACATACCTGCGCTTTGTCCTACGCTCCAAGGAATCTATTGATCGGATAAAAAAATTTCATCAAGATCTTCTGATCGAACATAACCATCTTGCATGCATTTCCGTTAATATTCAGCCCATTCCTCATGCGATTCTGGAAGGTGAAGAAGAAATCTTTATTACTGAAAAAAAATCCATCTCTCACCGATTGGGAAACATTGAGTTTGATCTCAATCCCAGGGCATTCATTCAAACAAATCAAAAAGTCGCGGCAAAACTTTATGAAACAGCTGCCTTATGGATTAAAGAAGCGAGTGTAACAAGAATGCTCGAATTATACTGTGGCCAGGGTGCTTTTAGTTTCTTTGCCGCTCCCTATGTGAATGAGAGTCTTGGCGTTGAAATAAATCCAGAAGCAGTTGCCGTCGCAAACCAGACAGCAAAAAAATATAAGTTTTCAAATTTGGTGTTTAAAAATTCAGATGCCTCAAAAATGGAGAAAGAACTTCTCGCCTTCGATCCCGATTTAATATTAGTGAATCCGCCGAGAAGAGGACTAGGAGAGACGGTCTACCTACTCATGCAAGAGAGAAGTCAGAGATTAATCTACTCAAGTTGTAATGCAGATACACTTTGTGAGGATCTCAAAACATTAAGTGAAATCTATGAAATTAAAAGAGTTCAAATCTTTGATATGTTTCCGAATACACATCATTATGAAACCCTGGTTGAATTACATCTTAAATAAACTAAGGCCTATAAAATTTTGTCATGAGTTTCATGGCAGAAAAAATAAATTCATGCCTTGGATGGCCACCGTTATCATGAATCACTCCGCTCTTCACCGACGTTTTAACATCTCTTTTCACATCAAAGACCATGAAGTCTTTTTTACCTGAAATGAGAAACCACTCTCTCTTTGGATTAAACAAAGAATGTCCAGTGCTCGCCTCACGATGAGACCTTTTACATCCCCACATTTTTTCCATCACTGATGGTAGAAGATCGAAATGAGAAGTTGGATGATTAAATTCAAGTCCCTTCGGTTCAGGAGTCATCCAGACAACGGGTGTGTAATTTGAATTCACTCCCCCATAAGCCCCTGTGATCACAATGTTCGTATTTTTTAACAAACCATGCTTCAGGAGCTGAAAAATGACTCTTTGAATTTCCCTATCAGCACTACTGGCCCTTTGCGCGATTTTCAAAGAAATGAAAAACGGTTTCGTGGTATCAACTGTACGGTTTTCTGACCACTGATTGATTTTTAAATGAAGAGACTCATCATGAGCGATCGAATCTTTCTCCGAATTATCAAAATCAACCATTTCATATTTTCTTTTATTTAAAACCTCGAACAGAGCAGGTTTAATTTTACGAGTCGAATCCATATAAGATGAGGGTACAGAGTACATTAAAGAGTAAAGGCCAGTTTCGGAATCAAGGCCATTTGAGACATGAGAATTAAACGACAGAGCGTGTTTTCTCATGTGATAAACTTTAGGCATTTTCGTTGAATTAAAATCCTTTCTGTCCCATTCATTTAATACAATCAGAACGAGATTCGGATTTTGTTTTCCACGACACTCTAGGTCCCCTGATGGGTAGAAGAATTGACGATTATCAGGGAAGGTCTTACTTATTTTTTTAAGATTAAGATTTATAGGAAAAACAGCGCTGAGTTTCGGGTGGATGCTGCCATAATGAAACATCGCCTTACTGAGACCGAATGACATAAGAATCAAAACTAAGTACCAGTTACTAACAGGATTACTAAAGCGTGCCTGCATGGATCGCCAAAGATTTTCCCCTCGAAGCCAGATAATCACTGCACCGACAAAAAGACCCGCACTCAATAAGATGAGTCCAACAGATCCACCAATAAAATGGTGGAAGCCATTAGGTAAAATGATTTTATAAATATAGCTGTAAACATGCTCATGAAACGTCGAAAAGGCAAAAGCATCTAAAAAGATGAGTAAGTTTAGAACTAAAATAAGAATCAACGACCAAAACCTTGAAATATAATAGGTCGGAAAGATGAGAACAATGGGAGCATAAAGAAGAAAATAAAAAATTGAATTTAGAACACCGAATTGACCGAAATAGGTAAAAAGGACGTAAAAGAATTCAGTTCCATTTCCAGGCACAATAAAGCTTCGGAAATAGAGTAGACCTAAGATCATTGATAGGGGCCAGGAAATTCCAAAGAAAAGCTTACGACCCCAGCTAAGAGAAAATTTTCTACGACTCATTCGTTCCTCATTCTTATTATTTAATTCTAAGCACAGCGAAAGCTTTATTCAAGAGACACTGTGCTTCAAAAGATAAATAACTGAGGAGATCTCCATAGGGGCAAATTATTTTTTTAAAATCTTCTTTTTGATCCAGATAACGATGACTTCAAATAGTTCAAGCATAAGAATCTCTAATTAAAATTCGTGCACTTTGTAAGCTTAAAACCAATAGAGTTCCCGCCGTAGCGGGACCCCTTACAACAATCTTCTTTCTTAAGGTTGAAGAAAGCGACATTACAATCCGTAAAGTTTACTCCGATTACGTGACAAGTATGTCCAAGGCTATCCCTCGATTGGCATTGATGCTGGCCTTCCGCCCGATAAATTCTGGGATTTGAACTTAAATAAGTTTCATCATCCATTTCGGTGAGGTAATCAATAAAAACCACATCGTTAGCTTGAACGATACTTGAGAAGAGAATCACCGTTAATAATATCAACTTCATATTACCGCTCACTTCTCATTAAGATTAATTTTAAAAGACCAGTATTTTTATTTTCACGGGCCACTGGGGTGACCTTCGTCAAAGCTTCAATTACAGCATCTTGCATGGTGAAAAGCCTCATCATGTTCTCTGTATAGATGATTTCTCCCTTCTTCAGTTCTTTCGGAGTCGGAAGTCTAATCATTTCCTCTTTGTTCCCCTCAAGATTCACCATCAGAGTGAAAAAACCTTCGCTTTCATCTTTCATGAATTTAATTTTTGAAGGACTCATTTTAGGATTTAAAATAAGGGCGAGCTGAGAGGAATTTCCTTCCTTATAAGCAATCTCATAAGTCTCTAAGATTTGAGGATCACGCTGGATTTTATAAGAAACGGCATAGTGTAATAAGTTTTTCATGAGAAGCTTATTTCCTCTCATTGAGCAGACTAAAGGATAATCAGTTCTTGGAACGTTTGTCAGATTAACCTTATCACAACTCTCACTGGATAAAATCTCGCTGTAATACAGATCATGAATCTTATGAATGAGAGGCTCACCAGCGAGGATCGCCTCCTGAGCAATAGATGACTGGACTAAGCGAAGAGCATTATTTAAGAAGAAATGCCCTCTCATATTTTGGTTTGATTGAGAGTTCGAATTCTTTAGATACGTCTCTACAATTTCTTGGAATGAGTTCATCCAAACTGGCTTATCAACTTCCATGAAAGGATGCAGAATCAGAAGATAACTTAAATATCTCTCTAGATTTTTAACAGAAATGAGGTGATCTAATTCATAATGGTCCTCTCCTGTATTTGAGTGTTCACTAGGAAAATCAATATAGGGAGTTTTAAACTTAAGTCCAGAAAGATTCGAAACAGGAAGATGTAAAGGAATTGAATTCACGTCTCTTTCACCAATTAAGAAATGAAAAAGAGACACCAATGGTAAATATCTTTCCTTTTGAAATTTTGTAAGATTATTCTCTTCATCACTTTCGAAAATAATTCTTAATGGGTTTTCAGTTGTTGAGTTTCCACCAAAGGCTTCCGAAAGACCAGTTTGACAGTGGGAAAACCCAGACTCCTCAACAGATGTAATAATTCTCTGAACGTCCGATAAACTTTGAATACTTCCTAAAAATTTTGAATTGATAAGAGGTATTTGACCGATACTATGAAAAGAATCTTTTTGAAAATCATAGCGAGACCACACAGACCTTAATTGAAAATTAACCATTCGTTCACAGTTTCTTAGATCTTTATTTTGTAGGGCCTTATTAACCTCTAGATTCACGAGTCCAATGTCTCTTAGTTCAGAAAGGGCCCTCATCTCTTCTTGATGATATTGATCAATCAGAAGAGCGAGATTCTTAATCATGTTCATGGTCTCTAACTGCATTTCCATGATTTTTTTCTGATTCGTAATCACAATATCAAGTTTTCGGCTTATTTCATCAAGCTTTGCGGATTCAGCACTCTTTGAATTGAGTCCTGGAAAAGGAGAGACCGAAAGAGCAGTGACGGCACCAAGGGCCCCACCTGACATCCAGCCAGTCATAACATTTTTTGCCGTCGTAACAAGCTGACTTACTTTCTGCGCCTTATCCATTACTTTTTGTAAATCAGGCGAAGGCCTAATCCCAAAAAGCATCGAGAGTTTATTCGCCGAACCGATAATATTTGTTAAGTTATCAGCTAAATGTCCAGCAGCATCCACACTCTTTTGAAGATTCGCATTAATCTTTCCTTGTTTAGAAAGAATACTTTCATTCGTTTCAGATGAATCGGCATCTTCCCCCTTAATGACTTTTTTGTACAAGAAATCAAATATCCTTTTTGAATGAATATTTGTTGGGCCAGATCTTGTGGTTCTGGCTTCTCGGTACATATCATCTAGGTCTTTTCCCACACCAGAAAGACCATCAGTGAGATCAGAAACATTTTTTTCAGTCTCTTTAAAATGCTTTTTTAATGACGATACGAGAACGGTAAACTCTTTTGCCTTTCGTTGGATTTCTTGAACGTCTCGAACAACTCTTCCCACTTCATCAACGATCCTTTTAAAACCGTTGTTCTCTTTAATCACCTCATAAACACCAAAGGCAATCATTCCACTTAGGATGACAGCGTACTGCTCATTTTCATTGAGGTTTGAATTCTTAAAGTACTGATCTGCCTTCTCTATAAATTCTTTTGTACTTTGAATCGCTTTAACAGAATCCTCGGAACTACTCGATTTCATTTTTGCTTCAATCTCTTTGACCGCTTCAGGATTAGACTGAGCAATCGCCATCGCGACATCTAAGGCGAGATCTTTAGAAATTTCACTTGCTCTCTTATCAAAGGCAACGAGAATTTCCTCGAGATGCTTACTTTTAAGATAATTAAATGTCCCCACTTTTAACTGATCTTCAATTTTAAAGTCCGATGAGACTCTTTTATTAAGAAGAGAGGTTTCTATAAGAGATTTATTTTGCTGATAAGACTCGGAGTGATAAAGATAGTTATTTTTTATCTGTTCATTTTTCTTTTGAATATCTTGAATAATAAGTCTTGCTTCAGTTGGTGTTAATTCTCCAACGAGTGACTGGACGAGCTCTTTTCTATTCTCTCCAAAGGATCTTGAGAGGATATCGGCAAGAGCAAGATTGGGAGCATCTGA
>Ga0164292_10000953_pt1 | contig 22959 bp, 21 predicted proteins | sample GEODES117metaG_FD_111486 | JGI IMG/M metagenome (GOLD analysis project Ga0164292, IMG submission 111486) | Eutrophic lake water microbial communities from Lake Mendota, Wisconsin, USA - GEODES117 metaG | ecosystem: Environmental > Aquatic > Freshwater > Lake | place: USA: Lake Mendota...
TCGGGATTCAAGGTTCAGCGCTGAGAATCCAACGGTTTCCCAACTAGGGGAATGGTGATGACACATCTGGGCGCGACCGGCGTATAGCGTCGTATGTCTACCGTTTCTTTCTCTCTTCGGGCCACCGCCGTCGCGGTGGCCGTGCTGGGTGCCATGATGGGCCCCCTGCCGGTTCACGCTCAGGACTCGCGGGATGGCGCCAGCCGTCCACCCTCCGGCAAGGGCTCGCTCGGCTTCCACCTGCAGGTTACTGAACCCAAGGGCGACTTTGCCGCCAACACCAACAACGGGTTCGGGGTCGGCGCCTACGTCATGGGGGCGCTCGACCGCAACAAGCTGCTCAACTTCCGCGGCGACCTCTCGCTCGTGTCCTACGCCAATAGCCGCCGTCGTATTCCCCTCTCGGGGACCGGCGGGCTCATCCAACTCGATCTTCGTACGACGAGCAACATCGTCTCCGTGGTGGCGGGGCCGCAGCTGCTTGGCCCCACCGGGACGTTCACCCCCTACGCGACGGCGCTCGGCGGTTTCTCCGTGTTCTGGACGGAAAGCACAGTGGAGGGCTCGCAGAACACCAACACGCCGTTCGCCAGTACCACCAATTCCAGCGATGCGGTGTGGGCGTATGGTGGGGCGGTGGGCAGCTATGTCCTGCTGCACCGGGGCACGAATCCGGTGCGACTCGATCTCGGGGCGCGCTTCCTGCGCCACGACGATGCACGCTACCTCACCGCTGATCGCGTGCGGCAGGCCTACGATGCCAATACGCCGGTCGTGCCGGTTCGCGGTCGTGCCGACTTCATCACCTACTACCTCGGCGTAAACGTCATCGCCTTCTGATCAGTCGTCGAGCGGTCGGCGTCGCTGCTGCTTGGTCTGGCTCCGCTGGCGTTTGTCGGAGAGGCGTTCCTGAACGGAACCGAAGGTCGGCCGGGTGGCCTTCCGGGGGCGGGGCACCACGAGGGCCCGCGCCACGAGCTGCTGCAGCCGCTCGAAGGCCGCCCGGCGATTTTGCTGCTGGCTGCGGAACTCGCCGCCCACGATCCGAATCACCCCCTCGCTGTCGAGGCGTGACGCCAGCTTGAGCAGAACGCGCTCGCGCTGATCATCGCGAAGCGCGCGCGTGGTCCGCACGTTCCACTGCACCGCCACGCGTGTGGCGCTCTTGTTCACATGCTGCCCGCCGGGGCCGCCACCGGAGATCGCCGACACCTGCAACTCGGACGCGGGGATGTACACGCCCGGGGCGACCGTGAGCCCGTCGGCCGATTCGGGCCGGCTCACGGCCGGCACGGTGATGCCCGCAGCGACGCTGACACGGCGGCCGGGGTGGGGCGCGCCACCAGCGCGGGCGCTTCATAGATGGCGACGTATTCCTCGGGGCCCGTGCGCGTGAACGACAGCTTCTGGTATCCCACGCGGCGCAACTCACAGTCGAGCAGCATACGTGGCGTACCGTGGCCGAAGGTCGGACGATCGAGGTCGAGAATGACCAGGCGGCCGCCGGGCTTCATGGCGCCCGCGAGATTCCACAGCAGGGCGAACGGCTGCGTGATCTCGTGATACATGTGAATCATGAGTGCCACGTCGACACTGGCCGCCGGCAACCGCGGATCGTGGGGCTCGCCCATCACCACCCGCACATTCGCCAAGCCGTCGCGCTCTACGCGACGCTGCAGCATGCCGAGGTAGTCCGGCATGATGTCCTGGCCGTAGACCAGCCCCGATGGCCCGACGAGCTTGGACAGGCGGGCCACGTAGTACCCGTCGCCGGCGCCGATGTCGGCGACCGCCAGTCCCGGCCGGAGGCGGGCCAGACGCGCGACGGTCGTAAACTCGCCGGCGTCATCCCGGTCATCTTCGTTGATCCAGCGCGGCGCGACGATATCGGCCACGTCGCGCGCCGGTGCCGGGAAGGCGGACGCGGGCGCGCCCTGCCCCGAGGCGGGGAGGATCGTGTCGGCGCCCACGGCCACGGCGGGCGATCCGTTCACCGCCACGCGCTCGGCGGCGGGGCGGCAGGCCAACGCGGTGGACAGGAGCCAGGGCACGATGCCCAGTACTCCCAGAATTCGTAGTGGCTTCATATGCCCGGATGCCCCGCGATCTCCGTACGGCGATGGACGCGCAGGGCAGCAACCCGGCGCCCATCCATCGCGACTACCTCGAGTTCCCCACCAGGATACGACACCCGATCACCGACCTTGGGGAGTCGCCCGAGCGCCGCGAAGGCATACCCGCCCAAGGTACTCCAGTCGCCTTCCGGGATGGGCAGCTTGTGGTCGGAGCGCACATCCACGAGCGACATCGAGCCGGCCAGCTCGAGCACGCCGTCGAAGAGCAGGGCATCGCGTGAGAGCGGGTCGTACTCGTCGGCAATATCGCCGACGACTTCTTCCACGAGATCTTCCATCGTCACGATGCCCGCGGTCCCACCATACTCATCGAGCACGACCGCCAGATGCGCCCGGGTCCGCCGCAGGTCATCGAGTACTCGCTCGGCGGCCCGCGTCGCCGGGACGAAGAGCGGCTCGCGCAGATGCTCGCGCAGCGAGAAGGCCTCGGGGTGCTCGGCCAGCCAGAAGTCCTTGGCGAGAAATACGCCCACCACATCGTCGGCGGTGTCCCGGTACACCGGATACCGCGAGTAGCGCTCACGGCGCAGGATCTCGCGCAACTCGGCGAGTTCCACGTCCTCCGCGATCGCCACCATTTCGGTGCGCGGGCGCATCACGTCCAAGGCACGCTTGTTGTGGAAGTCGAACACGCCGGCGAGCATGGCCGAGTCGGACTCGTCGAGCGTCCCGTGGGCACGCGCTTGCATGACCAGCAGGCGGAGCTCCTCCGGACTGTGGACATGCTCGCCCTCCGAGACGGGCTCGACCCCCACCAGCGCCAGCAGGCGGTTGGCGGTGCCATTGAGCATGGCAATGAACGGTGACATGGCCCGGGAAAAGAGCATCAGCGGACGCGCCACCAGGCGGCTCACCCCCTCCGGGCGTGCGAGCGCAATCGATTTCGGGGCCAGCTCGCCCAGCACGATGTGCAGAAAGGTGATCACCAGAAAAGCGACTGCGATGCCGGCCCCGGTGTGCACGGCCCCGGGCTCCGGGGTGATCCCCACCTGCCGCAGGGCGATGTCCACGAGGACCGCCACGGCCGGTTCACCAATCCAGCCCAAGGCGAGCGATGCCAGCGTGATCCCCAGCTGCGTGCCTGAGATGTACCGGTCCAGCTGGGAAAGCGCGCGCTGGACCACCACGGCGCTGCTATCCCCCTCGGCCGCCATCTGGTCGATCCGGCTGCGCCGGACCGCCACCAGGGCAAACTCCGCGGCCACGAAGAAGGCATTGAGCAACACGAGCAGGAGCACGAAGAGAAGCCGGAACGTGATCGTCCCCAGGCTCAATTCGGCGTCGGCGGACAGCGCAGTATCGACAATCATGTGCCAAAGGAAACGGGCGGACGGCTGATTCGTCAGGGTAGTGCAATCTGCAAGACCTCACGGGTGTTCCCCCGTCTTGCAATCTGCATGACCTCGGATTTCCCCGCGTGTGAGATATACCCCCGCTCTTCCGCAGGACCCCATACAGGAAATGCTCGACCCCCAGCGCATGTTGCGTTGGGTCTGGCTGGCGCGCGTGGTCCTGGCCTGTGCGATTCTGGTGGCCGCCGTCTTCGTCTGGAATCAGGCGGCTCCGTCGGACACCCTGATCGCGACCTTGGCGTTTGCGGTCGCCATGCTCGCCACGGTCGGGTCGGCCATGTATGCCCAGGTCGAGCAGTTTCCGCCCGGGCACTGGTTCTATGGCGGGCAGTGTGCGATCGACCTGCTCCTCGTGACCGCCGTGGTGCACATCACCGGCGGGTGGAGCTCCCAATTCGCGGCCCTCTATATCCTCGTGATCGCGAGCGCCGCGCTGCTCCTGCCCTTTCGGGGTGGGCTCGGGGTGGCGGCCGCGGCGTGTGTGCTGTACTCCCTGGATGTGCTGTGGCTGCGGCCCGGGGTCGGGACGCCGTTCGTAGGCGTCGGCGTGCAGGTGGCCGTCTTCGCCGTGGTTGCCGTGGGGTCGGGATATGTTGCGCTCCGGCTGCGGCAGGCAGGGTCGGGTCGTGAAGCGCTGGCCGCTCAGCTGGTCAAGGTGCAGCTCGAAGCGGCGGAAATTCTTCGCACGATTCGCTCGGGCATCGTGACCGTCGACTCGCAGGGGCGCCTTCTGTACGCCAACCCGGCGGCCGGTGAGCTGCTGGGGCTCGACCTGCGTTCGTTCACCGGCAAGCCCCTCCTGCCGTCGCTGCTGCATGTGTCGCCACAGCTTGCCGACCTGCTCGAGCGCAGCGCGCGGGAACGGGTGCGGACCACTCGCGCCGAGGGCATCATCCGCCGCGGCGACGACGAGGTTGAAATCGGCGTGACCACCACGGTGGCGGATGGTGCGCGCCCTGATGGTGGCGTCACCGCTACGGCCATCTTCCAGGACATCTCCGACAGCAAGCGGCTGCAGGCGATGCACGTCCGGGCGGAACGGCTGCAGGCGGTGGCCGAATTGAGTGCGTCACTCGCCCACGAGATTCGCAATCCGCTGGCCGCCATTCGCAGTGCAACCGAGCAGCTGGCTCGGTTGCACGCCCCGGCGCCGGACGGAGACGACGATCAGCACATCCTGCACAGTCTCATTGTGCGAGAGGCTGATCGGTTGAGCCGGCTGCTTGCCGACTTCCTCGACTTTGCCCGTACGCGCGTCATGCGCCTTGCTTCCCTCGATGTCGGGGCGATGGCCCACACCGCCGCCATGCTGGCCGCATCACATCCCGACCGTGGGCCGGGGGTGCAGGTGCAAGTAGATGTCGCATCCGATCTGCCCCGACTGAATGGAGACGAGGACCTGCTGCACCGGGCCGTGTTCAACCTCGTGCTCAATGCCATCCAGGCCGTCGGCGCCAGCGGGCACGTGTTCGTTGAAGTGGATCGCCGCCAGCCCGACGGCGTGAATGGTTCCTCCGTGGCCGTGACCGGCGATCTGATCGCCATCACCGTCACCGATGATGGGCCGGGGATTCCCGACGACCTGAAGGACCGTCTGTTCGAACCGTTCGTGAGCGGTAAGGTCGGCGGCACAGGGCTCGGGCTGCCGGTGGTCCATCGCGCCGTCGAGGCGCACCGCGGCGTGGTCCTCGTGGACCGTCTGCCCCAGGGAACGCGCTTCTGCGTGGTCCTGCCTGTTTCACCGGCCATGCCGGTTCCGCCCGTTCTCACTACCGATCGCCTCGCCGGAGTTTCCGCGTGACCGCTCCCGCTGTCCTCGATGCTGCGCCCCGCGTCCTCGTTGTCGACGACGAGTCGGGGATCCTCGAATCACTCCGCATTCTGCTCAAGACCGAGGGGTTCACCCCCGTCACCGCCCATGGTGGGCGACAGGGCATCGAACGGTTCGACGAACTCAAGCCCGACATCGTGCTGACCGATGTGCGCATGCCGGATGTGACCGGGGTGCAGGTGCTGAGCCATGTGCGGCAGAGCGATCCAGAGGTGCCGGTCATTCTCATGACCGCCCAAGCTACGCTCCAGTCGGCGATGCAGGCGGTGAACGAAGGCGCCTTCTACTACATCCAGAAGCCGTTCCGCAACGACGAGCTGCTCGCCATTCTCAAGCGTGCGGCGGAACATCGTCGGTTGCGCGTCGAGAACCAGTCGCTCAAGCAGGAGATCCGCCGCCGCGACAAGAGCAGCAGCAGCCGGCCGATCGGACGCAGCAAGAGCTGGCTGGAGGTGCTGCGTCTCGCCGAGACGGTCGCGCCCACCGACTCCACCGTCCTCATCACCGGCGAGTCCGGTACCGGCAAGGAAGTCATCGCCCGGTACATCCACGATCTGAGCGCGCGTACCGACCACTCGTTCCTCTCGATCAACTGCGGGGCACTGCCCGAATCCCTCCTGGAGAGCGAACTGTTCGGGCACGTGAAGGGATCGTTCACGGGCGCGGTGAAGGACAAGATGGGCCTCTTCGCGGCAGCCAACAGCGGGACGTTCTTCCTCGACGAAATCGGCGAAACCACGCCGTCGACGCAGGTGAAGCTGCTGCGTGTGCTGCAGCAGCGTGAGGTGATTCCCGTGGGCGCAACGGAAGCGCAGTCGGTGAATACCCGCGTACTTGCCGCCACCAATCGCGACCTGGAAGACGAGATCAAGCGCGGCGCCTTCCGCGCTGACCTGTTCTATCGGTTGAACGTCATTGCCGTGCATCTACCCCCGCTGCGCCATCGCACCGAGGACATTCCGCTGCTGGCCGAAAGCTTTCTTGCCCGGTCGGCGCAGGCCCGACGCGAAGCCCCCAAGGCGCTGGGCGAGGAAACGCTCGATGCGCTGATGGCCTATGGGTGGCCGGGTAATGTGCGCGAGCTCGAGAACGCCCTCGAGCGCGCCGTCATTCTCACGCAGGGTGACACGATTCGCCCCGATGCCCTCCCTGAACGCGTGACGGCACGGCGCGCCGAACCACTGGTCAGCGAACGCACCCCCGTGACGCCCACACTGGAAGCGATCGAACGCGCGTATATTCAATGGGTGCTGCAGAACGAGGGCGGCAACAAGAGTCGCGCGGCCGACATGCTCGGTATTGATCCGTCCACGTTGTACCGAAAGCTTGCCCGCTATGGTGATGCCTGACATGTCGCGGCCGTGCGCGCGAAGCCGACGTGGATTTTCCATCATCGAACTGCTGGCGGTGATGGTCATCATCGGCGTGCTGTCCACGGTGGCCATTGTCAAGTTCGGTGATTCGAAGCGCCGGGCCTATATCGCGGCGATGAAGTCGGATCTCCACAACATCGGGATGATCGCCGAGACGAAGTTCGTGACGGAGAACACGTACGCCACGATGACGGCGCCTCGGGGGTCGGCTGGCGTGACGCTAGAGTTCAGCGGAACCGCGACGGAGTGGACGGCAAGCGCGCGACACGAGGCGTTGCCGAACTTCGTCTGCGAGATCCGCTCCGGTGGTGGAGCGGACGCCGAACCGATCTGCCGCTGACGTGGCACAACGTCTGTGAGCGCCGGACGGGCGTAGCGAATGGGCGGCGATTGGCACGGGTACCGGTGCCGGTCGCCGTTTTCGCGTTGTGCGGCAAACCGTGCAGGACACGACGGTCACAATTTGATCCAACGCGGCACAAAATGATGTAACGCATTACGACACAATGCTTTTCATTAGTCGTCTCACGTTGGCAGAATGCTTGCCATTCTTTGGAATCGACTGGCGCAGCGAATCCGGTGCGCAGCGGTCACCCCCCACTGGAGACAAACGTATGCGCACCAACCGCAAGGGCTTCACGCTCATCGAACTGCTGATCGTCGTGGTGATCATCGGCATCCTGGCCGCGATCGCGATCCCGAAGTTCGCCGACACGAAGAAGAAGGCCTACATCACGGCCATGAAGTCGGACCTGAAGAACATGGTGTCGTCGGCCGAGGCGTTCTTCTCGGACAACAACACGTACGTGGGCTACACGGCGCCGACGGGCTCGTCGGGGGTGTCGCTGTCGATGACGGCGCAGACGGCCACGGGCTGGGCGGCGTCGGCGACGCATGCGAACGCCACGGGCTCGACCTGCATCATCGGCGTGGGGGCCTCGACCCCGGCCGGACTGGCCGAGGGTGAGCCGGGCGGCGCGAGCTGCAAGTAATCGACGCAGCCGGAAGGCGAATGGGGCCGGGCGCTATGCCCGGCCCTTTTTCGTTTCCGGCGCCCGAGGAGCGCTCTCCCACAATTGCACAACGCAAGGGGATTTGCGGAAAACGCGATCAGACGAAATGCGTTGAATGGTTCAAAAAATGGAAAATATTTAATAGCAATGACTTAAATCGTGTGCCGACGTTGGTATGCGCGTTGCTCTATGGGTGGAGCGTCGGGACATGTGGTCCTGCACTTCCCCCATCAATCGGAGTTCAGTCATGCAGCGTACGCGTAAGGGTTTCACTCTCATCGAACTGCTCATCGTCGTCGTGATCATCGGCATTCTGGCTGCGATCGCGATCCCGAAGTTTGCCGACACGAAGAAGAAGGCCTACATCACGGCCATGAAGTCGGACCTGAAGAACATGGTGTCGGCGGCCGAGGCGTACTTCGCGGACAACAACACCTACGTGGGCTACACGGCGCCGACGGGCTCGTCGGGCGTGACGCTGACGATGACGGCGCAGACGGCGACGGGCTGGGCGGCATCGGCGACGCATGCGAACGCCACGGGCTCGACCTGCATCATCGGCGTGGGGGCCTCGACCCCGGCCGGCCTGGCCGAGGGTGAGCCGGGCGGCGCGAGCTGCAAGTAAACGGCGTCCGCGCCAGAAAGGCTTCGCGCAGGGGCTACGGCGCCCTGCAGCAAAACCCAAGGAATCTGGTTGGGGGGAGGGGTCGGGCTTCGTGCTCGGCCCCTTTGCCTTTTCCTTGGAAACGCCGCTCTCGTATTGCCACCGGTGGCTTCCGGCGTCATCGTCATCGCGTGTCCGATACCAAACGCCCCAGTATTCACGACCGCCTTCAGCGCGTCTTCGTTGCCGCCAGCGCTGGGCTCATCGTCGCGATCATCACGACGATGTGGTTCACGGAGCAGCTGCCGACCGGTATCCGCTGGCCCATCGTCGCCGTACTCGTGTTCCTCGTCGCCCTGTTGTCGGCCAGCATCCTGCAACGCGTGGTGGCCCGGCTCATCGAAGAGCCGCTCGGTCACTGCGTGGCCGCGGCGGATGCGATCGCCAGCGGCGATACCTCGCACACGGTACCGTCCGCAAGCACCGAGGAGTTCCACCAGCTTGCCTCCAGCATCAATCGCATGACCGAGCAGATGGTGGCGGCCACACAGTCTCGCATGCGCGTCGAAAAACTCGCCACCATGGGGCGCATTGCCGCGGGTATTTCGCACGAGATCGGTAATCCCGTCTCGGCGATCGCCAATTACGCCCACGTGCTGCGTATGCGGACGACGGACGTGCCCGGTACCAGCGATCCCCTCGATGCGCTTGAACGCGAAATCACGCGCATCGATCGCATCATGCGTGGTCTGCTCGACTATGCACGGCCGCGCCGGCTCACGCCGAAGCCGATCGTGGTGGATGAGGTGATCGGTGATGTGCTTCGGCTGCTCGCCGATCAGGGGATCACCCGGCGCTTTCGGGTCATGGACGAGCTCGAGGCACCCGATGGCGTCGTGTACGCCGAGCGTCACGACCTCGAGCAGGTGTTTGTGAATCTGCTGCTCAATGCCGTGGATGCGATGGATCGTGACGGCGATATCTTCATCCGTTCCCGCATCAACGAGGCCACGGCGTTCGGCGAGAGCATCGAGAAACGGCGGACCGACCCGTTCCCCCAGAAGTGGGCGCACCGGCCGAGCAAGCGCGCGCTGACCTGGCTTTCCCGACCCGAGTCACCTGCGAAGTTCCTCCAGATCGTGCTCGCTGATTCCGGCACCGGCGTTGCCCCGGAGGATGCCGAGCGGATCTTCGAACCGTTCTACTCCACGAAGCAGCCGGGTAAGGGCACTGGCCTCGGTCTCGCTATTGTCGCCAGTACGATCGAGAACCTCGGCGGAACGATCTGGGTGCAGCGGGCGCGCGAAGGTGGGGCGGCCTTCGTGATTCTGCTCCCGCTCCATACGACTGGGCTACGCCCAGTCGCGGCCGACGCGGCCGCGTTGGCGTGATACAACCCACGATTTTTGGGTGACGAACGCTGGGCGCTGGCGATGTACGATGTCGCCATGCGCCCAGCATCGCATTGTCCCGCACGATTCCGCCGGCCCTCCTGTCGGCCGGTTCATCTTCGCCCTCGGCGCGGGCGCGTCCTCGTCGAGTGCTGCGTGTCCATGGTGTTGCTGGCCGGCGCCGGCGCGCTCATGCTGCTGGTCACCGCCAATACGGCGCATCTCGTCGACGAAAGCCGACAGCGCGACCTCGTCTTGCAGGCGACCGCCGCCCAGCTGTCACGCGCGGCGGCCACGCCGTGCCTCGTCACGGGGGGCATCACGCGCCAGCCCGTGGGCCCGCGCGGCCTGCTGCACATCGTCCGCACGCGTGCCAACGCGCTGCACACCATCGAGGTCGAGGCATGGTGGCAGCGCTCGGTGTTTGCCGGTAACGGCTGGCGCCGCCGCATCACGACGGCTGGCGGTTGGTGCCAATGACCAGGCAGTCGCGCGCGTCGTGTTGTTCACCGCGTTGGTCGCCGTGCCGCGCGCGGCCGCATGGCACGACGCTGGTGGAGTTGCTGGTGGCGCTGCCCTTGGCCATCACGCTGGCCACGATCGCCGCGATGCTGCTCGTGCGACTCGCCCACACCATTCGTGGGCAATCGAGTGCCCTCGCCACGGCCCGGGAGCTCCGTCAGATCGCGCAGGTGCTTTCCGCGGATCTCGCACCATTGGCTGGACGCCACCTGGCGGTCGTCAGCGATTCCCTCCTCCAGTTTCACGAACAACTCGGCGTCCTCACCCTCTGCGCGGCCCCCGACGCGCGGAGCATTATCGCAGCCGCTCCGCCAGGCACGACAGACCTCTGGGTTGGCGGGCTGCGACCGGGCGCCTCCGTTCGCATGTGGGCGGCCGTCGCTCCAGCGCTGCCACCGGATGCCCGGGATCGCGTGCTCGCGCGGCCCCCACAGACGCTCACTGCCGGCGGGTGCGGCACCGACCTCGGGCCGACGCGCCGGTGGCGCCTCATCCTGACCGATTCCCTCGCGCGAGCTGCGGCCGGTACGCCCATCTCGGTACACCGGGACGTGCGCTATCGCCTCTACCTCAGCAGCTCCAAATGGTGGCTCGGCAGGCAGTCGCGCGATGGCGCCCTTTGGGAAGCCATCCAGCCGGTCGCCGGTCCATTCCGCGCACCCGCCGACGGCGGCATGGAATTCACCGCGCGCGATTCGCTCGGCCTCCCGCTACCAATCGGGGAGACTACGCCCGACAGCGTACGGGGCAGGGCGGCGATGATCGAGATGGTCCTGTTCATGCACCGGCGAACCTCGACCCGTTTTGCCCGCTCGGCGGATAGCATCACCGCGGTGGCCCCGCTACGGGCCGACGCCTTCCGGCGTCACTGATGCGCTCACGTCATGGCCGATGGCGGGTCACTTCGCGGACCCGTGCCCGCGCTCTCACGCGCGGCTTCGTCCTGCCGTTCGTGCTGATCGCCATCACCGCCGCTTCCATGATGGCGTTCGCCATGACCGCCGAAGCACTGCGCGGGCTGTGGGGACAGCAGGGGGCCGCGCAGGGAGCCGACGTGGCCGGGGCGGCCGACGCAGCCCTTGCGCTGGCACTCGACCGCTACGTCGAGGACTCACTGTGGATACGGCCCCTGGGTGTTCCGCGAATCCGGACGGTACAGGTGAACGGGACCACTGTTGCCGTACAGTGGCAACGGCAGCAGCCGCTCGTGGCCACGCTGCGTGCCCGCTCACACCGCACCGACGGACGCCGTCTGAACGCCGCGGTGCGCGAGCACTATCGCGCGGTCTGGCTGGCACCACCACCTCTGCCCATCCCCGCGGCGCTGAGCACCAACGGGCCGGTGGTCGGGCGAGACGGGACACGCGTGTCCGGGGGCGACGTCGCCCTGCCCAATAGCCCGTGCGGTCCCGCCCGAGATACCGCGAGCATCGAGGCGATCGTCGCGCCCTCGGTTCGGGAAGAGGTGCCCGGCAGTTGGCCAAGTGCGCCCTCGCCCAGCGCCCTGCCACCGGCACTGCTGCGCGAGGCGCAGGCCGCTATTGAGGCCATCGGCGTTCGACTGCCCGTGACGGCAGCCGCTGTCACAGGAGGCCCGTTCCCGGTGTCACAGGGATGGACCGCACTCCAATGGCGCGGAAGCACCGTGTCGCTCGTTGGTCCAACCCGCTGGGATGGATTAGTTGTGGTCCGCGGAAATCTAGTGGTGAGCGGTGCTGTTGATGTGACGGGGCTGCTCGTTGTCGACGGACACCTCGATGCCTCCGCCGCCCGATTGTCCGTGCAGGGCGCCGTGCTCGCCGTCGATCCCCGTGCCAGCGGCGTGACCCTTGGCGCCCAAAGCCGCGTGTCCTACGACCGGTGTGCCGTGCAAATGGCCCTCGCCGCCGTCGCCCGTCCCACGTTGGCCCCGTTTTCTCTCTGGCAGAGCCTTCAGCGGTGATGCGGTACCGGTCAGAACGCCCGAGGGCATCGGCCGGGTGCCGGGCCTCCACTGTCACGAAGTGGGCCTGCGTACCCGCCTGCCTCCCTGCGGGGGGCGTTACCTCGTGAGGCGCGGGTCGTTTCAAGGGTGACATGCCTGTTTCAGGGCAGGTCAATCAGTCCCGTACACCGTGTGGAAGCGGGACACCGATGCATCCACTGTGCAACCCCCCGTCTTATGGCGCTCTTCGGCCGGAAGAAACTCACTGTCGGTCTCGACGTCGGCTCAGGGCTGGTGAAGGCCGTGGTCATTGACCACAGCGGCCCCACGCCCGAGTTGACGAAGGTCGTCATCACGCCGCTGAACGACACGGCGATCGTGGAGGGCGAAGTCATGGACTATGGCATCGTCGCTGACGCGATCCGGCAGACGCTCGCCGCAACGGGTGCGAAGACCAAGCATCTCGTCACCGCCGTGGGTGGCCGTGACGTGATCGTCAAGAAAATCCAGATGGAACGCGTCAAGGAACAGCAGGCACGTGAGCTCATGCGATGGGAAGCGGAGCAGCATGTGCCGTTTGACATGGATTCCGTCGAACTCGATTTCCAGGTGCTCGACCCCGATGGCGACGGACTCGACATGAGCGTGCTGCTCGTCGCGGCCAAGCGGGAGCTGGTGGAAGCGAAGCAGGCGTTGCTGATCGAAGCCGGCACGTCGCCCTCGGTCATCGACGTGGATGCCTTCGCGTTGCACAACGCGTTCGAGGCCAATTATCCCGATGCGATCGACGGAACGATCGCACTGCTCAACATCGGGAACGAGGCCACGAACCTCAATATCCTCGATGATGGTGTCCCCATTCTCACGCGCGACCTTGGCGTCGGCACCCGCCGGTTCCGTGAGGATCTGCAGCGCGAGCATGGGATCAGCGCCGACGAAGCCGAGGAGTTTCTTCGCGGCTACGACCGTCATCCCATGCTCGACGGTGTCGTCGCCATGCGCGGTGAGGAGATCGCCATCGGCATGGAGCGCGCGGCCACGTTCCTCGCGTCGTCACAGCGCAACTTCGGTGCGATTCGTGCCGTGTACGCGTGCGGTGGCGGGTCCCGCGTGCCGGGGCTGCTGCCGTGGCTGAGCGACCGCCTGCGCATTCCCGTGCAGCCCGCAAACGCGCTCGCCAGAATCGCGGTGCGTGAAGGCGCGCTTGAATTCCTGTCCACCGACGAAGTCGCCCCGCTGCTGATGCTGCCGGTGGGACTCGCCCTGCGCGTCGCGGCCTGAGCGCCGGAGGAATCGCATCATGATGCTCGAGATCAACCTCCTGCCGGGGGCAAAGAAGGGGAAGAGTGCCACGGGCGGGCTCTCCCTCGGTGCGACCCTCGCGTCGCTTGGCTCCAACATCCGGGATCCCTGGCTCATCGGCGCCGCTGCGTCAGTGGTCGTGTCGTTCGCCGTCGTCGGTCTCTTGTTCTCAGCCCAGAGCGCGCGGGCCACGGAGATCGAAGGGCGAATGGACAAGGCGGTGCGCGATTCGACGCGCTACGCCAGGGTCCTTTCGGCCCGTCGCAGGCTTACCGCCGAGCGCGACTCGGTCATGCGACAGTTGCAGATCATCCGCACCATCGACGACAACCGCTACAACTGGGCCCACATCCTCGATGAGGTCAGCCGGGCGCTGCCGGCCTATACGTGGCTGACGGTCATAGAGCAGACCACCAAGGCGCCGTTGCCGCCGGGCGTCGACACGTTGCCCGCGGAAACACAGGCCGTCGGTGCCGGGGCCGCTGCCAAGAAGAAGGCGCGTGAGGAAGCCATGGCCGACACGGTCAACGTGCATCCGCCGCTCGGCTTCCGCGTGGTCGGCCAGACCGTCGATATCCAGGCGCTCACGATGTTCATGCGTCAGCTCGAAGGGTCGCCCTTCATCCAGAAGGTCACGCTCTCCAAGTCGGAAATTGTCATCGTGGAAGGCAAGGACGTCACGCAGTTCGAGTTGAACGCCGAATTCGAAGTGCCCCCCCCGGGCGTCGTTCGCACGACGCCGCTCGTTGTCCCCGTTCGCTGAGTTCGTCATGGCCCTTCTCCCAACCAACCAGCGAGACCAGGTCAAGATGCTGATCGGCTTCACGGCCGTCGCGCTTGCCGTGCTCTACTGGATGTACCCGTACGCCTCGAAGAATGAGCAGCTCATGCTCGACGAGGCTCACGTGGCGGAACTCGACGATGCCAACCAGAAAGCCGCCCGAGAGTTCGCGGGTGGCAGCATCGATGAGCTCCGATCGCAGGCCGCTCAGAATCGGTCGGCGCTCACGGTGATGCGTCGTCTGGTGCCCACCGGCAACGAAGTGCCGGCGTTGCTCGAGGAAGTAAGCACCGCCGCGCGCCGCGCGGGGCTCGACGTGGGTGGCGTGGTCCCCGAGCCGGTCATCGCCGGGGAGCGCTTCGATACCTATCGCTACACCATCACCATCATCGGCGGCTATCACCAGTTCGGCGAGTTCCTCGCCAACGTGGGGTCGCTGCCGCGCATCGTCGCGCCGGTGAATTTCTCCGTTGTGGCCGGCTCCTCCAACCTGCAGCGCGGTCAGGTGCGCACGTCGGAGAAGAACGCGCTCGCCGCTACGATCACGCTGCAGACCTACGTCGAGAAAACGGCGCCCGCGCCGCGCACGAAGGAGCGGGCATCATGAACCGCCGAATCACCGTGTTCGCGCTAACCCTGTTCGCGTCGGCCATGCTGGCGCGCCCGGTTGAGGCGCAGGGCAAACCCACGACGGTGCGCGGCGAGTCCGCCGGCACCGTGGGGGCCCCGGCGCCGGCCGTGAAGGCCGAACGAAAGACCGTCACGCCAACCGAAATCACCATCGAACGCGAGTCCTTTGCGTACAGCGGGAGCGGTCGTCGTGATCCGTACAAGTCGCTCATGTCGAGCAGCGATGTCCGTCCGCTGCTGAGCGACCTCCGTCTCACGGCGGTGGCGTTCGATCCGGACGGCAACAACTCAGTCGCGATCCTTCGCGACTCGTACTCCAAGACGCAGTACCGCGTGCGTGTCGGGCAGCAGCTCGGCCGCCTGCGGGTCAGCGGCATTCGTCAGAAGGCCGTGCAGTTCTCGATCGAAGAATTCGGATTCAATCGGCAGGAGACGCTGCCGCTGAGCAGCGATACCACGAAAGTGAGGAATCCATGATGGGACCGACGACCGTTGCGGTGATGGCCGCGATGCTGGTGGGCGGCACGCCTGCCCCTGCGCCACACACCGCCCCTTCGGCCGCCACGGCCATCACCACGGACGACGCCGCGAATCGCGGCCGCGTCCGCGCCCTCGAAGTGGCTCCCGCGCCCAACGGGACCGCCATCGTGCTCGATGTGGATGCGGCCGTGTCGCTCAACCACTTCACGCTCGAGAATCCGTCGCGCCTGGTCGTGGATCTGGGCGGCGCGAGTCTCTCCATCCGATCGAATTACGACGGTCGCGCTCGCGGTGCCGTACGCAATGTGCGCCTGTCGCAGTTCCGCCCCGACACCGCGCGGCTCGTCGTCGATCTCGACGCGGCCCGCAAGTACACGGTGGAGCGTGACGGCAACAGCATCCGCATCAACATCGAGGCGGAAGTGCAGCAGTTCGCCCGCTGGACCACGGGGCGTCCGACTGGTGAGATGACATCGGTGGCGGCTGGCCGGCTCGAGTCGCCGGTCGCGGTACCGCCGAGCGCGCCCGCCGCCGCGGAAGCGGCGAAGGCGGAAGCCGTGACGAGCGACGCGCCGAAGGCCGAGCCGGTGTCGACGGTGATCAAGGGCGAGCCCCGGCACGATGCCGCGCATGATGCATCCGACGACATGCTCACGCCGCGTACGCCTGCCTCGCCCTCGGCGATCTCCGCGGCCCGCCGGCAACAGCAGAAGCCGCGCATCACGGTGTCGTACGACGGTACCAACATCCGCGACGTGATCGCCGCCTTCGCCACCTTCTCCGGCCGCACGATCGTGGTTGGTAAGGACGTGGAAGGTACGGTCACCGCCGATATCGCCGACAAGCCGTGGGACGTGGCCCTGCAGGCTATCCTGCAGTCGCAGGGGCTGGCGGCTACCGAGGATGCGAGTGGGATCATCTCGGTGGACAGCTATCGCAACCTCGCGTCGAATCAGGCGCTCGAACCGCTCGTCACGCAGATCGTCGACATCAACTATGCGAAGGCCGCCGTGCTCCGGAATACGGTGCAGGCGCTCCTCGCGCGCGACTGCACCGGGTTGAGCACCATGCAGAACGGCCGCGATCTCGGCATGCCGATGGGCCAGGCTGGCAACACGTCGCAGGGCAACCAGCCGCAGATGGGCGGACAGGGGTGCGTGGTGCGCGGCTCGGTGGCGTCCGACAGCGCCACCAACAAGCTGATCATCACGGAAGTCCCGTCGCGCCTGCCGGAAATCGTGTCGCGTATCCAGCAGCTCGACGTGCGCACACCGCAGGTGGCCATCAAGGCCAAGATCATCTTCGTCAACCGCACGGGTATCCAGGATATCGGGCTCGCCTACGACCTCGGGACCGGCAACAAGCAGTTCTTCCAGCAGCTCGTGCCGCGCACCGATCCGAACACGCTCACCAATATCGATACGGACGGCGACGGGGTGCCTGATGCGCGTGGCGGCGGCGCACCCTTCGAGGGTCCGGCGCGCATCGCCCTGGGCGGTAATGCGATCGCCGGCATCGCGAACGCGAATAACGCGATCAAGCCCAACGCGCTGAATCTCATCTACAGCACCGCGCTCGGCCGGTACCAGCTGACCGCGTTCCTCAACGCGCTGCAGACGTCGTCGCTCGCCGATGTCCAGTCGGAACCGAGCATCACGATCCTCAACAACCGTAGCGCCGAGATTTTCGTAGGTCAGGAAATCCCCATTCGCGTCATCGACGCCGGTGGACAGGGCGCCCAGGGTGGTCAGGGCGGTGGGGGGGGCGGCGGTGCCGCCGGTGGCGCGGGGCAGGCTCCCAATGCGGCTGCCTTCTTCCCCCGTGCCGCCGTGTCGAAGGAAGAAGCCGGTATCAAGCTGTCGGTGACGCCGCAGATCACGAACAACAAGATGGTGATGCTGAACATCAAGGCGGAGAACTCGAGCGCCGAGGTGTCGCAGACCGACGTGGGCGTGATCTTCAATCGTCAGCGCGCCGAGTCGCAGGTGCTGGTCGCCGACGGTGAGGCGGCGGTGATCGGCGGCCTGACGGTCACCGAAACCACGCGTTTCCGCAGCGGCATCCCGGTACTGATGAACCTTCCCTTTGTGGGCCGCCTCTTCTCGCAGAACACCAAGAACGAGACCAAGCGCGACCTGCTCATCCTGGTCACACCGCACATCCTGGACGAAGGCGTGACGCCGCCGCCGGGCCGCTGACGCGACGAGGAGACTCCCACATGATCTCAAACTCCCGGACACATCGGTCCCGCCGGCGCGTGGGTCTGGTCGCCCTCGCGGCGGCCGCGACCCTCGGCGCCTGCAGCGGTGACGAGGTGATCGATCCGCCCTTCGCAGACACCGTGAAGCCCCGCGTGTCCATCGCGAAGGGGCTGCCCGCGGCGGACTCGCTGCTGGCCGTGACGATCAATGCGAACGACAACATCGGGCTCAAGCGGGTGCGGTTGCTGCTCTCGGGCGGCATCACGGCCACGTATGACACCGTGATGACGAGCGCCGTGACATCACTGACGCTCGCGGTGAACGTGAAGGTGCCGTCCAACGCGCCGATCGGATCGACCGTGAACGCGCGGTCGGTGGCCATCGATGGCGCCGGCAACCAGTCCGATACGGCGCTCGTCGCGCTGACCGTCGGCAACCTCGAACCGCCACAGGCGATCATCACCAGTCCGGTGGCGGCGTCGCCGGTCGTGAGCGGCAAGGCCCTCGTGCTGTCGCTCTCGGGCAAGGCGCGCTACAAGGTCCGCACGCTCGGCTACCAGATCACCGGCGCGTACCGCTACAGCGATTCGCTTTCCTATAGCTCGCCGCTCAGGGATTCGCTCTCGATCCTCGACACGCTCACCATTCCGGACACGGTGAAGGGCGCCACGATCAATGTGACGCCGTTCATCACCGACTCGCTCAACCAGCGCGTGCTGGGCACGATGGTGGCGTACGCCGTACAGTCGCCCGCCACGTCGACCACCATCCCGGTGGTGCGCACGGGGGTGGCGCCGCGGGTCGAAGTGAGCGACACGGTGTTCGTCGAGGCGACCGACCCGGTCGGCATCAGCGTGATCGGTTATGAGGTGCGCACGCTCACCGGCCAGGTGCTGGTCGCCGACTCGGCGACGTCCACCGGCGGACTCACCACGCTGGTCCGGACGTTCAAGGTACGCGTCCCCGTGACGGCCTTCCCTACGTCCGTCACGGTGGCGGGGTTCGCCCGCAACGCCAACAACCGCCGGGACGTGGCCCGCTTCGGCAGCGGTGCGGTGCGGTCCGATACCGTACGGGTGGTGGCGGGCTTCACCAATCCGTTGCCAGGAGGGGGGCAGATCGCCGATGCGCTGTATGTACCGCGAACCGATCGGCTGTACCTCTCGAACATCGAGCGCAACTGGCTCGAAGTGTTCAATCTCGCCGATTCGACGTTTCGCGCCCCGATCGCCGTGGGCTCGCGCCCCTGGGGTATCGCCGCGTGGCCGCGCGACCGCGATGGCGTGATGGGGGATACCCTCCTCGTCGCCAACTCCGGTGGCACGAACATCAGCTACGTGAACCTCAATGCCGGCGTGACCGGTCGCGAGGTGTACCGGTATCCGCTGCCCAACATCATGGTGTACTCCATCACCAGCACCAGGGCGCAGGGAACCGACCAGATCATCACCCAGCGCACCGCATACGACTTCAGTGACCGTCCGCAGTACCTCGCGACCACGTGTGTGGCAGCGGCGGACCCCGGCACCCCGTGTGGCGACGTGGTGGCCGTGTATTCCACCACGCCCACGCCCGGCCAGAGTACGCCCTTCCCCAATCAGGGCACCATCCGCTGGGAGAATCTGCACAAGAATTCGTCGCACTTCTTCTTCGAACAGGCCATCGGCCAGTCGCAGAATCGTGCCGACACCCTCGAGATCCAACGCTTTGCCGCGAGCGGTGTAGGGGCCGACTCGGTGCTACTGCCGGCACGCCAGCTTGTCACCCGCGCTGATGGATCGCAGTACATATACTCGATCGTGGCCCGCCTCGACCAGCTGGCCTTCCGCGACACTACCTACGTGCGCAATTCGGGTAACTTCCGTCGGGCCGTGTTCGGCGAGGGTGGCCCGGTACTCGGCAGCCGCGCACTGACCTATGATGTCACACGCGGGTTTGATCTCACACCGCCGTTGCCGGTAATCGATCAGGGCGTGTCCCGCCCGGTCGACGTGACCGACTTCATCTCCAATACGTTCGCCCGCGTTCAGGGCGTCGGCATCAACTTCGATGGGGAGTTGAATGCGGTGAAGGGTGACTCGACGTACCTGTTCGACAACTCACTCCGTCTGCAGGGCATCCTGCAGAGCCGGCCGAGTGGTGGCGGGCTCGATTTCCACCCGCTCAACACAGGGGCGAACTCGACGCCGCTGCGCACCCGCCTCGCCTTCGTGGCGAGCAGCGAACCGGTCATCGATGTGTTCGACAGCTACTGCTATCGCAAGATCGCCACGATCCCCATCCGCGATCCGATCATCGGTCCCGTTCGCGCCACGGTGCGTCCCAACGGGCAGCTGGTCCTGGTAGGGGCGACGCTGCGCGGCGTGACGCTGGTGGCCTTGCCGGACAACTTCAGCACGACGTGCCAGTAAGGACTTGGCCGGGGTAAGGAAGCGGGGCGCGTCGTTGACGCGCCCCGCTTGTGTTTTCGAGCGAGGTGGCCGGGGGACCGGCTCTTCCGCCCTCCTCCAGATCCCGTCGTCCTACTGCCTGCCTTGTCGGTATGGGCGCGCCGCCGGCGCGCACTTTCGCCAAGCCCACGCCGCTCTGTACGTTCCGATCATGCCTCTCCGCTTCACCACCGCCGGCGAATCGCACGGGCCGGCTCTCGTCTCCGTCCTCGAAGGGATGCCCGCCGGCGTGCCGTTGCTTGCGGCCGACGTCGATTCGGAGCTCTCGCGTCGGCAGCAGGGCTATGGACGCGGACGTCGCATGCAGATCGAAACCGATCGCATCGAGTTCCTCTCCGGCGTACGCGCGGGCGAGACACTGGGATCTCCCATCGCCATGCTGGTACGCAACAGCGATTGGAAGAATTGGGTGGAGATCATGGACCCGGCCCCCCGCGAGGCGGACGAGGACGGGCTGCGCAAGCGGCATGTCACACGCGTGCGCCCGGGGCACGCCGATCTCACGGGGATCCTCAAATACGACCGGAGCGACGCGCGCGATATTCTCGAGCGCGCCTCCGCGCGCGAAACCACGTCGCGCGTCGCCGCCGGGGCCGTTTGCCGTGTCTTGTTGCGCGAGGTGGGGGTCCGTATCGGATCGCACCTCGTGCATCTGGGTGGCATCGATGCCGAACGCCCTGATGTGCTCCCGGACGATCTCAATGCGGTTGTCGATGCGTCTCCGCTGCGCACCCTCGATCCACACGCCGAGGCGCGCATGATTGCGCGGATCGACGCGGCCAAGAAGGAGGGCAACACGCTGGGGGGCATCTGCGAAGTGGTGGTGTCGGGACTGCCCGTGGGGCTTGGTTCGCACGTGTCGTGGGAAACCCGGCTCGACGGTCGCTTGGGGCAGGCGATGCTCTCCATTCCGGCCGTGAAGGGCGTGGAGATCGGACTCGGCTTCGAAACCGCGCGCCGGACCGGCGCCGACGTGCACGATGAGATTGAAGCCGCCCCGGGACGGACGCGGGCGGGGCACGTCCGCCGCCGGAGCAACCGTGCCGGCGGTACCGAAGGCGGCATGACCACGGGTGAGGACCTCGTCATCCGGGTCGCCATGAAGCCCATCTCCACCCTCATGCGCCCGCTGGGCACCGTGGATGTCGCTACCGGCCAGGCCGCCCAGGCGGTGGCAGAGCGGAGCGACGTGACCGCCGTCCCGGCGATGGGCGTGATCGCCGAGGCGATGGCCGCCTTCGTGCTGGCCGGGGCCCTGTTGGAGAAGTTCGGCGGTGACTCGCTCCGCGAAACGCAGCGCAACCTCGACGCGTACCTCGCCCGGCTCGACGAGCGCGTCGAGGGCTGACGGATGCGCCGCGTGGGGCCCCGCTCGTGACCGCGCCGCGACAGATCGACGGTCACCTCATTCTCGTGGGGCTGCCGGGCGCGGGGAAATCCACGGTGGGGCGCGCCGTCGCCCGTCGTCTCGGGCGCCCCTTTCTCGATTTCGACCTCGAAATCGAGCGGCGCGTGGGGTGCACCGTCGCACGCTACTTCGCCCGCCACGGTGAGCAGGCATTCCGGGCGCTGGAGGTCGCGCTCACGCGTGAGCTCGCGGCGGCCCCGCCCATGGTCCTGTCGCCCGGCGGGGGATGGGTCACCAACCCGGAGGTGATGGCACTGTTGAGGCCGCCAGGGAAGATCGTCCATCTGCGGCTCTCACCGGAGGCGGCCATGCGGCGAATCTCGCGCTCCCGCAACATTCGTCCGTTGTTGCAGGAAGCCGATCCGCGAGCGAAGATGGAGCATCTTTGGGAGGCCCGCCGTCCCTTATATAATGAGGCGGATGCGGTGGTGGATGTGGAAAGTCTTACATCGCAACAAGTTACCGATTCCGTGGTGCAACTTGCCCATGAGGGGACGCCGGAAGTAGGTTAGGAAATGGACGATCGCTGGGCGCCGGTTCTGGATGAATTGCGGGAACGCTTTGCCGCCGACACGGATGTCGTGGAGGTGGAGGCGTATCTCTCGTCGAAAGGATACGATCGGCGTCAGATTGGTGAGATTCTTTCGCTGCTCTACAGCGATACTGTGTCGTCACCCGCACTGATTGGGCTGGCCGCTGAGTCCGAAACGGGCCGAGCGCCGTCGCTGCGGGTACAAGGGCCACACGAGCGTGGCCGGTTCACTGCTGATGCGTGGGGCTATCTGGTCACGCTGTATGCCTCAGGCGCAGTGAATCTCAACGATTTCGAGCACCTGGTGGAGCGCGCGCTGGTCCATGTCGACGGCCGCATCTCCTTGGCGGACATTCGCGCGCTTGCGGACGATGCCGGGCTGGATGATGGCGCCATGGGTGGCGAGCACCCTCTGATACACTGAGCTGATGCCAACCAAGAAGGCTGCACCCAAAAAGGCTGCCAAGCCTGCGGCGAAATCCGCGAGCACGGTGGCCGGAAAGAAGACACCCGCGAAAAAGGCGGCGGCCAAGAAGGCGACCGCCAAAAAGGCCGCGGTCAAGAAAGCGGCCGCCAGACGCAGTGCCGCACCGGACATCGAAGACGATCTCGAGCCCGCGCCCACCGGTGGGACGTCGCTCGTCATCGTCGAGTCGCCGGCCAAGGCGAAGACCATCGGCAAGTACTTGGGGCGCGGATACACCGTGCGCGCCACCGTCGGTCACGTACGCGACCTGCCGGCCAAGAAGCTGGGCATCGACATCGATAAGGGCTTCGAGCCCGAGTACGTGACGATCGAAGGCAAGGAAGACATCCTCACGGATCTCAAGAAGATCGCCAAGGGCGCGAGTGAGATCTTCATCGCCACCGACCCTGATCGCGAAGGTGAGGCGATCGGCTGGCATGTGGAGCAATACTTCACGCAACCCAAGCGGCACGCCGTGTCGGCGCCCATTCGCCGCGTGATGTTCCACGAGATCACGAAGGATGCGGTGCACAAGTCGATGGCCAAGCCCATGGACATCGACAA